>Ga0187771_10000140_pt1 | contig 37600 bp, 37 predicted proteins | sample 0116_SJ02_MP15_1_FD_133139 | JGI IMG/M metagenome (GOLD analysis project Ga0187771, IMG submission 133139) | Tropical peat soil microbial communities from peatlands in Department of Meta, Colombia - 0116_SJ02_MP15_10_MG | ecosystem: Environmental > Terrestrial > Soil > Wetlands > Peat | place...
CCGAGCATAGCCATAGAAGCACAACCTCCAGCGGCCTCTACGGCTTCCACAGCATCTCGAGCTTCCTCACTAAGCAATTCAGTATCGTGCGAGAATCGCCGAGATAAACGCATGAATTCGTGAAACGTCGGCTTGCGTATCAGCTTTTTGAGCGCGCTTGATCCGCACTTCTCGATTGTTACGAGTGTCCTTGGATCTGCCAAGATATCTTGGGTCGAGAGAGGCCCGAAAGCTAAATAAGAGATTTCAAGAGGAGCAGTCGGAATTCGGTCGGTGGAGCGCTCTCGCCTAATGACGACCCCCCCCACGGATTGGGCGATGACATCACCTACTCCGGTCTGGTTAACTATTTCTGCACGTTGGGCGATCGCACGAAGCGCGTTAAAACTCAGATTGAGTTTCCAAAGTTCATTGAGACAGAGAGCGGTGCTCAAAGCGCCTGCGCCACTTGTCCCCAGGCCGCAGCTGATCGGGCCGGCAAGTTCTGTTTCTATGTCGGCTTGGCCATCGGATAAAGAAGAGAGGACTGTTCGCGTCGTGGGGGCTGCCGATGTCTCCCCGTTGATTTGCACGCGACCCCCTCCGGCGAAAGCCTCTGTGGTTGCGCCGTCAGCAATAACGACGCCGCATCCAATCGAAGACAGGGTGTTGCCGTTTTGTTTGAGCGCGAAAAAGCCAGTTATATGAAACGGACAAAACGCCTTCATATGCCATTCATTCGACGAACGATTGCGCTGATAATCTTCCCAGCGAGGAATGCCTTGTCCCCGCAGTGCCTCTCAACGTCTGAGTTTATGATGTAAATCTCGTTGTCTGCGGTACCCATACCTCTAAAAGTGACGTCGTTGGCGACTACAAGATCAGCGGGGAGCGACCTGGCACTTTGGACGAGAGCCTCCGGAGTGCTATTTGTCTCTGCTTTGAAACAGACGATGAAGAGGTGTGGATACTTGGCTCGGACAATGTCAGTCAGCTTCGGCACATTTTTGAGCTTGAGCGTCAGCTCCTGACCTGATCGTATTTTTTTATTGCGTTTATCGACCGTGTAATCTGAGAGGGCCGCCGCGTTGATGAAGATATCGCACCCTTTCTCGAGCTCAGCCAACACAGCTTGAATCATCTCGGCCGCGCTTTCAACACACACTTGATTAATGAGCTTGACGTCGCCATTGTGCACGATAGTAACATTCGCGCCTCTTCTGAATGCTTCATAGGCAAGCTCTCTGCCAGTTCGCCCGGAACTCCTTGTGGTCAGAACGCGAATAGGATCTAAAGCCTCCATCGTGGGTCCGCTGGTTATAACCACTCGCTTGTGTCTCAGTTCTCCTTCAGAAACAAGCCGTTCGACCACAAGCACAATTTCATCCACTTCAGCCAGCTTTGCTTTGCCTTCTTCCACACGAGGCGGAACTATGTGGCCAAGCTCTCTCAGGCGATCTAGGTTTTCTGCGATGGCGGGATGGGAATACATCGACTCGTGCATCGCTGGAACAAAAACTACGGGCTTGCCCGCCCCTAGAGCTGTGACAGCGCATGTCGTAACGGCCGTATCATCAATACCGTGCGCCACCTTGCCAATCGTGTTTGCGGTACACGGTGCTATTAGCAACAAGTCTGCCGCCCCTTCTCTGCCGAGAAATGCGACGTGTTCCACCTTTCCGGTGAGCTGCGTAATCACATGGTTGCCTGTGGCATACTCCAGGGCGTTCGGATGAATTATCTTGCAGGCAGCCTCAGTCATCACGCAATGCACTGTTGCGCCTCTGCGTTTGAGTTCGTGGACGAGTTTCACTGTTTCTACGGCTGCGATGCTGCCAGTAACGCCGATCAAAATAACCCTGCCTTCAAGACTCTTCATGTACAACCTTCGCGTTTGAGTAGTGTCCGCCGATTAACTGATAACTTTTTTGTATAAACTAGCCACGAATCTCACCACCTCACCCACTTGCCGTTGACGCATTCGTGACTTACAAATAGTAGCAGTCAGGCGTTCATTTGAGCTATGTATCTCGCACGTCTTAGCTACGCTGAGCGAAATAACTAATACTCGTCGCCTCGTCTGAGAACACGATGAAAGAAAACGTCATACGAAGGGGGCGATTGTCAGAGTTCGATACACAGGCGCAGCGCTTTGTCTCCTCGATCGACGTAGATGACTGGTTTTTTGGCTACGATATTCTTGTTGATCTTGCTCACATAGCGATGCTGAACAAGCAAGGGATAATCGAGGACATAACCTTCGACGTGCTGAGAAAGGCACTACTCAAGATCAGGACTGAAGGATACGATACGCTGCCGAAAGACGCTGATGATGTGCACCTCGCAATCGAGTCGGTCTTGACAAAACGCACGGGAAGTGCGCACGCCGGTTGGCTCCACGTTGGCAGATCAAGAAATGATGAGGTTGCAACTTGCATTCGGATGGCCTTGCGCACCGACTTGCTGGTGCTCCTGGAAGCTGTTTTGTCGTTGCAACACACGCTGTTGGAACAATCTGCCCGCAACGTCGCAACGATCATGCCTGGCTTTACGCATTTGCAGCACGCGCAGCCAACTACGTTGGGGCACCATCTGCTTGCGCACCACGACGCTTTTGAGCGGGATTTGGCGAGGCTTACCAACGCGTACGTGCGAACGAATCAATCGCCGTTAGGCGCAGCGGCATTCGCTTCCACGGCTTGGCCCCTTGACAGGGATTTTGTTGCGTCCGCACTGGGTTTTGACGGCATTGTCGAAAATTCCATGGACGCGGTAAGCACGCGAGATTTCGTTATAGAATCGCTAGCTGCTGCCACTAACGCGATGATATCATTAAGTCGTTTAGCTGAAGAGCTCATCTTGTGGAGTACGTCGGAGTTTGGCTACGTCGAAATAGATGACAAGTACGCATCCACAAGTTCCATAATGCCGCAAAAGAAAAATCCCGACACGCTTGAGCTTATACGAGCCAAAATGGGCTCGGTTGTCGGAGATTTCACAGCGAGTGCAGTCATTTGCAAAGGGCTACCGCTCAGTTATAATCTCGACGTGCAAGAGATCACTCCTCACGTGCGGAAAGCGATTGCAACGACGATCGACTGTACTCACATCGCAAGCGCGGTGCTCCAAACCCTTTCGGTCAACATGCAACGGCTTGCTGAAATGAGCTCGAAGGGATTTACGACAGCAACCGAGTTAGCAGACACGATCGCGCGCACGACGCGCATTCCTTTTCGGACCGCGCACACCATTGTCGGAGACCTCGCACGCGTTACCTTAGTCAATCCGGACGCCGCAAATTTGGATGAGCTCGATAAAATTGGGATACGCCACGTCGGTAAGCCGCTTTCACAGCTTGGGTTAACGGAAAGTGATATCGTGGAGGCTCTTGACGTCGATAGTAATATCGCGAAGCGATTTATCGCAGGCGGACCCGCTGCGAGCCAACTCAAGCGCATGTTGAAAACGAGACGCAGGAGGCATCAGACACAACGGCGGACGCTTTTACAGCGGCAGAGGGCATTAATGAATGCTGAAAATAGTCTCCTGTCGATGGCCGGAGCTTAGAGATGGCTAGAATAGAACCCGGAGATCGCGTCAAAGTGGTTACAGACAAGAAAGAGTTTTTCGGTGTCTTGATGCCGAGTGCGACCGATTTTGTGGTAATCAAACTCGATAGCGGGTACAATGTCGGCTTGGCTCCCGATTGCGCCAAAACGACGCTTGTCGAAAAGGGAGTGTCACAGGCCGAAAGGCGACTGCCTCGCGTCGTGCGACCAGACCTGCCGCAAGTGAGTATAATTTCCACCGGAGGTACCATTGCGAGCAAGATCGATTACAGGACAGGCGCGGTCACAAGCCAATTTAATGCGGATGACATCATCGACGCGATTCCAGCGCTGGCTGAAATCGCTAACATCGACGGCACCTTGCTCTACAATATATTGAGCGAAAACATGCAGCCTGAATCATGGTCAGAGCTTGCGCGAACCGTTTACAACCAAGTTCGTAGCGGAGCTGACGGAGTGCTTGTAACTCACGGCACAGATACGCTGGGATACAGTGCCGCAGCGCTTTCTTTCATGCTCAAAGTGCCGGTGCCGGTTGTGTTCGTGGGTTCGCAGAGATCTGCAGATCGACCCAGCAGCGACAACGTCGTCAACGCGACTTGTGCTGCTGTTGCCGCGACGAGTGATCTGGCGGGCGTCTTTGTAGTGATGCACGAAGGCCCATCTGACGACACATGCCTAATGCATAGAGGGTCTCGGACCAAGAAAATGCACACTTCTAGACGGGACGCGTTTCGATCAGTTAATGCGTCTCCGATTGCGCGCGTAAGCTATGCTGACCGGTCATTGCAATTCTTAAGCGATCACGCAAACCGCGGCGGCTGTGAACTCGCTGTGCGCCCGCGGATTGAGCCAAAGTGCGCCCTTGTTAAGTTCTTTCCGGGAGCAACTGCTTCTGTGGTGGATTACTACGTAGCTGAAGGATATAAGGGCCTGGTGATAGAAGGAACCGGACTAGGACATGTCGCGAGCGATTGGGTGCCGCACATAAAGGAAGCTGCAGACGCGATCCCGGTGGTGATGACCTCTCAATGTGTCTACGGGAGGGTATGCGACCGGGTCTATGATACGGGACGTGATCTCCTTGCCGCCGGTGCCATTGAAGGCGACGATATGCTGAGCGAAACCGCACTTGTGAAACTAATGTGGGTGCTTGGCCAAACCTCAGATTACGCTGAAATTGTCGCGCTTTTAAAAACCGACCTCGCCGGGGAGATCAGCACAGATCCGACACGAATGCTCAGCACGTTTGAGGCGTTGCCGTGAAAGAGCACGATTACAAAGCTGTAGGTCTAAGGGCAGGGCTTGAGATTCATCAACAGTTGAATACCTCTTCTAAATTGTTCTGTCGCAGCCCAACTGATTTACAGGACACAAAGAACGCGTCGTACGAGTTCTACCGCTATCTGCGGCCTTCAAAGAGCGAGATGGGTGAGATCGACCGCGCAGCGCTCGAGGAGGGGGTCGGCACACGCCTGTTTACCTACAAAGCGTACGACAGCACGTGCCTTGTGGAAAATGACGATGAGCCGCCCCTTGAAATAAACTTTGAAGCTCTCAAGATCGCGCTTCAGATAGCTCTCCTGCTGCACATGTGTCCTTTTGACCAAATACACACGATGAGGAAACTCGTGATAGACGGGTCTAATACGAGCGGTTTCCAACGAACGGCTCTCGTCGCCTCAGACGGGTATGTCACTGTAGGCAGTGGCACAGTACAAATCGACACGCTGTCTGTCGAAGAAGAAGCGGCACAGATAGTGGACAAAGACGTTTATTCACTCGACCGTCTCGGAATCCCGCTCGTGGAAATCGGCACCGCGCCTGACATCACAACGCCAAAGATGGCACGAGAGGTCGCTTTAGCGATTGGAACCATCTTACGTGCCTGTAAGGTCAAGAGAGGGATCGGAACAATACGACAGGATATTAACATCTCTATTGATGGCGGCGCGCGGGTCGAAATTAAAGGCGTGCAGGCACTCGACCTCATTGAGAAAATTGTTCGCTTCGAAGTCGCTAGACAAATTAACCTGCTTCACGTTAAAGACGAACTGCAAAAGCGTGGCGCGCGGGTCGATAAACCGATCGAAGCTAGCTCGATTTTTGTCAATACCGCGGCTCACGTGCTTAAGAGAAAACACGTCTGGGGCGTTAAGCTTCCTCGTTTTGCCGGCATTTTAGATAAGGAGATTCAACCTGGTCGTCGGCTTGCCTCAGAACTTGCAGATCACGCCAAAAAGAGGGGAGTGGGCGGAATCTTTCACACGGACGAGCTGCCTGGACACGGAATAACTGTTCGTGAGACGCAAGCCCTTTTGCGGTTTTTTAACGCCGAAGCCAGTGATACTGTTGTTGTGCTTGCACACGAGAACGTTAAGACGTGTGTAGATGCGATTTATGCAGTTGCGGAGCGTGCCGAAGCAACCATACTTGGCATACCCGAGGAAACGAGGCGCGCGCTGAACCCGGGCACCTCTGAATATATGCGGCCCCTCCCTGGAGCGGCGCGCATGTACCCCGAGACCGATGTATCTCCGATTGTGGTTCCAACGCCACTGATTAACCGGGTGAGAGCTCATCTGCCCGAACGACTGGATGACCGTATGCGACGCTATCAGCGGGATTTCCGGTTAAACGCAGAGTTGGCACGGCAGATCGCGTGGTCGGAAAATAGCCAACTCTTTGAGCAAGCCATGGGCCTTTGGGTTGCAGATGATGGTTTTGATGAGCGGGAAATCAAAGATGCTGCCACTTTCGCAGTGCGAACGCTCGAAGGAACGATAGCTGAGCTGAAAAGAGACGATGTTTCTGTCGACAAACTCACCCGTCAGAACTTGCTTGATGTTTTCAAACTTGTGAGCACGAGGACTGTGTCAAAGGAAGGCGTGCCGGAAATCCTGCGCTGCCTCGCTGAATGTCCGACGAAAGCAGCAAATGATGCAGCAACAGAGCTAGGCTTGGTAATGTTAAACGAGCGTGAGCTCCAAACCATAGTAAACGACGTCGTGGAATCGCGACTTGATTTCATCAAGACCAGGGGCCAAGGGGCTTTGGGCCCCCTAATGGGCGTCGTGATGAAGCAAGTCAGAGGCAAAGCAGACGGAAAACTGGTAAATGAAGTGCTCCACGCAAAGATCGCATCCGTCCTTGGCGAGAGGTGATGTTCTGCAGAGCACGGAACTACTCTATGAGCTGGTAAACATTCCAAGCACGAGCACGCACGAACGAGACATCAGTTTTTTTGTCGAAGGGAAGTTGCGGGACCTCGGAATGAGCGTTGTCCGCGTCGGCGACAATCTCATCGGGACGATGGGCAGCAAGGAACCCGTGCTTGCTTTATGCGGCCACCTCGACACGGTGCCTCCTTTTTTTCCTCCTCGAATTCAGGGGCAAAAACTATACGGCCGAGGTGCGGCAGACGACAAGGGAGGCCTAGCTTCAGTCATTAACGCGATAGCGAACGTCGAAGAAGAGCTCCAAGGCACGCTGATAACGGCTTTCGTTGTTGACGAAGAACTGAAAAGTCGCGGTGCCCAGGACGTGTTGCCTCGGCTGCACGCCGATTTTGCGGTGGTCTGCGAGCCGACCAATCTGAAAATCGTCAACGGCCAAAAAGGGCGTCTGACGTTTCGCATCACAGTCATTGGTAAAAGAGCACATGCAAGTAAGCCTGAACTCGGTAAGAACGCCATTGTTGAGATGGCAAAGCTTGTGTTACGGCTCGAAGATATGCCGCTACTCTCACATCCCGAGCTTGGCCACGAGACGATTGCGGTCAGTACTATCGCTGCAGGAGACGCGGTTAACGTCGTTCCAGATCTCTGTTCCATTGATGTTGACTTTCGTTATGTCCCTCCCAACGACGCGATGCGCGTTTTAGCTACGCTCAAGGCGACATTGCCAGATGCGCAGGTTGAACTCGCGGACGAGCCCAAAAATTTCACCCACCCGTTTTATTTGCCTTCTCATCAAATCATTAAAGTATTGAAGGAATCTATGCTCAGCCAAGGTCTCAAGCCGCAAATAGTCACCATGGACGCTGGTACTGATGCTTCACGTTTTAACGAGTGTGGAATTCCCACGGTTGTGTTTGGACCGGGAGGCATCGCGCAGGCCCACACATTAGATGAGTGGGTGGAGTTGCGAGAAGTCGAGAAGGCAAGCGAGGTTTACAAGGAGCTGATAAAGCGAGTTTTAGCGCAATAGAAGCGCTTTGCGCAGCTCCTCAATGTTCATTTCTAGCGGCTAAGGGGCCCGCTGGATTATGAGAAATATGGCTACAGAAAGGTACGCTCAATGGCCCTAGACACCTGCGTGTGACGTGTGAGGTTTCAGCAGCCCGATTTCCGAAGCAAACTTAAGTGATCATTGATGCCCGTCGAATCTATCTTTTTCGTGTTGTTAGCGGCTCTAATTCTCCTGTTGCTGCTTGTGGGATTCGAAACCGTTGGTTTTACGCTATCAGAAGCGGTGCTGATTTTTGTAGGCTCGACTTTTTTGTTTCTGATCTCTTTTCCTTCGATTTTGCTGTACTTTGGCGGAGCGCTAGGAATCGGGATATTCTACGAACCTCTCCGCATCGTCGCATTTCAACCATTTCTTTTCGTAGGCCCAAGAACTGGACTAGCCATTGGCTTTGACGTCGCTGGTTTTTTGATACCGCTCTTCATTTCGCTCAAGATGATGTTCGATCGTAGAAGTCCGATAAAAGCGAGCGCTGTCGGAATCGCGTCTGTCGCCGCGATTTCGTATCTGAGTTCAGCGTATGTGGCAGGAGAAGGCGTCATTATCTTCAATATCTACATAATCGCGATTGCAGCGAGCGTTATTGGGATCGCGCTTGCGCAGCGGCAGTGGGGACGTGTAGGCCCTATTGCCTACGTGTCGGGTTCAATTGGCGTGCTGCTCGGCGCCGATCTTGTTCGTGTCGGGGACATTCTGACCTACCAGCCCAGAGGCTTTGCATTTGCTTCGATCGGCGGTGCAGGCGTTTTTGACGCCATCTTCTTGGTCGGCGTTTTAGCCGTGACTATTGATGTGATCTTCGTAGAAAACGTGCGACTGATAAACTGGATCCAAAAACGCTTGGCTTAGGGCCGCTCGCAACAGAACCCCGCTGTTCGCCACAAGGGTGAACGGTGAGTATTCGCAAAAAAATAGCCACCAAGAAAGCGTTTTATAGGTAGCTCGCAATACTTGGTGTGGGAATGCAAATGTGCCCGAGGGATTGCCTTCTTTGTCACTTCTAGAATGAATAAGGGGTTAGTCACTTTTTTTGATACGACGCTCCGTGATGGGGAGCAAACGCCTAACGTCTCACTCACCGACGAGCAAAAACTTGCCATTGCGAAAGCTCTCGACAAGCTAGGCGTCGACGTGATCGAGGCAGGCTTTCCGATTTCTTCGAAAGGGGAATATGGCGCCGTAAAGAACATTGTAAAAGCCGATCTCAGAGCGACGATCTGCGGTCTCGCTCGCATCTTGAAAACAGACATCGACGCGTGCTTGGACGCGGGTGTAGGACTAGTACACGTTTTTGCCTCAACGTCAGATGTACAGTTGCAGCATTCAATGAAAAAGACTAGACAGGAAATGTTGGACCTGTCGGTCGACGCAGTAGAGTACGTGAAGGATCACGGCACACCATGCCTGTTCTCCGCAATGGACGCTACCAGAACTGAGCCAGAGTTTCTTTATTCCGTTTGTCGCGGCATAGAAGCGGCCGGAGCTGATATCATCAACATACCAGATACCGTCGGCATCATGGCCCCTTCAAGCATGTTCGACCTGGTGAAACGCATCAAGGGCGTTGTCAAAATCCCCGTCGACGTGCATTGTCACAACGACTTCGGTCTTGCCGTCGCCAACAGCCTTTCAGCGGTTGAAGCAGGTGCCAACCAAGTGCAAGTCACCGTGAATGGTATTGGCGAACGAGCCGGCAATGCCGACCTTGCTCAAACGGCCATGGGCTTGTCAAGCATCTTCCGTACAAAGTTGAACATCAACACGGAATACCTTCTTGAGACCTCAAGGTTGGTTGAGCGATTCACAAAGATCAACCTACCTCCCACAACGCCTATTGTCGGTGAAAATGCTTTCGCACACGAATCAGGGATTCACTCACGTGGGGTCATCGAACGAGCTGATACTTTCGAACCGGGAATAATGACGCCGGAAATGGTTGGCCAGCGACGGCGCCTGGTAGCAGGAAAACACGCCGGCAAACACGCGGTGCGAGAGATGCTCAAAGATGCACATTTTGATCTCACTGAAGACGAACTAGCACGCGCAATGGATCGCGTGAAAGAAATAGGCGATCAAGGGCGGCGAATCACTGACGTGGATCTCTATGCTATAGCCGAAGCGATCACTAATAACGTCGTGCAGCCAACCATTGTGCTAGAAGAGCTTTCTGTGATGACTGGCAATCGCATCTCACCTACCGCAACTGTTAAGGCATTGGTAGAAGGGCAGACTAAAATTGGGGCTCGAGTAGGAATCGGTCCAGTCGATGCAGCCATCAATGCAGTACACGATATCCTTGGAGGGACTGACGTGCAGCTGAGGACATTCAGGATTGATGCGATCAGCGGTGGAACCGATGCGCTTGCTGACGTTATAATCGGCGTCGAAGATTCACACGGAAATATGGTAACCGCCAGCGCTGCGCGAGCGGACATTGTTATTGCTTCCGTCGAGGCCATGATCAGCGCGATAAATCGCCTTAAGGCCAGAGAAAGCAAATAGCATGCGCTGGCGGCTTGTCGACTCCCATTGTCACGTCGATGCCTCTGCGTTCGACAACGATCGACAACGCGTGATTGGACGGGCGATGGCCGCGCGAATTGGCTTGATCAATTCGGGCATCAACCTCGAGTCTAACGAAGCCACGAAAAAATTGCTTCAGTATGAGAACGTCTACGCTGCCTACGGGCTGAGTCCCCTTCACGTTTCTGAGAGAAATAGCGTCGAAGAATTTATTCGTCAAAACGCGGATTCGGCGACTGCCGTTGGTGAAGTGGGGCTTGATTTCTATCACGTTAAATCAGTCCCCGAGCGTGAAAAGCAAGAAGAGACGTTTGAACAATTCATCAAGTTAAGTCAAGAGCTGTCTCTTCCTCTTGTAATTCACAGCCGGGATGCTGAAAGCCGCGTTTTTGAGCTGGCACGCGGAATTGATGACGCGATATACCACTGCTTTGGAGGCAGTGTCGAGTTACTTAAAGAGATCGCGGACCGTGGACATTACATTTCCATTCCAACACGGATATGTCGGTCCGCTCAGCACCGAAAGCTAGTGGAGGGGGCCCCTCAAGATGCGATCCTCGTCGAGACAGACAGCCCGTATCTGACGGCGCGCAAAGGTCGCAATGAACCATCGTTTGTTGGGGACGCAATAATCGCAATATCGACAATCTGGGACAAAAAAAGAGAAGAAGTAGCGTCAATTATTACAGAGAACACTTACAGGGCTTTAAATCTCAAATAAAAAGGCTCATTTTAACCGAATAAAAGAAAAACATATATAGCACTCCGCAGTACATTAGTTTACCATTTTTGCGATGGCAGGAGTCTTAGTATTTATGCCTTCTATTCCCCATATCAAAGACCGGTTTAAGATTAGGACGATAATTCGGCGACGCGAACGAGCCCGTAAGGGTATTGGACTCCTCGTTGACGGGCCTAATATGCTCCGGAAGGAATTTCAGATTGATCTGGAAGAAATACGAAACACCTTAAAAGAGTTCGGCGACATAAAGGTCGGCAGAGTTTATCTGAATCAGTATGCCTCGGAGAAACTTGTCGAAGCAATTGAGAACCAAGGTTTCGAACCCGTGGTCAGCTCGAGCGACGTTGACGTTAGGCTTGCCGTTGAAGCTACAGAGCTTATTTTTAACCCTAATATAGATATTATCGCAATAGTAACTCGCGATGCTGATTTTAAGCCTGTCCTTTCGAAAGCGATGGAGCACGGCAAAGAAACCATAATCTTTGGAGCAGAGCCCGGGTTTTCAACCGCGCTTAAAAATCTAGCTGATGTGGTGGTTATACTGAGCGAGCAAGCACCGGCTAACGCCGCTACGCCCGAGAAGTTTGCCGCGGAAGAAGAGCCGATGTATCCAAAACCGGCGTGAGAACTCGATCAGAATCAGGCGATTTGTGTTACGCGCCTTGCGGTGGACTGCTCCCGCCGAGCGCTTTTTGCAGCTGTTGCTGTAGCTGTTGAAAACGAGTTTGAACGCGTTCCTCTTGCCTTTCAAGGCTCTTCAAACGGACGTCGTAAGTTTCTTTCTTCTCCGTTAGCTCGGCTTTTACTTCATCTTTGTTCGAGCGCACGAGGATAGTCCCGACGCTCTTGAATATAACGGCTTTTTCATCCAACTTGTCAAGCTCAACGATGGTCTGACTAGCTTCGTTTAAGGCGAGCTCGAGTTGACTCCGCTGCACAGCAAGGGCTTGTGCCTGTTGCTGAAGTTGTTGCAACTGCGCAACTTGATTTTGAATCTGGGGTGGTAGTTCATTACTCATGGGAAACTCTCCTGAGGAGTATTTCAGAGGGTAAACCTAACGGTTTTTTTCAGCGTCCGCAACGATTTTGTCCATTTCCGCAGCAATCAGTGCCAGTCTCAGCCACGAATTCGTCGCCGATCGACAGGAAGCTGCATCGGAGGCCTTGATATCGATGATAAGCTGATCAGACGTTTTGTGAACGCTTACTGAAGACCGTGTTCCGGCGATGGCGATGGTCTCCAGTTCCGGAGTGATTGAGCGGTAAAGACATTCCGCGTTTTGCGTTTCTATAAAGTATGTCGCACGCAGCATACGTAGCGTAGCTTTTCGGTAAGCCGGCTAGCCTATAGAACCTTGACCCTCTTGATGACGGTGGGCCTCTCCTTCATCAGTATCCGGTGGCCACAATAAGGACATCTTATTCCGCCATACTCAGATTCAACTTCAACCTCGCGCTTACACCGAATACATTTATAAACCGTGAAATCACCTCGCAACTTCAGCTCTGTTCTTTTTCTTCGGTCGCGCGATTGATCGAGCGCGCGACAGTTCTGCCAACCGCAGTCTCCGGAAGATACGCGCCTCCGGCAAATGTTGTTCCGCACTTTGCGCACGCCCAGATCCCCGTACCCTTTCGGGACACCGCCCTTCGGCCGCAAGCAGGACACTTATGTGCTTGGTGCATGGCTGTTTCAACATCGGCGATTCGCTTTCGAATTTTGCGGCCGTATCGGGGGCCGAACCGTCCTGCTGAACGGGTTTTCCTGCCTTTTTTGCGCGCGCTTTTCTTAACCATCTGTTGAACCACCGAAACGAGCATCTCGGATCTGCATGGCTTTGCTGCTCGCGAGCTTGACGACGCGCACGATGTCTTCCACGGAAAGCGTTCCAGTCCCACTTTTCTGCATCCCAGCAAGCGTTCCTTGTAGGCCTGAGATTACCGTTATTTTAGAAGAGGCGATGGTTTCTTCGTCAAGCGAGGGGTCAAGCATGATCTCGCCGTCGAGGTCAACCGCGGTCACTGCGATCGGAGATTCTTTGATCGGGAGTGATGCGTCAGGTCCGTACCCGTAGCGCTCAGAGGGGGTTTGCACATTTAAGAGTGCAGCGAGAGCTCCCAGAGCGGATGCATCCATGAGGTTTCCATCGTGATCTAACACGTGAACATCAATGAAAATCAACCAAACTTTGCCGTCCGGGAGTGTCAGTTGCGACAAGTCGATTGCTCCGGATTCTCGGACACCCCGATCTACTACCCGGGCAAGCTCAATCGCATTTTCGTCTGGCGGACCTGGCTCGAAGGACGGCGAGGCCAGTGGCACGAGCTCTACGTTGGTGATTATCACGCCAGTATCAGGCGCATCGGGAAAAGGCTCTCCAGGCTGCAGTTTCACTCCAACGAGGACCTGCGTGTTGCCTATTTTCACTCTCGCCGAGCCCTCGGCTTTTGCTATCAACCCCACCTCAATCTCTATCGGGCGATACTCGTCAAGGGCGCGTCCATCAGCCCTTTCGTTCCGCTTTGCAAGCCCATAAATGTAGTCTCTTCTTATCTCGGCGATGACATCATTCATCTTCTTCCCCCCGGTACTTCGTGATTAGGGCGTCTCGTTGCATTTGTGCGATGCTTGCACATCCCACCTTGCCTAGCTCTAGGGCCTCTTCAAACTCGTCAAGCGTCAAATGTCCGTCCATTTGGAGAAGCGTAACTTCTCCGGTCCGAACGTCCATAGCGATTGGCATGTCTGCTTGCCCGAGGTTGTCCTCCTCTTTTACAAGATCCAAAACAACTGTGTTATCCACTTTGCCGACTGCGCACGATGAGATGAGGCCGCGCATTGGCACTCCGGCATCTGCCAGTGCAACCGAAGCTGCGTTTATTCCAGCAGATCGAGTGCCAGCATCCGCTTGAAGTATTTCTACGAAGATATCGATTGTCGATCTTGGGTAAAACTCTTTGATGATGACTGGATCTATCGCTTCCCTACTCACCTTTGAGATTTCTATGCTCCTTCTGTCAGGGCCAGGCCGCCGCCGCTCTTCGACCGAAAAAGACGCCATATTGTAGCGAAAGCGGACGATGGCGCGGTTAGCCTCTTGGAGATGACGCGGATGAACCGCCCGTGGACCGTAAACGGCAGCTATCACTTTGTTCCCACCGTGCTCGACGTAACACGAGCCATCGGCCCGTTCGAGTGCGCCAACCTCAAATTTGATTGGACGTAGCTCATTGGGGAGTCGATTATCTATCCTCTTACCGTTTTTAATGAACTCCATGATTTTCTTCCTCTAACATCTTGGTTATCCTATCAGTCAGTCCCGACGTATGTGCCTCTTGTTCAATCCGTTTAATAACTCTGACGGCGAGATCCTCGTCTTCAGCTTTCCCGTTGATCCAAATACGGCCATTTTTCCCAACGAAAATGTTAACATCGAGTTTGCTCTTCAGCAGACTTATCATTGATCCAGCCCTGCCTATTACCCGCGGAACTTTTGTGTATGACACTTCAACTATTCGGCCACTTCGCAGCACCCGAAGCTGACCCTCCCGGGGCGCGAGTTCAATCTTCATGGAAGGGTCGACATCAACGACTTTGAACATCGCGAGGTCGCCGACACCCATGATCTTTGCCATTTCGCTGGATTCGATGCGGCGCGGATACTCAGAAATGTGCATGAGCGCTTCATAAGGTGAATTTATGTCAACCTTCCAGTTTGAGAAGCTGATGTCGGCAACCATTCCGATAACAACATCCCCTATTGCAGGTAGGTACTTTCCAGACAGCGGGATCACGCGTGTCTTCTCGCGTTCGTCAGCCAACCCATATATGAGTGCGTAGACTTTGCCGTTTTCGACGTAAGTCCCTTCTCCCGCCTTGGCTGCATCTTCAGACAGCAAATCTCCCGGCACGACGATCGTCTTATCGATCTTTTCTTGTTTCTTCATTTTTGTCCTTCCCGGGCAACGAGTCGTGTCTCGGCCTCTCCTCTCGACAGTCGGTTTACTAGCTCGTAGAAATCGTTTTGCAGCCCTGCTGGGAATCGAACTAAACCAATCCAAGAGCCATCTTTTTGCCACTCTTGTTTAACAATCTTGGCAAAGCGCTGGATGGAGCTCTGCGACTTGGCTGCATATATGGCTGGAACCTTGACCGCGATGTTAACTTCTTCGAATCTGATCGGTATGAGAGGCCGTATCGCTTTCAGAGCAACGTTCACTTGTTCGTCGACACTTTTGAGGGGGTCTATATTCACCTTTGCCTCTTCGAGTGCCTTTTCAATTCGCTGTGGCGGATGTGGCAGCCCTGTCTGGGGATTTATGGCGTTGGCGGCGATAGCGGCGACAACCTGCTTGCGCTTATGTTCTTGTATCTTGCGTCTTTGCTGAGCCGTAAGGTGTAGATCGCCTTCTGTTATTATTCGTTTCGCAATGGCTCCGGGATCGGTCGTGCTGAACGTGTGCTTAAGACTTTCTTCGGACGCCTTTTCACCTTTCGATGCGTCTTTGAATATTTCTTCGATCGCAAGCACAGTATCGAGGTCGACGACTCCGCCTTCTCGCAACAGCAAGGCATTTTCGGGGTCAACTAGCACTTCAAAGTGTTCTTCCCCTTTTGCAAACCTGGCTACAACTGCCTTGTCGAGAGATACCATCTGCGTTTGCTTTTCCGTATTTGTTTCGGAGCGGGAAAAAGAAGTAGCGCTATTTGTCTTTCGGCATCGACTGTAGCACACTTTGCACGTATGCTTCAAGGTCTTCCATTTCTAGCTTCTTGAACCTCTTGTCTTTAGCATACACGGCTGCAATTTCGATGGTATCAATTGTAAGCTTGCCTTCTGTCGCTTTGTAGAGCGCCTGGAGCCCGAGCTTAATCGCACTGTCGATGTCGCCTTTTTCGTCGTACTTTTCTTCGAGAAACTCCATAACGGCATTTCGCCCCGAACCAATCCCCGTAGCCTTCACCATCAAGAGAGCACCGCTTGGATCTGTTTCAAAAAGCCTCGGCCCTGAGTCGTCAATTCCGCCGATAAGTAGCGCCGTGCCGTACGGCCGCACCCCTCCGTACTGAGTAAAAGTTTGTTTATGATCAGCGATTTTTTTTGCTAATGTTTCGATGCCAATGGGCTCGTTGTACACTACGCGGTTGATCTGGGCATCAACCCTTGCGCGGTCTACTAATGCTCTTGCATCGGCCACAAGACCTGAAGTGACAGCGCCAATATGATCGTCTATTTGGAAGATTTTCTCGGTGGATTGAGGCTCTAGAAGCCGGCTTGAGATACGTTTGTCTACAAGTAGGGCCACTCCGTCCTTTGCTTTTATGCCGACCGAGGTAGTCCCCCGTTTTACAGCTTCGCGTGCATATTCGACCTGAAAGAGTCTACCATCTGGCGAGAATACGGTGATAGCTCTGTCATACCCCATTTGTGGTGCCATCTGCATTATATCAGCCTCTCATTGTCATCGATCGTTATGCCGATGAAGTGAACATCAGCGCGATCAATAATTTCCCTATCTTCCGGAATTATATCGATTTCCTTGCCGCGCATCCTTACTGCTTTCCCGGATACGGGCACCGTAACACAAGAAGATATAATGCGTCGTATTTTCTCGTCAATTTGTAAATACTTTTCTATGGCAGCCTTAATTGTTCCGGAAGCCCCGAGAACTGTCACGCAAATCCGATTGTTCTCGATTTTGCCAATGCTTGCTAATATCGCTTGTAATTCGATGACGTGTTCGTAGTGACACCGCACAAGCCCTTTGGTCCCGTCAAACGTAACCAGCTTTAACCGCAATTTGCCTAGCCCTATGTCGCCAAATAAACTTTTAGCAGCTCTGAAAACCTCTGCTCTTAAATCTCGTTTTCGCACGAAACCTTCTGAACTAATTGTGAAGGCGACGTAGCGAAAGCGGTTCCGCAGGGTAGGCTGAAGCGGTTTCATTAGTACGCCTCCCAGCTCTGTTCTCTGCGTTTGATAATACTTCGCGGGGTATCAGACAACGCAGCTGTTGTTTCCGTTTTTTCTAGGTTTAGAAGCTGTGCAAGAGCTAATAATTGAGAAGGGGCCCGCAGATCATAGTGCGAAAAAGCATCCGTCGTAATGATGACAGGCACGGCAAATTTCTGGCACAATGCGACGTTTTGATGCTGGAGGGCTAAAATACGAGATCGTTCAAACCCTTCTTTTTTCCAGAAGTAGCTAAGGCTGAAGCCAAGTGCGACGCCGTTCTTCTCTGCGATTTTCGCAGTCACTTGATTCAGCCCACTTCGCTCGCCTTTTTCTGGGTGCATCAGAAGATCTACTCGCTCGTCGCTACAAGCAGCTCTGTTTATCCGTTCGTCCCCTCCATGCACGCTCAAAATAGTCGCTGAGTCACGGAAATGCGATATTTTCTTGCGCAGATCGCGAACACTATGCGCGACAATTTCTATTCCTGAAATGGCGTCCTGTTCCGCAAGTTGAGACCAATAAGGCGAATGGGCAGTTAGGCCGATACCGGCGAAGCCAAGACTTCGGGCGACGAGGTCAAGCCTATTCGGGCTGTCTGCGCCCTCAGGAAGCGCGTGAACGCTTATATCGATGTAATCAGGCATTATCCAAAAGTTCACGTGCGATCTGCGCAGCCGTCTCAACGTGAGCCGGATATGCCGCTATTTTCGCGCGAAGCACTATCGGGTCATCATTTCCTTGCCGAAGGAAGCCTCGTGCTGCTGCCTGTTTATCAAACTTAAGCACTAGCGTGCATTCCTGGTTGAGATGCTGAGCAATTTGATCGCGCAGTTCGTTTAACTCACCTTTTGGGAGCTTTTTTTTAATCTCGTTTATGATGCCGCGGGCCTCGCGCGTCTTTTCTGTTCTTGCGGTAAAAACGAGGATCCGATTCCCGAAATGCCCGGTCACCAGCTGACGATTGACGGAGACGGATTCCGGCACGACGAGACGGAGCGCATGGAGGACTTTATCTTCGTCCTCTGTACCGTGAGCGTAGACACTAGCGGAGATGCTGTGGATTGCTTTTTTAGGGGCGTGCGATGCGCCGCCTCCATTCGCAGCAAGCACCAAATCTGATCCTCAAAGAACAGTTTACGTTCCGCGTCGATCGTGAGCACCTTACGAAGGCAGAGTTTTTTCTGCGCCTCGCCCTTTGCGTCTCAAACCGCGGCCTTTTCGGCCGGCACTAGTTTTCCCCCGGTACGCACGCCCGCGCGAGTCGGTGATCCAGTTGAGGTTTCGATCACTCAGTATGCAGGGGTGGCTCGGATCAACGAGTATGATTTCGTACCACTTCGACTTACCGTCCTGTCCAACCCAGTAAGAGTTTAGTACTTCCAAGTTGGGAAACCTTCGGGCAGCTCGCTCTTCCGCGATGCGCTGTGAACTTTTTCGAGCAGTCAGCTTGTTTTTTCCGAGGTGCTTTGTGCGACGGCCTCCGCGAGCCCGTTGTTTCCTTCTACCGCCTCGCCACGTTTTCACTCGAGCAATAATAATGCCTTGTTTCGCCTTATACCCCAAGGCTCGAGCTCTATCAAGTCGTGTTGGCCTTGCGATGCGAGTGACCGCCGGTTCACGTCGCCACGTTTGTAGGCGCTGCCATGCGAGGCTTTTAACATAACTTCTTTCAGGGTCTCTCCAGGCATCCCTTACATACGCATACATCGATTTCATTTTTATCCTCTCTCGAGCGGTTCAGCGTTGAAGCCACATTCCTTAGGATGAGTGATTGGCGTTTTACGGACGCCGCTTACAAAAGCAAATCATTCACCATATATCTTTCCTACTTAGCTCGCGAACTCGAAACTATTTTGATTATATCTCCGTCTTTAAGCACGTGATGCTCGCCAAGTCGCTTTTTTGTGCGTGCGTCGACGGCATAAATGAAGCCACGTCCTATATCAGAATGAACTTTAAAGGCGAGATCCCTCGTATTTTCGCCTTCCTTAACCAAAAATGCGTCAGGCAAGACTGATCCATCTTTGTCTGACCAGCGGTGTTCGTCTTCTACAGGATACACGACGATGTATCTGAGAACGTCAAACACTGCCTTGTTCAGGCAAGTCTGCACTCCCGTGCCCTCAGCAGCAATAAACTTCTGCAATCGCTCGAGAGCGTTTCGTTGTGGCTGATTTGAGGGTTCTGCTATGGCAAAGTGAGTGTCCCCAGGAAGATATGCAATAAGGCCTTTTTGATGCGCAAGTCTGAGCGCGAGTTCGGCTTCACCGCTAGTTGCTACCACGTCCTTGCAAACCTCTTTGATTCGTTCCAAACTGTGTTGTGAAGCTATGTCCTTCTTGTTCGCCGCTACGATGATCGGCTTCGCGATCCTCCTCAGCTCGTGTGCCAATTTAACAATATCGTCACTTTCCCAATTTTCCGCAGATCGCTCGAATAATCCAAGCTTCAGCGCGGCATTTTTGACTTGGCCCTCTCCTATGTCAAGGCCTGCAAGCTGAGCCGCGATGACGTGGGTCACGTTATGCTCTAATTGCGCCTTCTTTGCTAGTCTATGCCAATTTTTTTCAATGATCCCGGCAACCCATAACGCCATCTCACTTTCAAGAAGGGTTACGTCCTCAATAGGATCGTGCGATCCAGTGCCAAGCACATTTCCTTCCAGATCAGTGCCACCAGAGGCGTCAATCACATTTACGATCGCTTCTGACTGCCGCAAGTTATCGAGAAAAGCGTTGCCGAGCCCCCGTCCTTTGTGCGCCTGAGGAACAAGTCCAGCGACATCCACTAACTCAATAGGGACGAAACGGACTCCATCAGCGCAATGACCACACCGCTCGCTCCGCTCGGTGCAAGGGCATGTGACGCGCACGTGCGAAATCCCGCGGTTAGCGCTAATCGTTGTAAAAGGGTAATTCGCGATTTCGACATCAACGAGCGTAGCAGCTTTAAAGAAAGTTGACTTGCCAGTATTAGGCTTACCGGCGAGAGCTACTGACACGCTCATTTGAAGTTCACATCCACGTGTGCTAGCAAGCGTTGAGCCCACTGCAGCTTTTGCATCTTTGTAGGCGTGACGCTAAGGTCAGTAAAGTCAAATCCAATAGCGCTGATCGCGTTGGCTCCGTACTCTTTCGCTAAGCTGACCGCGCGGTCTCCATCCGTAAAACCGCCCACGTCGAGCAGGAATTGTTCGTGCTGTGTCTGAGCGGTACCAAGCACAGCACTCAACGAAGGCACATGCGTTTCAATTTGAGCTATGTTGTCACCGTGTGCGTGAATCACCATTATCGCGCACAGCAAGTTCGCGCGTTTGAGATCAACAATCCGGCCGTCTAGATCAGACACCACAACGTGTGGTATGACGCCTTGTTTCAGTAGCACCGAGGTTGCCCCGTCGGCCGCGATGATTGTCTCGTGACCCTCAATTTTGCCGCCGTTAACATCCTGCAGCAGCTTCGGCGCTTTGCCGCAAACGAGGACGTCACGTCCGTTTACCAGCCTGCTCAGTTTTGTGAGCGCCGAGTCATAGCCCGTTTTTGCGGCTAATAGATGGGAAAGAATGTGTGCTGAGCGCTCATCTTCCGTGCGGTTAAAACCGAACTCACGCACTATTTCCGAATAGTAAGGCCGCCACTCTGGAAGATTCATGCGCTACACCGCTACCGAGATAGACACCCGGTGGCCCTCAATGGTCCACTCTTTGCGCAATTTCGCGTTTTTTAATTCTCGTTTCACCACGGACGTCGAGAGTGTTTCACCTTTAAGATAGGACATATACATGTGAATTGCTTCGCAGATTTCTGAATCGCCGCTGAGCCCTATCTTAATTTTTGTGGCATATGGCAAATCCAGCTGCTTGCGCATGACCTGTATTCTCCGTACGACTTCTCGGGCCAATGATTCTTTCCTCAGCTCTGGGGTTATCTCGGTCTCCAAAAAAACGACGAGAGCGTTCTGGTCGTTTCGAACAAAGCCCTTTTTGACCTTTTCTGAAACCGTCAAATCATCTTTCGACAAGCTCACAGCCGTGTGTCCAATTTTCAGTTCAAGGGCTTCTTCTCTTCTCTTTATTACGTCGCGCGACGGCAACTGTGCAAGAAGTTGTTGTATCTCAGGTACCAGCTCTTTATACTTCGGGCCAACACTAGCGAAATTCAAGCCAATTTCACAATCGATGAACTTGCTTTCGTCTTTTTCAAAAGCAATATGCTTAACATTCAGTTCATTTTTTATCACGGCGCGCAATGTGTCATTTGCGAGTTCTGGCCCTACGCAAACAACTTCCTTGAGTGGCTGGCGCGTTTTGATATGCGCTGACGACCGCGCAGCCCTCCCTGCTTCAACGATCCGCATAGCGTAATCCACATCGCGCTCAACCTCTGGAAACAGGCGCTCTGGTTGAGGGATCGGATATGCTTCCAGATGAACGCTTTCTTCAACTTGGCGGGCATATCGAGCCAGGGATTTGTGCATGTACTCAGAAATAAACGGTGCAAATGGTGCGATTATCAAACTCAGTGTCCACAACGCTTCGAAAAGGGAGACGTAAGCGGAGGTTTTGTCCGAGTCGCGATCGCTCTTCCAAAAACGCCGCCTCGATGTCCTGACAAACCAGTTGCTTAGCTCGGCGGTGAATGCATCGATGGCTAAGGTTGCTAAATAATAATCGTAGCTGTCCATGTGCTGGATCACCGTCGAGACAAGCCCGGTCAGCCGAGAAAGTAGCCATCTGTCCATGATATTTCTCTGCTCGTCCGGCAGGTGCCAACTCACGTCGTATCGATCTATCTCAGCGTACGTTACAAAGAAAGAGAGCGCGTGCCAAATCGTAGCTAAGGTTTTTCGCTGACATTCGACGATCGCCGCTTCAAAAAACCTCTTCGGAGTTCCAGGATTCCCAGCGCCGAAAAGGTACCAACGGAGGCTGTCGGCTCCTTCGTTATCTAAGATTTGCCAAGGATCTACGCTGTTGCCCTTGCTTTTCGACATCTTTCTACCCTGTTCGTCCACGATATGACCAAGGCTTATCACGTTGCTATAGGCGTTTGATCCGAAAACGGCGCTCGCTATCGCGTGTAAGCTATAAAACCAGCCTCGCGTTTGGTCGACGCCTTCAGCTATGAAATCGACAGGCATCTTAAAATCGTTGCTCTGTTCGAACGGGTAATGGAGTGATGCAAACGGGGCGCAGCCTGAATCGTACCAGCAGTCAATTACGTCGGGAACGCGGCGCATCGTCTCAGCACATTCGTCGCACGGAAAGGTAATGCCGTCTACATGCGGCTTGTGGACATCGGCCAAATTTATATCACCCGCGACGCGCTGCTTCAGGTCATCGAAGCTGCCAATAAAGACCGAGTGATTGTTAGGGCACTTCCATATCGGCAGGGGAGTTCCCCAATAACGTTCCCTGCTAAGCGCCCAATCGCGGGCGGTTTCAATGAAGTTCCCGAAGCGCCCGTGTTTCACGGCTTTCGGATACCACTTCACGTATTCGTTGTTTCGGATTAACTTGTCTCGCAAGGAGCTTATTCCAATAAACCACGCTCGTCGTGCGTAATACATGAGAGGGGTCTCGCAACGCCAACAGAAAGGATAGCTGTGTTCGTAGAGCTCGCTCTTAAAAAGTAATCCTCGGCTGGCAAGGTCCTTCAGTATTACCGCGTTCGCGTCCGCAAAAAATAATCCACCTACAAGAGGCACGTGATCGTCGAAGCGACCGTCAGGCCTGACTAGCTGCACGAGAGGGAGACCCTCGGCCTTCGCAACGTTGAAGTCATCTTCCCCGAACGCAGGAGCAATGTGCACGATGCCTGTACCCTCAGCAGTGCTTACAAACTCTGCGAGCACAACGGATGACTTCCCCTCGCCATACAACGGTTCATATCGAATGCCATAAAGGTCACGCCCTTGAAATTCATCGACGACTACAAAATGTTCATCGCTGAGCACTGTTGCCAGCAACTCTTTTGCGAAAATGAAAAACTCACTGCTGACCTTCACCTTCACATAGGTTATGCTGGGGCTAACTGCAAGCGCTACGTTAGAGAGCAGAGTCCATGGCGTTGTTGTCCACGCCAAAAAGTATGTGTTGTGCTGGTCCCCCAAGGGAAATTTTACGAAAGCTGCCTCCTCCGCTATGGTTTCGTACCCCTGAGCCACCTCGTGCGTGCTAAGTGCTGTGCCGCAGCGCGGACAGAATGGGACAACGTAGTGCCCTTCGTAGATCAGATCCCGCTCCCAAAGTTGGTTGAGTGACCACCATACTGATTCGATATATCGAGGATCCATCGTCGTGTAGGGCGCCGCAAGATCGATGAAAAAGCCTACGCGTTTAGTTAGTTCTGCCCACTCATCTATGTGACTAAAAACTGAGCTCCGACAGACGTTGTTGAATCGTTCAATTCCGTAAGTTTCTATGCCCGCTTTATTTTCAAATTGGAGCTCTTTTTCTACAGAAATTTCAACGGGAAGGCCATGGCAATCCCAACCACTAACTCGAGGGACGTAGTAACCTTGCATACTTTTGTAACGAAGAAACAGGTCTTTTATAACGCGAGCATAGACGTGGTGAACTCCAGGTGATCCATTTGCGGTCGGCGGCCCTTCAATGAACCGGAATAGTTCCCCGCTCTTGTGTGCGTTTATGCTTTTACTGACGATGTCTCGCTCATCCCATTCGCTCAGAATAGCCCGCTCCATAGCAACAAAGTCAAAATCAGGCTGTGATTTGGATTTTATCGGTTGGGCGTCATTTCCTTTCACGAATAGATTACCTCAGCGTTTGCATTGAGATTTCTTTTGCACTATCATCGAAGCTTCGAACGAGAAAGCCCTGCTTTCGATAAATAGGTGCTGTGCCGGGCAATAAAGATTGCCGGGTCTCTTTCATCTGCTTAGAAAGTAAGCAATTTTGCTCAGTCTGAAAGCGCTTGTTTTGAATCGCTTATCCTCACGAGCGCCAAGACTTGATCAGGGATCGCAAACATCCGCACTTGAAAAATCCCCTTTGGGCTTTCATTTTCTCCGCTAAGCTCCGTATGTCTGGGCGCTTCCGAAGAACTCGTCAATTTCGAGACAGTTCTTGACATCTAAATGAATGTGGATAGTCGATATGATGATTTTTGTGTTTTCGTGCTTTTTGTCAGTTAAGAGCGAAATAAGTAAACGAGTGTGATAACGCCGGTCTAGTCTCCTTCTGTTTGACTGAACGATTCGTAATCAAGAAGATAACCTTGATCGCGCCTCTGATCGCTTCGGATCTGGAGGAGCTGCCCTTTTTGCCTATCAAGTTGTTGAAGGCATCGAAAAGAGGCCGGTATTGATCCCCCAATTCCCATCAGCTTGCCTTGCATACCGGTCTTGACGTTCGTCCAGAAATGAGAATACCTGATTATTTGCTGATGAGGTAGAGGTAACGTTGTCTACATAAAATTGTGTATGCACAACGAGCTTGATCACAGGGGCCTGGCGTGGACATTAAAGCACTTGTGTAGAGGCTTGTGTTGTCTCGATTGATTTCGCTGAGAGTCGCCACGTCACTGCTTATTAAGACTGGCAACGCTCAGATTCCATCCGGAAGTTGGAAGTTGCGATCATCTGTCACATTGTGACTTTCGGCTTTGGCGCAGCGCAGGAATTGTCGATAAGTTCAGGCACATCAGAAGTCGACGGCTCGTGCTCGAAAATGATATAAATTTACCCGTGCCTATAAATTATTGGAGATTAGGTTGAAGCTTAGGTCGTCTCTAAAGCAATGCGGAGTTTTTTAGTTGAGTGGCACATCCAACCCCATGCACGGTGCAGAGCTAATGCAAGCACGAAAAACTATTATGCACGTCATCAATTCACTGAGCCCTTCGAGCAGACTCAAAGGCGTGCACATAGATGACATTGTGAGTTACAGCGAATCCCTTGGGATCTATCCAGAAAGCGTTATTGGAGTTATTCAACAATTAGCAAAGGAAGGGTTAATAGTCGAACCGTCTAAGAATCGCTTTCTAAACAGATTTCCTCCAATCACAATCCCCAAGAACGATCAACAACTGCGCGCACCTAAGCCAACCGAACAGGCGATTGATTCGCGCGGCGACGCCGATGATGATTTAAAACAGAAAGCCGTGCTGCTTGAGAAGAGTCACATACTATTGACTCCCAAGCAATTAGTTCAAATTGAACGTGAGTATTCAGCTATTATGGCATCAGGAGACCCTAATTTCTTCTACGAGGGTTATCCGAGCGACGCAGAAATTGGCAAGCGCGTGGAAATAGATAAACGTAAGATTCAAGGAGCGCGCGTGTTATTAGGGCTTTTGACCGAGCGTGACATAAAAACTAACTTTGATCGCGAAAAGTTTTTGCAGTGGCTTGCCGCGCCTAAGTCGACGCGAAAGAGTTCAAAGGATTTTGCCCAGGAGCTCGGAGTAAGCTACTCAACCTTCAAGCGCAAGAGAGCTCTTTGGGAGGCGTATCTATCCCGGAAGTCTCTCAGCGAAGAATAACGCAAACAGTGACGTACGATTTATGAAGTTCTTGGCAGACCGCATGTTAGGGCGCCTTTCTTCGTGGCTCAGAATTCTTGGTTACGACACCGTAAGTGCAAATTCCTTTTCTGGATTGTCAAATGCCGAGGAGGACACTTACATGCTCGAGCTGTCAGGGTCCGAGAAGCGCGCGCTCTTGACGAAGGACGCACAGCTTCATATTCGCGCAAAACAAAAGTGTGCGATACCGTCGCTTCTCGTTGAAGGTGGAGACGTAATCCGCCAATTGAACCAAGTTCGAGAGCATTATGGGCTAGAATTCCCGGAAGAGCCTGAAGCCGTTCGATGCAGTGTTTGTAATGGAACGCTTGAAGTAGTCTCAATTGACGAGATTCTCAAGTCAAAGGAGATCAACCAGCTTCGCACAAAGGGCGTCAACATCGACAAATTCAGTCACAGGTATAGCCACTTTTATAGGTGCCGCCTATGTAGCAAGATATTCTGGAAGGGCCAGCATTGGCAAAACATGGTCTACAAGACACACCGTCTCACCGCTGGGCAATGAAAGTCTTTTTGGGAAGTGTCAAGAGCAGCAGATAACATCGAAAAGCCTTCGCTCTCTTGCGGTCTGTTTTTAAACATCACTAGTTAACCGGTCGCGACTTTGTTTTACTCCCGCGTAGTCGTTTACCTCAATTATCGCTTTTCTGATCCCTTTCAACTGGCTCCAGTCGATCGTCCCTTCTCCAATTGTTAGATGGAGATCACGTTCGCCATCATTATCACTAACGTGAAAGTACGCAATTGGAAAATCCAAGTGCAAGAAATCTTTAACAGAGCTGTTCGTGTGAGCGTGTCCGATGTCGATAGTTGCAAATGCGCCGCACGATGTGACAAAGAATCTGTGCTCCGCCGCATCAGTACAAAAATACTTAGGATTGCGTGGCATGTTCTCAATCGCTGGAATGAGTCCAACGTCAGTTGCGTAGTCTGCCCACTTGTCGAGGCTTTGAAGGGCCAAGGTTTTCGATCGCTTTGTTAGTTCATCGTTTATTCGTTTCACGTAACCTGGATGCGTCGTGATCGTCGACGCTCCTATAGCGGCCGCAAGATCCACAGTCTCCTTAAGCTGTCTGGCCGTTTCTTCACGTATTCCGATGTTCACACTAGCCGGATTGAGATCCACGGTGGGAGAATGAAGTGTTAGTTCAATATCGTATTGAAACGCAATTTCAAATTGCGAAAGATTTCTTAACGCGTGTCTTGGAAGATAAGGACCTTCGCACAGCAACTCGACCGCGTCGAACCTGTCCTCACAGGCCTTTTTAATGATTTTGTGAAAAGGCGCACCGAACAACGCAAGTGCTGTGAATCCCACTTTCATAAGAATAAGTCTGTTTCTGTTGACGCGCCGACCCACGTCCGTGAATAGGCTAACCACTTCTAGTCGTTTGGGTGAGTGAAAATAAGAAAAAACGCCAGGTGTGCGCTTATGGAAAACGGAGTCGTTGACTACCGAGCAGTGTAATAGTCTTCAACTCGCACGATGTCATCGACAAACGGCGTCGAGACGCTGTGCATAAGAGAGTTTTCTGTGGCAACGATCTTGTGCAGTGCTCCTCGTGGAATGTGCATCGTGTCGTTTCTTCCGAAGAACTCCTTTTTGTGTTCAAATTGGACGTAGCAAGAGCCTTCGAGCATGTAAATTGACTCTTCTTTCTCTTTGTGATAGTGATAAGAGGTAGTATAACCTTCCTTTATGTATATCTCCTTTGTGAGGTAGTTCTCGGTGCTTATGAGAATCTTTTCGTACCCCCAAGGTTTGTCAGTTCGATTTGCGTACTCCTTTTTTATCTCTTCGAGGTCCTTGGTGGTGTCTATCGACATCCAAAACGTGCTTTCTTTGTAATATCCTAATTGATTGGTATCTGCGAGCACTGGAAATACGGTCTTTTCTATTTCGCCCTTCTCAAAATTGCTAAACGGGATATCAGAGTCGAGGAGGTATATGCCTCCATTGATATAATATTCAAGAAGCGGCTTCTCCTTGAAGGAGCGGATGTGGTCCTCACCAAGTTCGACAATACCGTAAGGGCTCCGCATTTTCGTTACAAACATCATGGCTTTGAAGTCGCTTAAACTGTATTTCTTGATCATTTTCTTTAGATTTATGTCGGAAACGACGTCCCCGTTGCGGACTAACACTGTGTCTTTTTCCTTCAACAGATCAATCCCAAGCTTGATGGCATTCAAAGTGCCTAACGGTTTGTCTTCAACGGAATACTGAATCTCCATTCCTCGGTAGCTGTTTCCGTATCTCTGCTCTATCTTCTCACTTAAGTAACCCGTCAGCAATATTACGCTCTCAATATCGCTGTTGGCCATATCGTAGAGCTGCCTATCTAAAATGGTGTAACCATCAGTGATATCTATTAGGGGCTTCGGTATGTCCTCGGTGTATGGCTTGAGTCGCTTGCCATAACCGCCACACAGGATCATTCCTATCATGCGGATGCTTCTTAGTCCTCGAGCAACTTTACTTTTTCTGTAACTGAAAAAAGGCTTCGCTCAGCCAAAAAATCGGAAACAGAAACAGCGGTCAAAGCCGCTACATAGCTCAAAGAAAAGCGCTTCTAGCTGAAAGAATTAGCCACACCCTCCGCCGCACGATCCGCACCCAGTTAAGCTTGGGTGCTTGATCGTAAACCCTTTGCCAAACAGCGGATCATCGACAAAATCAATTTCCGCGCCATCCAGTGCCGTCTCAACGTTTTTTTCTAGGAACATTTTGACGCCGTTTGACTCTTGAACGTCCTCTCCCTTACTAGGGCTTTCGTCCAGAGACATCGTGTATTGCGGCCCGCCGCAACCCATACCTCCGTATGCGATTCTCAAACCATATTCGGACTTGCCTTCTTTCACGAGAAGCTCTTTCAACTCCCGTGCTGCCATCTCTGTAACTTGAATCATTTCGGACTCCTATATTTTTCTCTCTTTTCACCTCTATTTAAAAGTACGCAACACGACGCAGCTAAAATTAGACAAGAAAAAAAAGAATAAATGGGCGTTTCACATCGGTGGCATGCCGCCCATGCCGCCCATACCGCCCATACCGCCCATACCTCCTGGACCTCCCTCAGGCATCGGCGGAGCGGCAAGCTTGCCCGCTGCGATCACGTCGTCAATTCTGAGAATCATTATCGCAGATTCTGACGCAGAGCCGACGGCTTGAGTTTTTATCCTAAGCGGTTCAACGACGCCTGCCTCGACCATGTCGATCGCGTCACCGGTAAAGACGTTTAATCCAGCAGTCTTCTGTCCTTGTTCGTGTTTTGACCGTAACTCGACCAACGTGTCGATCGTGTCAAGACCTGCGTTTTCGGCTAGGGTCTTTGGAATGACTTCCAAAGCGTCAGCGAATGCATTTATGGCGAGCTGTTCCCTGCCCCCAACCGTAGAGGCGTAGTCCCTGAGTTTGAGTGCCAGCTCGACTTCGGTAGCACCGCCTCCCGCGACTAGTTTCTCGTCTTCGATGGTGACCCCGACTACTCGTAGCCCATCGGTTACAGCTCTCTCTATATCATCTACGACGTGTTCCGTTCCACCATGAAGCAAGATTGACACCGCCTTTGGGTTCTCGCACTTTTCCACAAAAATCATCTCGTCGCCGCCAACTTTCCGCTCTTCAACAAGTCCCGCCTTCCCGAGGTCAGCTTTTTCGAGTTCGTCAACGCTCGAGGCAATTTTTGCATTGGTCGCCCGCGCCAGTTTTTCCATGTCGCTTTTCTTAACGCGCCGTGCCGCGAGAATCGCTGCTTTCGACAAGTAGTGCTGAGCGAGATCATCGATCCCCTTTTGGCAAAATACCACTGTGGCACCCTTACTCTTGATCTTGTCAACCATGCCCTTGATCATTTCCTCTTCTTGGCTTAGGAAAGCGTCGAGTTGATCTGGCGATGTGATTGAAATTTCGGCGTCGACTTCAGTGTCCTTAAGTTCAATTGCACCATTTATGAGAGCGATCTTTGCTTTGTCGACGGTCTTGGGCATGCCGCTGGAAACGCGCTCCTTGTCGATGATCATGCCTTCAACAAGTTCGGACGAGTCAATGCTGCCGCCGACCTTTTTCTCAATCTTGATGTTGTCAATGTCGAAGGTGTTTTTTCCATTTTCAGTTTCAATGACTGCTTTGACCGCTTTAACGCAAAGGCCTGCTAGTTTCTCTTTCGATGCTTCTGCGCCTTTGCCAGTCATCGCGGTGATCGCCACTTTCTTCAGAAGTTCTACATCAGCAGGTGATACAGGAATCGCCACTGCGTCGAGAGTCTCACGCGCCTTAACTGCCGCCAACCTGAATCCAGATGCGATAACGGTGGGATGCACATCTTGTTCAAGCAGATTCTCTGCCTTTCTGAGCAATTCGCCGGTGACAATCACTGCAGTCGTTGTCCCGTCTCCTACTTCATCGTCTTGGGTCCGGGCAACTTCAACAATCATTTTTGCTGCAGGGTGCTCAATATCCATCTCCTTCAGGATCGTCACCCCATCATTTGTGATAACGACATCGCCTAGCGTATCTACCAGCATCTTGTCCATGCCTTTTGGACCTAACGTGGTTCTCACAGCGGAAGCAACAGCTTTCGCGGCGGTGATATTCATACCTTGGGCTTCTTTGCCACGAGTCCTTTGGCTGCCTTCTTTAAGGATCAATATGGGCTGTCCACCGAGTTGTCCAACTTGTCCACCGAGTTGTCCTGCCATTTTTTTCCTCCATTCTTAGTGATCGAATACGTGCAGTTTCGGGCTTAATTATGCAGAAAGTTCTATAAAAGCGTTTGGTCAGAGAAGCGCGTCGAACCGACTATTCTTGTGATCGCTCTTTCACGAGGCGCATCAGTTCGGCCGAATTGTCCAAGTTTTCAAGCTCTTGCAACTGCACGATCACCGTGTGCAGGATCCTGAAACACTTGGGCTCTTCGTCAGTGATATAGAGCGAGTGTGCGGCGACAACTCGCGCGATGCTGCTCATCAGCTCCGCCCTTTTTGCCATCAGAGTTGCTTTCTTGCTGATTCCGGTCAGTAAGGTTTCATCCTTTGTCTGCGAAAGCACATCGAACGGTGCCTGAAACATCGGAAGGACTTCGAATCCCAAATCAACGAGCAGCGATATGGTTTGCTGCTCCATCGGTGGAAGCGCGTCGTGTTTCGCCATCTCCTTGCCAAAGCTACGTCGGGTGAGCAAGCTTATCGGCACGGCAAGTGGGGCGTCAAGAATCGCTTCCAATCTGACGGCTATTTCGACTTTGGCATCCATCCCTTCTTCATACTTGCGAATGCTTCTTCGTGAAACGCCCAGCTGAGAAGCGATTGCGCCTAACGAGAGGTTTCTTCGTGTCCGAGCCTCGTAGAGAGCAGCTTCGTCCAATTTCACGTACAGCCCGCCTGGTGCGGCATAAATGAGCGGGGGGAGCTCATCTACGAAAAAATCTGCTAGCGTTTCGATGTTAACGGCCGGCACGCCATAACGCACATAAACTGCTCCCTCTTGGAGCTCGTGATTTCGAGCTTTTTCGCCAACGAGCAAAGGCGAACCGTAGAAACACTCCGCTAGTCTCTTGAGTTCAAAAGCGGTCTCCTCGCTCAAGCCGTCTATGTTTGAAAGCAGCTTCAAAAAAAGGAGAACTGTGCCCCTCCTCGCCGTGATGTCAAAGCACCGTGAGCGAACGTCGCATCGTTTTGACGTCACAAAACCTGCCAATTGAAGCACTTCAGCAGTTTGATCTGCTAAAAGATCTTGGCGCATTACTGGCGTTCTCCTGTGATTGCAAGCCGTAGCACTCGTCGATCTGCCCTACGTCGGATATCATGTTCGAAAACATACTTATATACTTCTATCGATTAGGAAATGAAGCGCTGGCTGCGATGCTTATTGGAATCGACGATACTGATTCAAAGCGTGGGATGTGCACAACGTATTTGGGCACGTTGCTGAAGAACTCACTTGAGCGAGAGCTAGGCGAGAAGATTCAGCTTCGTTTAGTGCGGCTAAATCCGACTATTCGATATAAAACCAGAGGAAATGCCGCGATTTGTGTCTCAATTTGCCATTCGTACGACGTTCAAGATATTGTGCGAAAACACATCGAACGAATGGCTCACCTAGACGACGACAACACGCATCCTGGGGCTGTGTTCTATCACGACTTCCAAGTTCCGACAGATATCCAGTGCTTTGCACGCGACGCCATGCACGGCGAGCTCCGTTTGGAACAGGCAATCGAACTCATACAAAGGCACGGACTAGATTCAATCTCGTTTAAGAACGGCAGAGGCTTAATCGGGGCGCTCGCAGCGATAGGCGCGCGGAGTCAAGACTGTAATTCGTTTGAGCTGATTGCGTATCGTTTCGCCCGAAACCTTCAGAAAAAGCGATATATAAACGCCCAGTCGGTTTGGCACGCTGATACGTCAACTTACCCGTACACTTGGGACACACTCGACCGAAGCGGGAAAGCCGTATTATGTGCTCCGCACTCAGCCGATCCAATTCTCTACGGGGTTAGGGGGGACGATCCCAATCAGATTCTTGCCGCGCACCGCAAGATTATCTCAGAGCCGTATGAGTATTTGACCCTTTATCAGACAAACCAAGGCACAGACGCGCACGTCCGACTTGCTAAGATTCGTAATTTGCAACATGGGTGTTCGTACAAGGTCGTGGCTGCCGTAAAAAGCGAACCGTGGACTATATCCGGCGGACACACGTTTGTTTCGGTCGCTGACGGCTCTGGCGAGTTGTTGTGCGTGGCGTTTGAACCCACCAAGCATTTCCGCGCAACGGTGCGAAAATTGCGCGTCGGGGACAAGGTGACAGTCCAAGGTAGTTACGTAAATGACAGTCTGCATTTAGAGAAACTGCGGATATTGGAGCTCAGCGACTTATACGAACACGATAATCCCGTCTGCTGCGGCAAAAGTATGAAGTCTCGTGGGCACAACAAGGGGTTTAAGTGCTCTAAATGTAAAGCGGTCAGCGATGCAAAACTGGGACCCCGGCTGCTGAAAAGGGAGATCGTGGCCGGCGCGTATGAAGTCACGCCGTCGGCTAGACGCCATCTCGCAGAACCACTCATAAGGAGGCACGATCTCGGCTACCCCGTATTTCCGAGCAGATAAAGGCGGCGATTAAGTTCGCCGGACATTCACGGCACACGCACTGGCGGCAGTTAAAACAACGGATCAGAGAGATCTAGATTGATGTGCGCAAAGGTGACCAGACAGATTCTTGGGGACTTGGATCGGTTTGACGGGTCCATAATACACTTAACCCACACAGATCTAGATGCAGTGTGCTGTGATGCTCTCTTTAGGAGACGATACGGCAACGTATTCACGATTTTTTCATCTGTCCAGGACTACGTGTCGTACTTGGCCCTTCTAGCTGAAGCCCGGACCCGTGCGAATCTAAAACTGTGTCTTTCGGATCTTGGAGGCAGAGCAAGCGCCCGTGAAATCATTGCTCAGTTGAAACGTAGTGGATGGCTGATTGAGTGGCGCGACCACCACGTTTGGAACGAGCGCTTGTTCGAAGATATCAAAACTATCGCCGACTATTTGCGCGTTGATCGCGAACTGTGCGCCTGCGAAATTGTTTATAACGACTTGCTCGCGGGCGACCCGGTCGGGAGAGAAGTCGCTGCAATAGGCAGGGATAGAGATTTCTGGATCAATCACGATCCTCGTTCGGACAAGCTCTCTACTGCGATAAGTGATGACGAGTCGCGCGCGCTGTTAGCATCGAAACTCTCACAAGGAACTTTCGTAGACGCTCAGATCGAAGCGATGTACGCTCATCAACTCAAACGGAAGCGCAAGGCTATCGATACGGCCGTCCGAAAATCTGTGATGATCGGACGAATAGTAGTCACAACAAGCGACGGATACACAAGCGAAGTTGCGGCGGCGCTTAGGGACAAATATCACTCGACAACGGAAGTCATTGTGCGGGGGAACGGGGTGTTTTCAGTCAGGTCTCTTGGTCCAGTGAGCAACAAGATTGCAATGGCGTTTGACGGAGGCGGGCATCCGCACGCTGCCGGGGGCACCCTCGCATTCACGCGAAGAGAGCAGTTAGGATTCAGGCTACTCGGCTATCGATTAGCGAAGGTACGCAAACTCATAGAAACAGCTTCAAGGTTTGATTCCAGCGCGGGCCTTGCTTTGCAACTCAGCGACTAACGAAGCCACGTCGTCAGGATCATAAACATCTTGAAATACTATCGTCTGACCGCCAGCTGTTTTCATGAAAACATTTCCCGTCTTTAACAATTTTCCTGACAAGCTCTGTCGTGTTGCACGCTTAGTTACTTGATTGAGCGGAATGACTGCCGTCTTCTTTAAAAATAAGCCTTTTTCAACTAATATGTCACGCGCGGTTATGCCATATCTTTCCGAATAGACGATAAGAGCGACTCGAGCCGCAATGAAAAGAAAAAGCAGAACGGCGGCCCCCCTCAGCACCGTCGCGACTAGGCCGACATCTAAGACGGCCTGAACGAAAAAAGACCCAAGAAGAAGTGCAATTAGCAACAATATGAAGCCCTCGTATCTGAGTGTGCAACCCAAAATACTGGGCCGGGCTAAGTAAATAAGGTCTTCATCGTCTATATTCAATCCACCTTTAATGAGGGGATAAACTGGGCGCGTGCTGATCCGCTCTGCGTCAAGGCTGGCGTCGTAATATGATCGCTCGCGAGAGGCTTGCGCAAGATAAGGTGCAGGCGTTGCGCCATTGACGTACGCCGTAATATAACCGTGCATGTCATCAGACACCGTTAAAGCAATTCTTGCGATTTCAGGACCTATTGCCATTTTCTGGAACTCTATCACTCCCAATTCCCACCAATGGTCCAAGGACGTGGCGTTTTTTTCTATGCGGGCACGTAGCACGGGATTGAAAGTAACGCGTCCTTGCCTTCTAAACTCATCTTCAAGGCAGAGCCGGTACAGGAGTTGAATGCGATGAGCGCTCAGGATGACCTCGTCGTAATCACCTGATTGAAAAAAACGTCTCACCTTTTCTATTAGCTGATCTGAAACCTCTACGGCCTTTGCTAGCTCAGTGGTTCGAAGCGAGTAGTTGTCCTTGTTTTCACCGTTATTGTGTTCCCAAGGATCAATCCCATAGCGCGTCATAATTCTCACTCGAGCCCCAGCAACTTGTGCATTTGCGGTATGACCCGAACCCTCTTTAAATGGTGAGCTGCGACGTCCATCAGCTGCAAGAGCTGACCGCTGTCCGGCTCAGCAGAGGGCAAATGAGAAACAGGTTGCAGCACCAAGAGCACGTCCGTGCCGATATCGGCTAGTTGCTGCGCAACCAGGTCAACGGTCGCGTTTGTAGTTTGCTTGAGGACCACGACTTTGACAAAGACGTCAGTCTGAGAGCGGTAGAATGCCTCGACGCTTCGTAGCTCCTCCTGAAACAAACTATCATAGTTACTCTTAGCATTATGTTCGGGCAGTTTTATGTCACACGCCGCGATGTTCACTACGTTTTTAAGACGCTTCGCGCAGCGAGAATCCATGCCATTGGTCTCAAGATAAAGAGGTTTGGGAACTTGCTGCGCGAGCTCCAAGATAAACTCTGTAAAGAGCAATGGTTCCCCGCCGGTCAAGGTAAGATGCATCGTTGCGGGGGTCCACAAGCTTTCTACGACGTTTGCGAGCTCCGAAGTTCGAATCGGATTGTGGACGTGAAAAGCGGTGTTGCACTTCACTTGGCCGCTACACGCATATGGTTTCGCAAACACCGCGTCACAATAAACGCACGTCAGCGGGCAGCCTTGAAATCTGACGAAAACTTGACGCGTTCCGACGTAGGGCCCTTCTCCCTGGGCGGAGTTGAAGACTTCACAAACGTTAGCGGTTGCTACCATCTTGCGAGCGGAATTAAACGGCACCCAGCCGTTTTAGCAGAGGGTCTGTTTTGTTCAGGTCCTGAAAGGCGCGGCTTCTGCGAAGACACGACTCGCACACGGCGCACGGCAATGCATCAGCCGCGTAGCACGACCATGACCATTGCAGTGGCGCTTCGATGCGCAAACCGAGCGCGACAATCTGCGTTTTGTTGCATTCAATAAGCGGCGCGACGACCTCTACTTTGTTTAGAGTGGCATATTTCAGCATGTTGTTGAAGGAAGCAACGAAATTACCTGAATTGTCAGGAAACGTCTGCGCCTCCTCTTTGTTAAATCCAACAATTAACGTTTCGTACGAGTAATTTTCGCAAAATGCAGTCGCAATTGCGAGAAAAACCGTATTTCGGGCAGGCACCCACACTTCTTTTGCAGTTTCGCTTGTTATGGCGTAGTCTTCCAGCGTGTCTTTGGCGAGCTGCGGCACTTCGCGTCCGTCGGTGAGCGCTCCTTTAAAATTCGCGTACCACGGCAGTGTGACGATGTGATGGCTTACGCCATATGTCGCGCATATTTTGGAAGCGAATTCGACCTCTTTGTTACGCGCTTTTTGACCGTAATCGAACGTAAGGCAGCTAACCTCGTCATAAGTGCCGTGTGCGAGTTTGAAAGACACCACGGAGTCCAAGCCTGCTGACAGCAAAACGACCGCACGTGACATTTGACCATCTCGTTACCACAGATCTCTACTAGGCAAAGCATTATAAAAATTGTCTATCCAGTGATTCATGTGCGCAAAACAGTAGAGATTCTTGTCTCAGGGTATGTGCAAGCCGTTGGCTTCCGCTTTTACGCTAAGCGGCATGCTGATTACTTTGGCCTGACTGGTTTCGTTCAGAATCTACCTGACGGAAACGTCAGGGTGATAGCATCAGGCCCGGAAGAGGATCTCGCGCGCTACATAGAGAGGTTAAAAGAAGGACCCCGCGCCGCAGTAGTGAAAAATGTGAAAGTGACACAACACAACGATAGAATATTTAGAGATTTTGTCATAAAATATGCGTGGCTGAAATAGCTAAGGGCTATGGGGTACGCCGCGCTCCGCGTTTGCTTCCAATAGGCCAGCCCCGTTCGTGCGCGATTGTCGTGCAATTAGAAAGAAGCTCACGCTCCAATCTCGACCAAACAACCATCTAAAGTTCTAGTATTGGGGGAGCGCACAGCGCAAAGCGGATCACGGCCATCGCCGTCGCGGATCGGTCACTATATCGACAAGCGAAGGTTGTTGCGAAGAGAGGGCACTTTTCAACGCCTCATTCAGATCCTCAGGCCGTTCAACAGTGAACCCCGCCCCTCCGCAAGAGTCAGCGTAGCGAGCAAAATCGATTCGGTGCAGATCAGTTGCAAAGTGCGGGACGCCCGCTTCATCTTGTTCGTGTTCAATCATCGCAAGCTTGGCATTGCTGAGCACCACAACTGTGAGGGGCAGTTCGTTGACTACCGCAGTGACGAAATCACCCATTACCATCGTGAAACCCCCGTCACCGGTCGTACACACCACTTGTTTATCTGGATACGCGAGTTGCGCCGCGAGTGCCGCAGGAAGGCCAAACCCCATGGAGGCAACATACCCAGATATCAGGATTCTTTGATCGGTTGCGACGAAGTTTCGAGCAAACCAGAGCGTGTTGTCGCCAACATCGTTCGTAATGATAGCATCTCGGTCGATGACGCTTTGGAGAGTTGCCATTATTTGCGGACCGCGAACAGGCGGCGTATCTGAATCGATCTCTTGCTGCTTTTTTTGGTCCCAGCGCTTCTTTATCCGGCCGACAAGGTTCAGGTAACCATCTGCGTGCTTGTCGCTCACATTCTCGAGCAAGGCAGGCACGACCATCGCTGCATCGCCGACTAGTCCTATGCGGACCGGAAACTTCCGCCCGATCATCATCGGCTCCAGGTCAATTTGAATCTGTGGTATGTATGATGGCACTGCGGTATTGTCTGAGTACGAGCATCCGATAGTGAGCAACAAATCTGCCGCAAACACCATTCTCTTCGCGGGATCCGTACCAATGTCGCCCATCACGCCTAAGGCGAGCGGGTGATCCTCTGGAATGACACCTTTAGCCTTGTACGTAGTCGCAACGGGGGCGTCGATCTTTTCCGCCAGTTGCAA
>Ga0187771_10000141_pt1 | contig 37502 bp, 44 predicted proteins | sample 0116_SJ02_MP15_1_FD_133139 | JGI IMG/M metagenome (GOLD analysis project Ga0187771, IMG submission 133139) | Tropical peat soil microbial communities from peatlands in Department of Meta, Colombia - 0116_SJ02_MP15_10_MG | ecosystem: Environmental > Terrestrial > Soil > Wetlands > Peat | place...
AGCATCCTGAGGAGCGCTTCGAGGCCGCCGACGCTGGCGGCCTTCACTATGACGCCCATGTTGTCTGTCTTCACGACAACGCTCGTCAGCTCCTTCTCCAGCTCGATGCTGAGCTCTTCGAACTGCTTCTCGGTCTTGAAGGACGCGACAGAGGTCCCCGCGACCACGCCGCCAAGGTCGGCGGAGACCAGCTTGACCCCAGCCGCCGCGTACATCGCGTCCACCGAGGTGAACTTGTCGCGGGGGTCCCGCATCTCGTCGAGAGGCTTCGGCATGAAGAGGGCCTTGACCTTCGACTTCAATGCGCCGTCCCTGCGGACGAGGGCTATCGAGTCCCCTACGCGTAGTTGCCCTTCAGTGAGAATGACGTTGGCCGTCTCTCCAATCCCCACTTCCTCCTGCATCTCGATGATGATGCCTCTTCCGCCCTGTCGCTCGTCAATCACCTGGAGCTTTCCCTTCAGGAACTGCTGCGCCAGCCCTATCAGGATAGCGAGCAACTCCGGTATTCCTGCGCCGGCTCTTGCCGACACAGGAACGATGGACACCTGCTGCCGGAAGTCCTTGACCCGGTAGTAGGCCTCGGACTGGAAGCCGAGACGCGACAGACCCCCGACGACGTTGTAGAGCCTCTCCTCGAACTCGTCGTTCCACTCCGGCAGCTGCCCCTTCATCACCTGCAGGAGTGGCCCCTGGCTCCCCTTGATCCATCCCTTGATCATGTCTATCTTGTTGAGGGCGACAAGGAATGGCACCTTGCGTTGCTTTAGGATGTCGATGCTCTCTATCGTCTGGTTCTCAAGCCCCTTTAGAACGTCCACCACGACTACCGCGATGTCCGCGGCGGACCCTCCCCTCAGTCTCAGGTTCGAGAAGATGGCGTGTCCCGGGGTGTCTATGACGAGAAGTCCTGGGACTTCGAGCTCCCCTCCGGCCTTGGTCAACAGAGACCCGCAAATCTCGCGGAGCGTCTCGAGTGGGAAGAAGCTTGCGCCAATCTCTTGAGTTATCCCCCCGACTTCTCGGGCGCCTACCGCCGTGCCCCTTATCTTGTCAAGGAGCGATGTCTTGCCCGCGTCGACGTGCCCCAGCACTACCACAACGGGTTGCCGCAGCCGCGCAGTTGGTTCCGCCATTGCCATAGCACCTGCTTATTCGACGTCACCAGCTTACGTTTTGAAGAATGCCTTCGACTCCTTGCCGTAGCTGTCTGCGGAGTCCGACGCATGTATGGTGTTGTCTGTTAGGCCGAGGCCGAAGTCCCCGCGGATTGTCCCGGGGGCAGCCTCCCAGCTTTTCGTGGCACCCACCATCCTTCGTACGGTCGCCACCGAATCCCTTCCCGACAGGACCACTCCGACGACGGGTCCTGACGTGATGAAGGAGACCAATTCACCGAAGAAGGGCTTGCCTTTGTGGACACTGTAGAAGTTCTCTGCCTGGTCCTTCGACATGATAAGCATCTGGATGCGTTTGACGACGAACCCCTTCGCTTCGAACCGAGCGATTATCTGCCCGACGAGTCCCCGACGGACGGCGTCGGGCTTGACTACGATAAGGGTATCTTCGGCTGTGGAGCTCATTTCTCTCCCTTCCTGCGCGCCCACTTCAGCTTCCTGGCGTCTCTACCGAGGCTGAGGTCGTTCGTCTTGCATTTGTTGGAGCAGTACGACCTAGTGGACCCGTCGTTCCTTACGAAGAGTATTCCGTAGCCGAGTCGTACCTCTTTTCCGCAGAAAGCGCATCTCTTTGGAACATACATCTCAAAATACCACTCCTCAGACTTTCGGTGCCCTTCGTTTCTGGGGATATAAAGGACTCGACATCCCCAGAGCTGTGAGGCCCGCCACGCTCAAGGCAAGGCCCCTGCCCTGTTCGAGAGCTATGCCTCTTCCAACAGTCCCCGAAGGTCCCTTACCACTGCGCAGCCTGGATCGGGGTGACTGCCTTCCCTGTCCACGAGGATGGGTCTGATCCCGACCCCCTTGGCGCCAGCGACATCCTGTTCGAGACTGTTACCCACGTGGACGCATTGCTCGGGCTTCTTTCGGACTCTTCGTAGAGCGAGCACGAATGGTTCAGGGGCTGGCTTCTCCGCTCCGGCTTCCTGTGAGTACGTCAAGGAGTCGAAGTACCTTAGGAGGTCGAGGTCGTTCAACCTGTCGAGCATGTCGTCTGTGTTGTTCGATATGATCCCGAGGATGAGCCCCTGTCGCTTCAGATTGGAGAGCACCGTGTGGGTTTCGGGGAACACGCTCATCCACCTCTTCGTGTCGAGGAAGGCAGCCTCTACGGCCGTGCCGAATCGCCCACCGCGGTCGGTGAATCCCAGTCTCTTGATGACGAAGCCGTCGTACAATTTCCAGAACTCCTCCATCCGGCCCCGGTATTCATACACGCTTGACTTGTACTCTTTATCGGCGGCAGCGGTCGCGTCACGCAGGGCGTCTCTGCGAACCCGTATGCCTAGCTTGGACGCAGTGGCGACCCAGACCTCAAGGGGTGCACGCAGCGATACCAGCGTGTCCCCGAAGTCGAAGAAGACTACCTTCGCGCCATCCAGGAGGTTGCCCAACCCGCTTGCAGGCACGGGGTTCCGAGATTAGCCTTTCGCGAGAGCCCGGGAGTCAGCTTCGGAGTGGATCCGAAAACACCGAACGCCGCAAGCCCTTCGTTAAGCCTGGCGGCTCACTTGAGCTTTCTGGCCTCGCGTTCAGTTTCCCTAAGGACTAGCACGTCGGCAAGGCGAATGGGTCCCTTCACGTTCCTGGTAAGAATCCTTCCCTTTTCCTTACCCTCAAGTATCTTGACCCTTACCTGCGTTATTTCGCCGGCGACCCCGGTTCGGCCTACAATCTGGACCACCTCGGCGGGGGTTAGGGTCTCGACTTCTCTCTTGCTGCTCATGCGGCCTTCTTCAGCCTCGCCAGTTCCTGGGTGACCTGCTCGAGGACCTGGGCACCTTCGCCGGCTTCCAGCACGGCCGCGGAGGCCGTCGGGACGTCGATTCCTATGGCTGGACCAATCTGATCCTTGGACGGGACGAACACGTAGGGTATCTTCCTCTCCTCGCAGAGGATGGGTAGGTGCGCCACGACTTCCGGGGGCTGGACGTCTTCGGCGATTACCACCAGTTTAGCCACGCCTCTCTCGATTGCCTTGGTCGACTCGTTGGTCCCCTTCCTTACCTTTCCGCTCCTGGAAGCCTGTCTCAGGACCTCGTAGGCAGCCTCGGAGACCTCCTTCGGCGTCTCGAACTTGACATAGTAGGCCTTTGGGGTCATCTAACAATCGCCCAGCCAAGCCCTTCGAGACCAGCATATAAACGGTTGGCCCGGCGAAGCATACACGCCTCACTTGTGGGCCAGGATGAATGACCCGGGAGAATCCAACCTGCAGAAACCGAACCGAGGGAACTGGACTATCTCGCCGACCTTCAAGGATGAGACCGACGTCTCTGCGAACCCATCCAACTTCTTCAGGCTGTTGCCGTTGAAGGACCCGTCGTCGTTGTAGAGGAGGTCGGGAGCCGTGACCTCGACGCTGACATTGGATTTCGTAACCCACTGGAGCTTCCTGATGTCAGACAGGAGCTCGTCTCCTGCATACTTGGCCCTGGGTCTGGCGCCACCGGCGACGAGTTCGACGTTGTAGAGGTCCATGAGCCTGAACCTCGCGCCCTTCCCCATGGCGGCAAGGTCGCCCGACGGGACATAGAACTTCCCTGAAGTCTCGAATGCCCTGCTTCCGAGGTCCTTTTCGGGGTGGAACGGGACGGTGACCCTCCTCTCTGGCGCCCCAGCAACGCTGAGGATCACCGGAGCGGGGACGAAGAAGAATCTCCGGGCGATTGGGTCCAGGAGTTTCCTGTTCAGAGAGAACAGCATGCTCCAATCGTACACGTGCTCGGTCCTCGTGTATCCGACCTGCCGTGTGAACTGCACTATTGCCTCCGGCAGGATTCCGCGCCGTCTTACCCCCTCGACGGTGGGCATGCGGGGGTCGTCCCAGCCGGAGACAAGCTTCTCCTGGATCAGGGGTCTGAGCAGGCGCTTCGAGACGGTCGTGCCCTTGAAGTTGTATCTGCTGAACTGTATGACCTCCAGGTGCCTTAGCTTCAGGGCCTCCCGGATCAGGCGCTGCAGGTCGCTGTGGAATTCCGCACTTCTCAGCACGTGGGTCACGCCGCAGAGGTCATCCTCTATCGAGTTCGCGAGGAAGAAGGTGGGCCACAGGGAGTACCTGTCACGGGTCAGGGGATGGGAGTGCTCTATCACTCTGAAGATGTTCGGGTCCCTTAGGGAATAGTCTTCGCTCTTCATGTCTCCCTTGAACCTGATGACATAGGCTCCTTCCCCGTGCTTCTTGGCCAGCAGCTCTTCCCAGATCTTGATGCTCCTCTCTACCGGGGTTCCCCTGTGCTCGCACTCCCTGCCGGAGAGCCTCATCTCCTTCATCCTTTCGGGCGTGCAGGAGCACGCGTAGGCCGTCCCCTCGTCCAGCATGCGCCTTCCGTACTCGTACATCAGTTCCATGTCGTCGGAGACGTTCTTTTCATGGTCGCACTTGATTCCGAGCCACTCGATGCCCCGCCTGAAACTGTCGTAGTACTTCGCCGCGACCTTCCTCGGGTTCGTGTCCTCGAACCTGAGCCAAAGCTCTCCGGCGTACATCTGCTTGTAGAGGAAGTTCACGGTGAACGCCATGGCGTGGCCTATCGTCATGAAGCCCGACGGCTCGGGGGGGATCCTGAAGCATGCCTTTCCCTTCACCGCCCCAGCCAGCGCGGGCAACTGACGCACTTCGGCCTCCCTGCGGCGGGGCTCGAGGGCGCCCGGGTCCCTCGAGATCAGGAGGGCGGTCTGCTCCGCAGGGCTCATGGAGTTGACCTTCTGAACGACCGCTCTGACCTCCTTGGCTACCCTTGCGGGGTCTCCCCTGAGCTCCGGGTGCTCGCCGAGGACCCGTCCCATGACCGCACCGACGTCGGCCTTCCCGCCGTGCTGCGCAGCATTGGTGAGTGCTTGAACCTCGAAGGATGTGAGAGTACCTTCGTCGAAGGTTCCGGCGGGCTTCACCATTGGCGCTCTACCGCGAACCTTGAAAAGGACTCCAGCAGTGAGGCGGCTTCCTTCTCCCCTTCCCAGTGGATCGCCCTCAGCACTTGGATCGCTCCTTCCATCAGTTCGTGGGCGCGCTGACGGCCATATTCGACCGCGTGATATTTGCTGATCAGGCCCAGGACGTAGGCAACGTCGTCGTCTGTCTTTTCGCCCCTCTCCTTGCTCATGATGGTCGTCGCCCTAGCCCTCTCCGTCGGGTCGGCCTCCCCAAGGGTATGAAGGAGTATCAATGTCCGCTTCCCCTCGAGAATGTCGTCAGACCTGGCTTTGCCGTACTTCTCCTGGTCGCCGACGAGGTTGAGGGTGTCGTCCTGAATCTGGAACCCTACTCCGAGCTTCATCCCGAAGTCCATCAGGCGCTCGAGTGTCTCTGAACCCGACCCGGCGACCATTGCCCCGAGGCGGCACGGACCCGCGACCGTGTACCATGACGTCTTTCGCGTGCACATTTCGAAGTAGTCCGACTCGCTCAGGTCCCACCGGTTCTCCCGCACCCATCCCAGTTCCATATGCTGCCCTTCCGTCGTGAATCCGACCATCCTCCCGAACTCTCCCATCACGTTGAGCGTCTTCTCTCCTCCGAGTCTGCGCTCGTTCTGCAGGAGTGCCCCCCACATCTTGGCATGGAGAGCATCTCCCGCGTTCAGCGCCAGGGCCAGTGAGTGTTTCAGATGCAGCGTCGGTTGCCCCCTCCTGAGTTCCGATTGGTCTTCGATGTCGTCGTGGACAAGGATCCAGTGCTGGAACAGCTCGATGCACGCCGCCGTGAGCAGCGAGTCACCCTCGGACCCGCCGGCTGCCCTGCAGGCAGTCACGCACAGAAAGGGCCTGAGCCCCTTGGCAGGCCTCGACGGGTAGTCTCGCATCATCCTGTAGAGGAGCCCTACTTCGCGGATCGGACTCGACCTCGGAAGGAGCTCGTCAAGGATGAGCCGGTCGACCTCCGACTTCACCCTCTTCATCTCCCTCTCGAGGTTCGACATGCGGATCACACGCTCAGCTCCGAAGGCGTCAGGCCTTCACTACTGTACCGTAAAAGTCCAAGCCTCTTACGGCTTTTGAGAACTCGTTCCTTCGGTACCCTGACACAAAGTACGCCCGGGCCCCCAGGGAGGCTACCTTTGCTGCCACCTCAAGCTTGGTCTTGATCCCTCCGGTTGCGTCGTCCCCTGGCGGCATTCTCATCTTCCTTATCTTTGTCGGCGTGAGTTCGGGGATAATTACTCGCGAGTCTCCTTCGTAGACACCGTCGGCGTCAAGCGCGAAGACGCACCTGTCTGCCCTGAGGACCTTGGCAAGCTCCAGGACTATCAGGTCTCCAGAGAGAATCCTGAAGCCGTCGGAGAAGAGCGAGACGTCCCCGAAGGTCACTGGGGTCAGGTTGGCCTTCAGAAGTCCCCTGAGCCACTGTGCTGCCGCCCCTGTCTTCGCCCTCGACAGGATGTCGAACGGGGAGAAAGGATAGGGGTTCAGCTTGAACTCCATCATGGTCTTGCAGACAAGGTGGTTCAGCTCGTACATTGCGTTGCGCGTCTGGGGGACGCCCGCTGCGTTGAAAGTGCTTGACGAAGAGCTGAGCCCGTACTGCCTTGCTACAGAGTGGCCGAAGGAGCCTCCCCCGTGCACTACGATGACCTTCTCGTCGGAGGAAGCGATCTCTTCCGCGAGGGCAGAGACGACGTCGGAACGGTATGAGAAGGGCTTCGACTTGTCGGTTATCACCGAGCCCCCCAGCTTGACGACTACGGTCTTTGCCAGCTTTTCACTCCCGCTACGGGTATCACTGAAACAAACGCCTCGAAGCCCCGCTTTGTGACCTCAGAGATAATCCTTTTCTCTCTTCCCTCGGCGGTCACGGCGAGCACGCTCCCGCCTCCACCCGCCCCGGTCAGCTTGGCGCCGTAGCATCCCAGGGAGAGAAGGAGGTCGACCAGTTGGTCAAGCCGTGGGGTGGAGACGCCCACGGCAGAGAGGACCGCGTGGTTGTATGTCAAAAGCCTGCCGAGGCCTTCCATGTCCCCTTCCTTGAGCCGCTCTGCCGCGAGAGTCGCCAAATCTGCCGCTGATTCCGCGAGCCCGGAGAAGTAGGCGGGGAGACGCGCTCTGACATCGGCAACGTGGCTCACGAGCCGTTTGGTGCTCCTTCTGCTCCCGGAGAAGACGACGAGCATCCTCCTTTTTCCATCCAGACGAACGGCCCTGGGCCGGCTCCCTGGTCTGTAGAGGAGGACTCCCCCGTAGGCGCACGCAGCAGCGTCGACCCCAGACGGCCGACCATGGACGACCTGCTCGCCGACCATGGCGCACTCCACCAGCTCCCCTCTCCCAAGCTCGAGAGACTTGACCCTCGAGACCGCCGCGGCCACGGCGACCATCGTCGAGGCGGAGGAGCCGAGCCCTGCCCCCCCGGGGACCTCTGAGGATATGGAGAAGCGCAAGTCCGGACTGAACGAGTACCTGCTCGCCATGTACTCCACCACCTTGGACACAGGGCTGAGCGCCGAGGAGCCGCCGAAGGCGTCCGAAGTGACAGCCAGCTTGTCCGAGGGCTCGACCTCTACCGTCACTCTCTTCCCGATTGCGGCTGCGAGGGCCCATCCTCCGTGAACGACGAAGTGCTCGCCCGAGATTATGACCTTCGATGGTGCCTGGGCCGTTGCTCTCATTTGCTACACGAATCTTAGTGCCCCATAACCTACGACTTGACTGTTATCCCCTGTGGTATCCCCGCTGCTCGCATACTTCAGGAGCTCTCCCCTGCCGAGCCCCAGTGCCTTCGAGGCGGCCATGACTGTGGCGATGGCCCCGAACCCGCAGGCGGTGACCTGCAGCCTCTCAAGAGTTGAATAGAAGGCTTCGGTGTCCATTGACACTATCTCCTTCGCGAGGGCGAGGTCCTTCTTCTTCGCCCGGTCTGCAGGCTCATAGTGAGTGAAGTCCGAGGATGCGACGAGGACCGCCCTCCGGTCTCGCAGCACCGCTGCCACCCCCTTGGCAACCTCGGCCGTCGTCCCCGGATCCTGGAAGGCCAGGGAGACGGGGATGAAGGGGACCTTGTCGCCGTAGAGCCTCTGCAGAAACGGGAGCTGCACCTCCAGGGAATGCTCCAGCCGGTGGGCCTCCGGGTCGAAGTCGACCACCCCGGCAGCGTTCGCGAGTTTCTTCGCCCCTTCCTCGTCGACACTCATCTTCCCCAGCGGGGTCTCCCAGGCTCCGCCTTTGTATGAGGAGACGCCACTCCCGATTCCGTAGTGATTGGGAGCGACGATGATGATGAGCTCGGGATCGGGGAGCGAAGACACGTGGAGATAGCTGTGGGCGGCGACCGGACCCGAGTAGACGTAGCCCGCATGCGGGACAACGCATGACACCAAGTTGGCCGAGCCTGGAGCAGAAGGAGGAAGTTTCCCCGGGCCGAGCGGATGGAGGAAACACTCGTCAATCAGTCTCGTGAGCTCGCCCCTGTCCGATGGGTAGAAGGAACCCGCGACCGCTGGCTTCCTCACGTTCAATGCAAGGCGGCGGCTGCCCCGAGCCTGATATGCGTTACTCGAGGGCTTCTGGCTTCGGCTCTTCCTCTAACTTCGTCTCGAAATCCTCGATGCTGTATTTCATCGGCTGGTCCGATTCCAGGGCGTTCGAGTGGGTGAGCGCGGCCCTGGCTAGCAGCCAGAAGATTGCGGCGATCGCCTTGCGGCCTCTGTTGTTACCGGGGATGACGAGGTCAATGTCGTCGGTGACGTTATCCGTGTCGCAGACCGCTATCACTGGGACGCCTAGCTTCCCTGCCTCGATTATGGCCTGGGCGTCGGAGTTAGGGTCAGCCACGACGACCAGCTCGGCGTCGAGGTGCCCCGGGTAGAGCGGGTTCGTGAAGGTGCCGGGCATGAACCTACCTATGAGGGGGAGGGCTCCGGTCAGCTCGCAGAACTTCTTGACCGCGACTGCGCCGTGCTCCCTGCTCGTGTATACGACGGTGTTCTTCGGCCCGACGAAGGCGATGAGCTTCCCGGCGACGTCAATCCTCTGTAGCGTCTTTGAATAGTCTATCATGTGCAGGCCGTCCGGACGTGGACGGGCGGTGAAGTGCTCCATGGTCTTGGTCCTGACTGGAGTCCCGATCCTGATTCCCGTGGCGAGGAGGGCTTTCTCCGAGAGTTGGGGGACGACCATCTTGTCGGCGGAGCCCGCCTCGTCCTCTTCGGATTCAGACATTCCCATTTCGACCCCGAAGCTACGACTCTGCCTGCTTGCTGTAGAAGGGAATGACCTGGTCGATGACGTCGACCGAGGAGATCAGCATCCTCCTGCAGCAGTACCTCTTGACCCCTAGTTCGTCAAGCACCTTGGCTGGGTCCTCCCCTCCCTTCACCCTTGAATTGAAGCTGGAGAACTTGTCGCCGATGAGGCTCCCGCATGTGAAACACCTGATTGGCACCATCATGTCAATTCACCTGTAGCTCTTTTGGCGCTTTCTTCGCGCTCCAGGGCCGCCGAATTTCTTGGGCTCAGCTTGTCTCGGATCCCCCGAGAGCAGGTATTTATTGTATGCATTCATCCTCTCCCTCATCTCGCTCCCCCTGACCTGGTCGACGTACGCCCGGGCGATGGCCATCGCGGCTGCGTCCGCCTGGCCCATGAAGCCTCCGCCGGAGACGCTGACATCGACGTCGTATTTCTCCCTCAGTTCGCCGACGACTGCGACTGGACCTTCGAGATGCAGCCTTGCAGGCTCAGGCTCCCAAAGCTCGAGAGGGGTTCCGTTCACCCTTATTCTTCCGGCACCCGGGCTTATGGCGGCAGTCGCCCTGGCTGTCTTCCTCGCCCCAGAATACAGCTTGGGGGCTTTCTTCACGGGCGTCTTTGCAGGATTGACCATTACTCTCCGCTCCATCCTAGGTTCCTAGACAGTTCCATCATCGTGACGTAGACGGGAATCGGCCGCGTCGCGGCCGCGTCGTCGAACTTCGTTAGCTTCTCCCCCTTGACGTCCGCCGGGACGCCGACGTACACCCTGAGCCTCTTCATGGCCGTTACGCCCTTCGGTTTCTTTCTCGGGACCATCCCCCGGATCATCCTCCTGAGTATGTTGTCGGGCCTTCTCGGGTGAATGGGCCCGTAGATGGGGTTGACATGGCTGCTGAGCTCGAGCCTCTCCTTCCACTGGTTCATTACGGAGTTCCTCGACCCTGAAATCAGTGCCTTCTCCGAGTTGACGACTATCACCCGCTTGCCAGTAAGCAACAGCTTTGCGACTCGTGAGGACAGTCTACCCGCGATCTGGTTCGTCGCATCAACGTAAAGGGTTCCCTCTTCACTCGACAAGTTTCACACCGCTCCCGTCAGGGAACTTCTTTACGAACTGGTCCACCGTCAAGGCCGAACCTCCCGTCGCCAGGATCTTGCTCTTCGCTGAGGCGGAGAAAGTGAATGCGCCGACGGTCACCTTCTTGTCGATGAGGCCTGAGCCGAGAACCTTGCCTGGGACGAATATCGCCTCCCCCTCCTTCGCCACCCTGGAGATTCTGCCAAGGTTCACCTCCACCTTTGAAGATGCGGACCTGCGAAGCAGTTCTGACGCAACCGACCACACTGGGGCCTTCCCTTCCTTGCCGGCCCGCTCAAGCAGCACCAGAGTCCGCCGTAGCACGGGGTTGGGGGAGGTCATTCGGCCACTCCTGCCACGGAGACTTGGATTTCCTTTAGCTTCTCCTCGAGCAGTTTGATGGCCTGCAGCACGATCTGCCGCGCCTGAAGCCCACCCGCGGACTCCACCATCAGGTTGAACACCCCGTCGCCCTTTCCGTCCGTGAGGACGGCCACGGTGCACGGCTGCCACTTCGCGTGTTCCTTCCCCCTGCCGAGCCTCGCGTAGGCTTCGAGCTTGACCGACTGTCCGGTCGCGAGCTTGACAAGAGGGATTGTTTCGCTGACTGGGCGAATCTCCCTGTCCTCCGACACGAGGTCCCCGGAATAGACGGTGCTGACCTTGTCCTTCCCCTTCGCGTCAAGGACGAAGAGGACCCGGCACTTGTGGCATCCGAGCGGACTCCCGCAGTCGCACTTTTCCGGAAGAACGTACCGTTCGAGGTCGGTCCTGATGGGGACCATCCCAAGCCTATGGGCAAGTATCTCGTCGTATAGGACCGAGGAGTTTTCGAGTATCACTACGTCGTCGATGGCCATGGATGGGACCTCGGCGATGCAAAAGCGTCTCACCGCGTTGGCGTAGCTTCTGTCTATCCCCTCAAGCTGGAGCGTAACGGAATTCGGAGTCTCTTCTAGGACCTTCACCCTAGGCAAGGGGAACACCCACTGGGACACAAGGTTGCGGCATCATGAAACGCCAGGTTTGCGGCTCGGGCAGGAGTTGTGGTTAAAAAGGTTTGGCCGTTTCATCTCGTCGTCGGGGCGCAGCCAGACGACGTCTCATGGTCCCTGCCTGTCTGAGAGACCCAGTGTTCCGCATCGTTGCACAAGAGCCGCCTAAAGAGGTCGATGACGAGTTTCGCCGGCAGATGGCTGGCCGCTCGGGGTGCGGATGTTATCTCTTTCATCATTGGAACCATCATGATGCTGGTGGGAGTCGTTCTGCTGTTGGCGTTGGAAGAGCCTGGGTTCTCGGAGCCGAAACCAGACCGATCAGAGACCACTCGGAACCTCATCAGGTTTGCGAGTTGAGCCAGCCTCAAAACGGGACAGAACCGTTTCACGGGCGACCAAAACTTATAACCTCAGAGGCTTGGGCTGGTCTGTTCAATGTCGACCGCCACCGAGTTCAGGCACCTCGTGAGAATCGCGGGGAAGGACCTTGAGGGGAGCAAGAAGCTGATTGCCGCCCTTTCGGACCTGAGGGGGGTCGGCTACAGTTTCGCGAATACCGTGGTCAATCGGCTCGGGCTCGACCCGAAGACAAGGATTGGAACGCTAACGGAAGAACAGGTGAAGGAAATCGAAAGGACGATTCAGGGTTCGTCAGGTTCACAGGTTCCGCAGTGGTATTACAACAGGAGGAAGGACCCCCAAGCAGGAGACAACAAACAGCTTCTAGGGTCGGACCTGGATTTCGCAATCAAGAATGATATCGAAGCGGAAAGGAACGTGCAGAGTTGGAGGGGCATAAGGCACGGTCTCGGGCTGAAGGTAAGGGGGCAGAGGACCCGGACCACAGGAAGAAAGGGAAGGACCGTGGGAGTGAGGAAGGCTGTGCTGCAGGCCGCGGCGAAGGAGGCCGCTGCCAAGAAGGAAGAGAAGTCATAGTTGGGAGACCCGAAGAAGGCCAGGAAGAAGTACAGCAGGCCCAGGAGCCCGTGGCGCGCGGACCAGTTGGCCCAGGAGCTGTACCTTCTCGGCAACTTCGGACTGAGGAACAAGCGCGAACTCTGGAAGGCGGAGACTCAGCTGAGCTCAATGAGGAAGCAGGCGAGGACGCTGCTCGCAGCCACCGAGCAGGTCAGGCTCAGGGAGGAGAAGAAGCTACTCGGCAGCCTGCAGAGAAAGGGGCTCGTCGCTGACGGAGCGAGCCTTGACGATATCCTCAGCCTGACGGTTGAGGATGTCCTAGCCAGAAGGCTTCAGACGATGGTCTTCAAGAAGGGGATGGCCCTATCGCCTCTCCACGCACGGCAACTGATAGTCCACGGCCACGTAGTCGTCGGGAGCAGGACGATAACGATACCAGGATACGGCATAAACAGAATCGAGGAGCCGGAGATCAAGCTCGTCGGCATCAAGGAGCCCAAGACCGCCGAGGAGGTCCCGGCGCCTCCTCCTCCCGCCCAGTCAAGCCCTCAAGCGCCCGAAGCGCCCCCGGCGGAGCCGGCACCGCAGAAGTGATGAGAAATGACCATGGAAGAAGAGGTTCTCAAGGACAAATGGGGGGTAGTCCACATCTACTCCAGCTACAACAACACAATAGTCCACATCACGGACCTGACCGGGGCCGAGACAATCGGTTTCTCTTCGGGAGGAAGGCACGTCAAGGCAGACAGGTTCGAATCCTCCCCATACGCGGCCATGAGGAGCGCGGCCGCAGCGGCCGAGTCGGCAAAGTCCAAGGGAATCACAGCAGTGCACATCAAGGTCAGAGCCGTCGGAGGGACCGGGCCAAGGACCCCCGGGCCGGGCGCCCAGGCGGCAATCAGAGCCATAGCGAGGGCCGGTTTTAGAATCGGGAGAATCGAGGACGTGACACCAATCCCCCACGACACGACGAGGAAGAAGGGCGGCAGGCGCGGCAGAAGGGCCTAGACCCTAGAGAGTCTTCAGAGCGGTCACGGAGTCCACCTTCCCGTCTCCGTCCCTGTCCATTCCACGCAGCACGCAGGCGTAGTCTCCCTCGGCGTATTCCCGGAAGAGTGTTTCCGCCTGGTTGCAGATTCCGATTATCGCGGCCTTGGTCCCGGCGCCCGTAAGCCCGGCGGCGAGCACGCAGTTCTTCTCCTGATTCCACGGGTTCCTCACCTTGGCGACTAAGCAGTCCAATTCCGAATTGTACAACCGGCCAGTCTCGTCGGTGATTGAGCCCCAGAAGCCCCCCTGCTTGAACCTGATCGGGAGACTCGGGTTCAGCTCTTCTGCCACTATGTTTGTCCTGGGACCTCCGACGATAATCATGTTGGACCCGAGGAGCTTTTCCGACTTGATGTCCACGTCCAGCTTCACCGGGAACATTTCTGGTAGCCGCACGAACTGTCCCAGCGCGAAGCCGAGTTGGACTGCGTAGTGACCGTCGCGCGCCTGCGCTTCCCCGGCCCCGTGGGGGACCGGAGACCCGACCACTATCCAGGCGTTGAGCTCCCCGTCGTCCACGAATTCGCGGAAGAACCTCCCCAGAGCCTTCGAGCGGGACGCGGAAGCGATCGTCGGAATCCTCTCCCCCTTGACTGGGAACTCTACTGCGTAGCCGTCCGAGGAGAGTGCGAACAGATTTGCCTCTCCACCTCTGATCACCTTGCTTCTAGCGCGCGTTATCAGCCCCGCCTTCTCGAGACGCCCCACATGATAGTAGACGGTCTGGTGATACACCCCGAGAGCCCTTGCGATTTCAGCAGGGTATTTGGGACCCGTGCAAAGAAGCTCCAGAATCCTCTGCCCCACCTTCCCCGAGGCAGGTCTGAAGTCTTCAGGCCGGTTCGAGACGAGCACCCTCTTGGCCATACCGCCTCGGGAGGAAGGGTCGAAAAGCAGCTTCTCCCTGCTCATGGTGCACCACCTGGGCGACTGTGCTTAAATTGGTTTGCATGGTCTGAGACGAATCGAGTCCGTCGAAGAGCCGACCCTTCCAATAACGTTTTGCACGGTCGAGGAAATCCATTTGCGGGAGTTATTACCCCCCTGGAGCAAGGTCGAAGGGCATGTGCGGAATCGTCGGCTGCGTGGCTGAAGAGCCTGTCGCCAGCATTCTGCTAGGCGGGCTCCGGAGGGTGGAATACCGGGGCTACGACTCGGCGGGGATGGCAACCATAGACGACGGAAAGCTAGGGGTAAGGAAGGGGGCCGGGAGGATAAGGGAGATTGAGCTGAAGCACAGGCTTTCCCGCCTCGGGGGGAACATCGGCATGGCGCACACGAGGTGGGCCACCCACGGGGGGGTAACCGACGACAACGCCCACCCGCACACATCCTGCCGGGAGCTTGTAGCGGTCGTCCACAACGGCATCATCGAGAACTACCTACCTCTGAAGAAGGGACTTGAGGCGAAGGGACACAGGTTCAGGAGCGAGACTGACACGGAGGTGATAGCGCATCTGATCGAGCAGGAGTACAAGAAGACCAGGGACCCCGTGAAGGCCACCCTTGCCGCTACGAAGAAGCTCAAGGGGCAGTACGCCATAGCGGTGATGTTCCAGGACAGGCCCGACACCATCGTCGGAGCCCGAAAGGATGCCCCCCTCATAGTCGGGGTCGGCGACAGGAAGATGTTCATCGCGAGCGACATCCTAGCGTTCATCGAGCATACCGACCGCTCGATATTCCTGGACAACTTCGAGGTGGTCCAGATAACGAAAGACTCGGCGAGGATCTTCAGGAAGAACGGCAGCGAGGTGAGGAGGAAGCCCACCCAGGTTGCCTGGGAGCTTTCGGACCTCTCCAAGGCCGACTACACACACTATACCCTGAAAGAAATCCACGAGCAGCCCCAGACCGTGATAGGCGCTTCAGTCCACGACCCGAGGCGTCTGGCAGAGTTCGCTGCTGCAATCAAGCGCGCGAAATCGGTCTTCATTACGGCAGCGGGCACAAGCTATCATGCCGGTTTGCTGATGAAGTTCAGGCTTCAGAACGAAGCCAAGCTCAGGTGCGAGACGATCCTCGCAGGCGAGTTCAAGGAACACGCCGGGTTCGTGGGCAAGGGGTCCGTCGTGTTGACACTGTCGCAGAGCGGCGAGACGCAAGATGTGCTCGAGGCGGTCAAGGAAGCCAGGAGGAGGGGGGCCAAAGTCCTCGCCATAGTCAATGCGGCGGGATCGACCCTCGCCCGAGAAAGCGACTGGACGCTTCTCCTGAACTGCGGCCCGGAGGTGGGGGTGGCGGCGACGAAGAGCTTCACAGCCCAAGTGGTCGTCGTCAACCTCGTCGTCGACGCGGTCCTGGGGAGAAGACGGACCAACGGAATGAAGGAGCTCTCGGAGGGGGTCAGGGGGGCACTGCAGACTGCGGCCGGGGTGAAAGAGGTCGTGGCCAAGTTCAAGGGAAGGCCCGACTTCTACTTCGTTGCGAAGGGATATCAGAGTCCCGTCGCTCTGGAAGGGGCGCTCAAGCTGAAGGAGCTCTCCTACATCCATGCGGAAGGCATGCCCGCGAGCGAGCTGAAGCACGGGACGCTGGCGCTGATCGAGAAAGGGACCCCCGTCGTGGTGATCAACCCGTCGGGAGAGTCCCATGCTGACGTGCTCTCGAACGCGGAGGAGCTGAGGGCGAGAGGAGCGGAGATCATCGGGGTCTCAGACCAGCCCGATCAGGTGTATACCCACTTCCTGCGGATCCCCAAGGTCCAATCGAAGTTCATGCCCATAGTGGAGGTGATTCCTCTGCAGCTGCTGGCCTACGAGATGGCCGTAGCCAAGAGGAACGATCCGGACTACCCGAGGAACCTCGCGAAGTCCGTGACAGTCAAGTAAAGCAATAAAGAGGAATCGGGGGGTGGAGAGGCGTGGTATCCAAGAAGGAAGTACTCTCCAAACCTGTCCGCACAATCGAGGTCAGCAGGAAGAGCGTTTCGGGCCTCCTGCACGAGATGTCCCAGACCGGGTTCCAAGGGAAGAAGCTGGGCGAAGTGGCAGGAATATGGAGCGACATGGCAAAACAGAAGGACCTCACGATCTTCATGGGGTTGACGGGGTCCCTCAGCACCACGGGCCAATGGAAGATAATCAGATGGCTCATCGAGAAGCGGTACGTGGACGTGGTGGTGAGCACGGGGGCCAACATCTCCGAAGACCTTCTGGAGGCGCTAGGCTACCACTACTACCAGGGGACCTGGCTCGCTGACGACGAGAAGCTCCTGAGGATGAAGATCGACCGCTTCTACGACGTGTACGCCGACGAGATGGAATACAGGAAGCTCGAGAACACAATCTACAGATTCGCCGAGACCCTCGACGAGAGGAAGACCTACTCCACGAGGGAGTTCCTGTATCTTTTCGGCGAGTTCCTTTCAAAGAAGGGGATAGACAGCATCGTGGCGACCGCCTACAAGCACAACGTCCCCGTGTATTCTCCGGGACTGATAGACAGCGGCTACGGGGTCGCCCTGAGCCTGCTCAAGAGGAAGACTGGGAAATTGGTGAGGCTCGACCAGACCAAAGACATGGAGGAGCTTGCCCAAATCGCTGAAAGAGCGAAGAGGACGGGCGTCGTGTACCTCGGGGGAGGGGTCCCGAAGGACACCATTCAGCTTTCGACCATAATCAAGTCCCTGGCCCAGGGAGGAAAGGAGGAGACTCCTCACGAGTATGCAATCCAGATAACCGCCGACAGCCCTCAGTGGGGCGGCCTGTCCGGCTGCACCCTGGAGGAGGCCATCAGCTGGGGGAAGATCTCCTCACTGGCAAAGAAGGCTACCCTTTACGCCGACATAACCCTGGCTCTTCCGCTGGTCGCCCATGCTGTGAACGAGAATGTCGAGAAGAGGGCCGACCCGGCCGACCTGAAGTGGGTGTTCAAGTCCTAGGGCTGCCCTAGCGCCCCAGCTGGGTGGTGCTCGACCGTTCGTCGCCATGAGAAACGAGGACCACCTGTACGCCCAGCTCCCGCTCTAGGTAGTCGATGAACTCCTTGGCCTTGCGAGGAAGGGGACCGTCGAAATCGGCGCCGTAGAGCGGGTCCAGTGATTCATAGACAGGTTCTACGGCTTCGAGGTGTGGCAACGATCCTTGGAACCTGTCTGTCTCCCTGCCGTTGTCCCTGTAGGCGGTGCAGACCTTGAGCCCCTTCACCTTCGACAGGACGTCGAGCTTGGTGACTGCGACCTTTTTGACGCCGTTAAGCCTTACCGCGTACTTCAGGGCAACCAGGTCGAGCCACCCCACCCGCCTGGGGCGACCGGTCGTGGACCCAAACTCGTTTCCCAGTTTCCTTATCGAGTCGCCGTCACCATCCTTCAGTTCGGTGGGGAAGGGGCCGCTCCCAACTCTCGTCGTGTAACACTTCGCCACACCGAGGGGCTCTCCGGCCAGCGACGGCGGGATACCAAGCGCAGCGGGGACGTAGCTGGTTATCGTGTGCGAACTCGTGACGTAGGGGTAGCTTCCGTGGAGAAGGTCGAGCAAAGTCCCCTGGGACCCCTCAAAGAGTATCGACCCCCCACCCTCGCTTATTGACTCGATCCTCGAGGCGACGTCTCCCGCCAGACCCTTGAGCAGACGGATCGTCGACCCGGCCCAGCCATCCAGGCCTTTGGAGGAAATCCCGACGCTCTTGTAGAAAGTCTCCAGGTCGTTAAGGTCGAACCCGTTAATCAGGTCGGAGACACGGGGAGAAAGCCGAAGCGCCCTCATGGCGTATGACGGCCCAATCCCCCTCTTCGTCGTCCCTATCGCAGAAGATCCCCTCATCCTTTCCAAGAGGTCGTCGAATTCCTTCTCGAGCGGAGTCACGAGGGTGCATCTTCCGTCGACGACAATTCGCTTACGTGCCGCAGTCGGGAGAATCCTGAGTTCCTCGGCCAGCACCTCGGGGTCGAGAACCACTCCCGCCCCGATCAGCAGCTCCTTTCCCTTCAGGGCCCCTGACGGGACCAGATGGAACGTGTACTTCTTGCCCGCCAAGACTACGGTGTGCCCAGCGTTGCTTCCGCCGTTGAAGCGGGCTACGGCGTCGTAGGCTCCTGCCAAGAAGTCGACCACCTTCCCCTTCCCCTCGTCCCCCCACTGGAGGCCGACGATGGTCAGGTTTTTCGTTCTACATCACCCGCTTGATGTCGTGGGGCAGGCTCTCCTTGTACCCGGCGGAAGTTATTCTGATGAACTCCGCGTTCTTCTGAAGCTCGTCGATGGTGCCCGCACCGTTGTAGCTCATCCCCGAGCGAAGCCCGCCCAGAAGCTCCTTCACGACCCCCTCGACCCCTCCCTTGTACGGTATGAGTCCCTCGACCCCCTCCGGGACGCTCTCGTCGATAGCCTCCTCGACCAGCTCTCCTCTTTCGCCCTCCTGCTTGCCTTCGCGGACACGCCTGTCTATCGATGCAGCGAGGGAAGCCATCCCCCGTGTGAGCTTGTATCTGATCCCTTCCCTGAGAATCGTGGGGCCGGGGCTTTCCTCGGTGCCGGCGAACAGACTGCCTATCATTACCGTTGAGGCGCCCCCTGCGATGGCCTTGGTTACGTCTCCTGGGTTCCTTATCCCTCCGTCGCCGATCACCGGGACCCCCTCAGCCCTGGCTGCTCGGGCGCTGTCGATTATCGCGGTCAGCTGAGGAACGCCAAAGCCGGTAACAACCCTCGTGACGCAGACGCTGCCGGCGCCCACACCCACCTTCACGGAATCGGCACCAGCTTTGATGAGGTCGAGCGTCCCTCGGGAAGTGGCGACGTTCCCCGCGACGACCTCGACACCCCCCAGCTCCCTCTTTATCCTCTTGATCGTGTCTGTGGCGTGCCCAGAGTGCCCATGGGCGATGTCCACGACGAGGGCATCTGCCCCTGCGTCGAAGAGCATCTGGGCCCGAAGGATGGCATCTCCTCTGACCCCTACGGCTGCTGCGACCCTGAGGCGGCCCTTTGCGTCCTTGGTGGCCAGTGGGAATTCCTTCATTTTCATGATGTCCTTGGATGTAATGAGACCGCAAAGCCTCCCCTGGCGGTCGATGAGAGGAAGCTTCTCCACCTTGTTGCTTCGCAGTATCTGTTTTGCCTCGTCGAGGCCGACCCCCTTCTGGGCGGTGACGAGGTCCTTCCTCGGCGTCATCACGGCGCGGAGCCTCCTGGAGGAGTCGTCTTCGAAGTTGATGTCCCTGCGGGTCACGAGTCCCAGGACCTTCCTCTCCCCGCTGACAATTACGATGCCTCCCACCTGACGCTCGGCCATGACATCCCTGGCATCCCCCACCGTCTTGTCGGGGCCCAACGCAACGGGGTCCTCGATGACGACCCCCTCGGACCGCTTGACCTTCGTGACCTCGCGGACCTGCTCCTCCACCGACATGAACCTGTGAACGACTCCGAGGCCCCCCAAGCGCGCCATCGCTATCGCCATGGAGGATTCCGTCACCGTGTCCATGTTGGCGCTGACTATGGGGATGTTCAACTTGATCTGGCGTGAAAACCAAGACGCTGTTGTCACATCTCGCCGCGAACTTATCGCTGAGAACTTTGGAACCAGCAGGACGTCGTCGAAGGTGAGGCCGACTTTCAGTCCCCTATCGGGCCTTTGCACTTGACTTCGCCTTATGCAGTGGTCTTATAGCGTTTGTGGAGTTGGGAGGCAAACCATGCAGGCGCCTACCGAGAGCCAAGGGCCGAAGGATTCGTGACTGCGGGCCATGCCCTCCCTAAGGTGATCCACGTTGAGGACCGACTGCTGCCCAGGGCGTCCTGATGGAGAGGACCCTCTCACTTGGTCCCGAAGTCTTCCACGAAGTAGACAGCAGACGTAGCGCTGTCGTAGACTATCCCGATGGAAACGGTGGTGAAGATTGGGTTGAGGATGTTCGCCCTGTGCCCATTGCCGCAGCACTGCACGTCGTTGTTCATCATGCTCCATTCCAAGACAGCCACGCCGTTCTCGACCGTGTTCGTGCTACACGGCTGGGGATACAGCAAAGTCGAGTTGGGCGGGGAGTCGGTACACGCTGCGAAACCGATGTTCTCGCCCATTGGACCGCTCCCGCCCAGCATCGTGTACCTCTGGTAGGGGCCGTATCCCTGCGGGTCTCCGTGACCGAAGTATCCGAAGTAGAGCATAGAATCCGCATGCTGCTGCCCCGAGGGGACAGCACTGAGGGTGAGTGGGGCCACCCCGTTCGCCTGCCTGTCGGTGTTGATCAGGCTGAGCGCGTAGCCGACTAGGGCCGCGCTGTCGGATGGGTACGAAATGTTCGCCGTGCCGTTGTGGATCGAGGGGTCGGGGATTCCGTTGAGGATTGGGGAGGTTGAGGTTGTGGCCGTCGTCGAAGTAATGAGAGATGTTGTTGTAATTGCTGTCGACGATGTGGAGGTCATTGTTGTCGTTGTGGTGGTTGTGGTCACCCCTGAACCCGTGGGGACGTAGATGCACTGAACAATCTCCTCATGTCCCCCTGATATCGTGAAGGTGGCGGCGCCCGGGGACAAATAGCCATTCACGTCAGAACAGGAGACGGTGTGGCTCCCTGGGTTCACTACAGAAACTGATGGGTTGCTGCTGGAGGCGGAACCGACGTTCTGGCCGTCGATGAAGACGGAGACACTCTGGACGACCCCCGGACTGCCCGGAAAGTCTGGCGTCACGACGATGAGTGCCTGGCTAGGCGCGGGAGCAGCCGTAGTGGTCGAAGTGGCCGTAATGATGGACATGCCGGTAGAGATGGTCGTGGTGGACGAAGTCGTGATGACGGCAACCGTTCCGGTCGGGCAGTTGCCGCCGGGAGGGGCACTCTTCGAGGAAGGGGAGGCCGCAGAGCCGGGGGCGTCGACTACCAGAGCCCTGCACGACATTGCGTTACCGCTGTTATCTTGATCGCCGCCATAGGTCGCTTGGATGGTTATGGTGCCCGCCGTCGCTCCCGTCATCTTGATGGAGCAACTCCCCTTGGCGAGAGTGCAGGCGCTCGAACCGAACGCGAATGAGCCCGTCCCCGACTGGGACCAGGTCACAATCCCAGCTGGGAAATAGCCCCTTACGTGAGCAGTGCATTTGACCACCTTCGGCGAACCCAACATCACCGAGGAGGGAGAGCAGGCCAAGGTCAAGGCCGGGGTCTTCTTGACTACGGCCAGGCCGAAGGATCCGACAGAGGGTGGATTGTGTCCGTCGCCGGCATAGCTGGCGGTGATGTTTACGGTCGAGGCGACGGACCCAGGGGTGTATCTGACCGAACAGCTGCCCTTGGAAAGCCTGCAGGCGTGAGCGGAGAACCTCCCGGTGCCGTCGCTGGACCAATCAACCAAGCCGCTTGGCTTGGCGCCGGCGACCGTAGCCTTGCAGATGAAAGGTGAGCCGACGGACGCGCTGGCTGGCGAACATGATAACGTGGTCGGAGAGGGCGGCGCTGAGACCGATGTCGAGGTCGTGGTGGAGGTGCTGAATGACGGCCCATAGAGCCCGCCCATCGGCGAGACAATCTCACCCGTCAGCGCGAATGTAGGGAGGACCACGGAGACGAGCACCAGAGTACGCAGCCTAACGCCCCGTGGAACAAGCATGACGAAGTAATTCAACCGCGTCAATTCATTTAAGCCGTCAGAAGCTGAAATCTGGAATGCGACTTCTTTCTCATGTGAATGGCGCCAACCCGCACCGCCGAACAATACCCGTTATCCTGCGATCCCTTTCCTAAAGCGCCGGGGGAGGGACTTTCACCCGCCCTCTTCGGGCGAGATTTGAACCCTCGACCCGCTTTCGCGAGACAGGCTATCCCGTGGTCACGTTTCCAGGCTTACGCGTACTAAGCACTGCGCCCTACCGAGCTAGGCGACCCCGGCGTGGGGCCGCCTGCCTCACCCCGCTTAAATAGACAACGGACGGGTTTCGAAGCGGACTTAGGGTCAGTTGCTGCGGCTATGCTGACATACAGAGGAGCATCGCCTCGGCCTCCTCCCTCGTCGTTATGACATTCACCTGCAGGTCGACGGCCTTCCTCCGAATCCTGTGCAGCGCCTCGCTCTCCCTGTTCGAATTCGCGTTGAATGATAGGATTACCGAAACCTTCCCCTGGGAGATGCTTGAGAGGACCTCCTCTATCCTCTCGGGCCGGTCTCCTTCTGACGCTGTCGTGAACTCCACCCCTGCCCTCCCGAACTCCGCGATCAGGCCCGCCAGGGAGTCCTCCCGCTGGCCATCTTCCAGGAGCAGAATCCCATTCTCTCCCCGGATGGGAATCTTACGCCCCGTCGCTACAAAGGCCTTGGAAAGCGCCTCGGGGAAAGTGTCCCCGAAGCACGCGACCTCGCCCGTTGATCGCATCTCGACCCCCAGCTTCGGGTCGGCGCCGTCAATCTGTAGGAAAGAGAACTGCGGGGCCTTGACAGCGAAGCGCTTAGGCGTCTCCACGTCCGTTGTCCTTTTGAGCCTCCCGCCGAGCACCGCTGGGGCCACTATGTCGATCAGGTTGACCCCGGTGGCCTTGCAGACGAACGGCAGGGACCTGGAGGCCCTCAGGTTGCACTCGATGACGTACACCGACCTCCCCTTGACCAGGAACTGGACGTTTAGCGGCCCCCTGGCCTTCAGTTCCCTGGCGATGCTCTTTGTATAGGCGCGAATCTTCTCCTTCGCCGCGTTTGTTATTGATGTGGCCGGGATGGACATGATGGCATCACCAGAGTGGATTCCCGCGTCCTGGACGTGCTCTACCACCGCTCCTATGACGGTGTTCGTTCCGTCTGACACTGCATCCACCTCGACCTCTCTGGCTCCCTGCAGGAACTCGCTGACCGTTACGGGGTAATTGGGGTTGGCCCTCACGGCCCTCGAAACGTAGGTCTCGAGCTCGGACGGCCCCCAGAGCACCCTCATGGCTGAGCCGCTTAGGACGTGCGAGGGCCTCACTATGACCGGGTACCCGATACGAGAGCAGAAGACTGCGGCCTCCCCCGGGGACCTGAAGCTCCCCCACACAGGTTGCGGGATGCCGAGCCGGTCCAATAGTGCGCTGAACTTGGACCTGTCTTCGGCCGCCTCGACTGACTGCGAGGAGGTGCCGAGCACCCTGACCCCGCGTCGTTCCAGCTCCACGGCCAGGTCGTTGGGCGTCTGCCCCCCCACACAAAGGACCATTCCTTCCGGCTTCTCCCGCTCGTAGATTCCAAGTATCCTCTCGACCGTGAGCTCCTCGAAGTAGAGCCTATCGCTCATGTCGAAGTCGGTCGACACGGTCTCGGGATTGCAGTTGACGACAACGACCTCGTCGACCCCGCACTCCTTGAGAGACCAGGCCATGTTCATGGTCCCCCAGTCGAACTCGACGGAGCTTCCTATTCTATAGGGCCCGGCTCCGAGCACGATCACCTTCTTCTTCGGGGTTGCCGGAGCCTCGTCGACGGCCGCGTTGTAGGTCTGGTAGAGGTAGTTCGTCTTCGCTGGCCACTCGGCCGCGAGCGTGTCTATGATCTTGGTCACCGGGCGGATGCCGAGCCCGAGCCTCGTCGCCCTCATCCTGTCCTCGTCGGAACCCAGCAGGGCCCCGAGCTGCCTGTCGGAGAACCCGAGCTTCTTGGCCCTGGAAATCGTCTCGGAGTCCGGCGTGCCTCCTCGGAGCCGTGCAAGTTGAGCGTGGAGATCCACTATGTTCTTGAGCTTCTCCACGAACCATCTGTCCACCTCGCTTTTCGAGCTGACCTCTGGGACGGACAGGCCTCCTCTCAGGGCGTCGACCAGGTCAAAGAGAACGGTGTCAGTTGGGTGCAGGAGGCGGTCGGCGAGGGTCTCAACATCGGCGGGTTCGCCTTGGCGCACGACCCCGTCGTTCCGCGGGTTTGACATCCTGGCAGCCTTCTGGATTGCCTCCTCGAAGTTGCGTCCCACTGCCATCACCTCGCCGATTGACTTCATCGAGGTGTCGATCTTCCTTACCCCCCCGTCAAACTTGTCGGTATCCCACCTGGGCATCTTCACCACGAGGTAGTCGAGGGACGGCTCGAACAGGGCGCTCGTGACCCCTGAGACCTTGTTCTTCAGTTCGTTCAGCGTGTATCCCAGAGCGAGCTTGGTGGCAATGTAGGCGAGCGGGTACCCTGTCGCCTTCGAAGCAAGGGCAGACGAGCGGGAGAGCCGGGCGTTGATTTCTATGGCAGCGTACCTTTCCGAGGCTGTGTCAAGAGCGAACTGGATGTTGCACTCCCCTACTATGCCGCACCTCCTGCCGGCTTTCAGAGACGCAGACCTCAGGGAGTGGTATTCGGCGTTCGTCAGGGTCTGCGAAGGAGCGATGACTATGTTGTCCCCAGTGTGGACCCGCATTCCCAGCATGTTCTCCATGTTGCAGACGGTCATGCTGTTGTCGTCGCCGTCGCGCATTATCTCGTACTCGATCTGCTTCCAGCCTCCAAGATACTCCTCGACGAGGACCTGGTGAGTGAGGCTGCTGTTGAGCCCCTTTTCGACGATGGCTGCCAGTTCGCGAGAGTCCCGGGCGACACCGCCCCCCTTTCCGCCAAGCGTGAAGGCAACCCTCATGATGACCGGGAAGCCGAGTTCTTGCACCACCTCGTTCGCTTCCTCGAGGGAGTAGACAGCCCTGCTCCTTGGGACAGGGATGCCTATGCCGAGCATCGTCTGCTTGAAGAGGTCCCTGTCCTCGGTGAGCCTGATGCCTTCTATCTGGGTGCCCAGGACCCTGACCCCGTGTTTCTTTAGGACGCCAGAGTCGGCGAGCTGAATCCCACAGTTCAGGGCGGTCTGCCCCCCGAAGCCGAGGAGTATCGCGTCGGGTTTCTCCTGCTCAATGACCCTGGTGACGGACTCGAGGTTGACCGGGACGAAGTGTATCCGCTCGGAGAACTGCTCGCTCGTCTGAATTGTGGCTATGTTGGGGTTGACGAGCACCGACTTCACCCCCTCCTCCTTCAGGGCCTTGAGGCACTGGCTGCCGGAGTAGTCGAATTTGCGGCTGGTTCTACCAGCTTTCGCCTGCTTCTCCGACCTTTATTGCCCCACTCCCCAGAACGAGGACCTTGCCTACACTCTCACGCTTCGAATCTCCTCACCTCTCCGGTGCGTGTTCGACATGAGCTCCACGAACCTGTCGAAGACGAAACTGGTATCGTAAGGTCCCGGAGTTGCCTCCGGGTGGAACTGGACGGCCATGCAAGGCTTCCGGACATGCTGAACCCCCTCTATGGTGTGGTCGTCCGAGTTCACGAACCAGGGTTTGAGGTCGGTACTTGCCATCGTCTTCGGGTCAAGGGAATAACCATGGTTCTGGCTGGTGACGTATCCCCTGCCTGTGGTGAGGTCGACGCAGGGCTTGTTCTGGCCCCTGTGGCCGTACTTGAGCTTGAAAGTGCTGACGCCCTGGGACATCCCCACCAGCTGTTCACCGAGGCATATCCCGAGGACTGGCACTTCCGATTCCACGAGCTCTCCGACGCACCTGGCGGTATCGCGACAGAGCTGTGGGTCCCCCGGACCGTTGGTCACGACGACCCCAGTGGGGGCATACTTCATGACTGCGGAGTAGGAAGTGTCGAACGGCACAGTGACCACTTGGTAACCCCTGCCAAGCAGATTCCTGAGGATCCCGTTCTTTGCCCCACAGTCCAAGACGACGACACGAGGTCCGTCGGGTCCGTAGACCACAGGCCCGCCCGGCGTGACTCCTCGGACGAGGTCGAGGGTGGAATAGGCAGATGCGCTGCGGAGTGCGCCGCGCATCCCTTCGATGTCGCTCGCCGCCTCCCCGCTGGCTATCATCCCCATCATGACACCGAATTCCCTGAGCTTGGTCACCAGTGCCCTGGTGTCCACCCCCTCGATTCCGGGGACGTTCTCGGACTCGAGCCACTCGCCCAGGGTTCTCTTCGACGCCCAGTGGCTCGGCAGACCGCAGGCCTCCGACACCACGACCCCCTTCACCTTGATCGATTGGGACTCGAAGAACCTCGGGAGGCCGAAGGCGTCCCTTTCGTCAAAGGACGGGACGCCGTAGTTCCCGATGAGCGGGTAGGTGAAGCAGAGAATCTGACCGGCGAACGAAGGGTCCGTCAGAGACTCGCAGTAGCCTACCATCCCGGTGGTGAACACGACTTCTCCGACGGACTTCGCTTCCGCCCCCAGGGCGCGACCGAAGAATATTGAGCCATCCTCCAGAAGAAGAAGCGCCTCGTCCTTTGCCTTGGCCACTCTGGAAAATGGTCGGATTCTCACAGTGCATTTAAGCGTATCGAGGTTAAAGGTTAGAATTCGAGGAGAGCAGTCTTCCTGACGCCGGACCGCAGCCAGCAATCGCAGGTCGCGCAAGGGTGAAGGGCGAGAATCCTTATAACTGATGACGACCGAATTCAGCGAGGGTTCAAGATAAGCGTCAGGCCTCTGCGGGCGGCCCTTATGCGGCGTGCTTGCCCAAGATGTATCCTGCGCGGCTCCTCTCTCAGTTGGAGCGGAGAACCCTGACATCGTATTTCTCCGGTAAAGACGTCGTGAGCGCGAAGGACTTCAAGCGCACCCAGCTGGAGCAGCTTTTCCAGGCCGTGGATGACCTTGAGAGGCACCCCGGCAGTCTCGAGGGCGCGTTGAAGGGGAAGCTGGCTGCCCTGCTCTTCTTCGAACCTTCGACCAGGACGTACTCGACGTTCCAAATCGCTGCCCGCAACCTCGGGATGAAGGTTTCGGGATTCTCTGACGCGGGAGGGTCTTCGGTTTCGAAGGGAGAGACCCTACACGACACGGTAAGGATGTTCGAGGGCTACGGGGCCGACTGTTTCATCATCAGACACAAGCGGATGGGCGCCGCCAGGTTCGCAGCCAAGATCACGGACGTTCCGGTGGTGAACGCAGGAGACGGAAGCAGGGAGCACCCGACTCAGGCGATGACCGACCTGTACTCCATCAGGAGCGCGTTCGGGAGAATCGATGGCCTGAAGGTGGGGATATTGGGGGACCTCAGGTACGGGAGGACGGCATCGTCGCTGGTGTACGCCTTGTCCAACTACGACGTCGAAATCAGCTTCATAGCCCCCGAGGCGCTTCAGATACGCCCCGAAGTGGAGCACTTCCTGAACGAAAGGGGAGTGACTGCGAAAAAGGAAGCAGACCTCAAAGCTGTGGCCGCGGGCCTCGACGTGCTGTACGTCACCAGGATTCAGAAGGAGCGCATCCCGGACCCCACCGACTTCGAAAGGGTCAAGGGGAAGTACGAGGTCAATCTCGAGACCCTTAAGGACGTGAAACCATCCCTTAAGGTCCTACACCCTCTTCCGAGGGTGGACGAGCTCGCCCCCGAGGTGGACGCCACCAACTATGCGCGATACTTCACGCAGGCGGCCGCAGGCCTGCCACTGAGGATGGTCCTCCTCAACTTCATCCTAGGAGGGGGAGACTAGCATGGAAGGCGACTCGGAAGCGGGGATGCTGGTCCGCAAGATACAAGAGGGAACGGTGATTGACCACATCCCGGACTGGAGGTCAGGGCTGGTGGCCCAGGTCCTCCGCCTAAGCAGGCTTGCGAAGCTCCAGGCGGACGTCTCTGTCGCCATTCTTCAGAACGTCGCCAGCAGGCAGCTGGTGAGGAAGGACATGATCAAGATCGACAGATGGCATGTGGACGAAGGCGAGGCCGACATACTCTGCCTCATCTTCCCGAGCATAACCATCAACTACATCAAGGAATGGAAGGTGACGAAGTACAAGCCGAAGGTCCCCGACATCATCGAAGGGAGGATAAAATGCCCTGAGGTGCAGTGCATCTCGAACGCCGAGAGGGAGCCCATAAGCCCAGAGTTCGCAACCTGGAAGAAGAACAGAATCCTTCAGTGCGAGTACTGCGACACCCTGCTCCCGTTCGACAGAATCCCAGACTACGTGAAGAGCTAACCGGGCCGCTGAGGCACTTCGGGGTCCGACTTGGCTCCAGTGGGGGGAGCCCCTCTCTTCGCGCTCTTGCTCTTCCAGAGTTTGGGATAGGTGCCCTGCCTCATGATTACCCTCTCCGTGGTTGCGGCCAGCCCCCTAGAGGCGGAGGCCACCTGGTCGGTGGACATCAGGGCCTTTCCGATGGCCACGATCTCGCCCTTGCCCGTCATCAGCGCTACCGTGTCGCCCTTGGACAGCCCTTCGGAAACGCTGAGGACGCCTGGGATGCCCAGTCGTGCGCCGTGGCAAATCGCGTCCACCGCCGAGTCTCGCAGGACCACCCTGCCGAGGGAAGCGAGCGGCTCCTCGATCGGCATGACCAGGGATCGGAGCGAGCTGTCGTCCCCCGACCGAAGCTTGTACATCGCGTCGCTTAGCTGGTGCAGGGTGACGAGCCCTTTCTCCTCGGTGAGCGGCCCGACCTTCGTCCTCCTGAGCTCGACCATAGTGGCTCCGACCCCGAGGACCTCTCCCAGGTCGTAGATGAGCTTCCTGACGTAGGTGCCGGATTCGCAGAGGCATCTGAAGAGGAAGAGGTTCCCCCCCGACTCGATTATCTCGAGCTCGTGGATCGTCCTGCTCCTCACGTCGCGTCTGACCGACGAACGCTGCGGGGGGCGTTGGAAGATCTCGCCCTTGAATTCCTCTATGACGCCGTCGAGCTGCTTCTTCGGGACTGCCGAGTGCAGTCTCATGACCCCCCAGTACTCCTTGGGGAAGAGCAGGAGGAGCCCCAGGGCCTTGGTCGCTTCTCCCAGCCCGATGGGCAGGACTCCAGAGACCGGTGGGTCGAGGGTCCCGCTGTGCCCCGCCTTCTCGACACCCACCATCTTTCTGACCCAGGCGACGACTTCGTGACTGGTGGGGCCCCTGGGCTTGTCGAGGGGGATGAGCCCGTATTCTAGCATCGCATCAGCAGGCCTTTCCGTGGGCTTCCACCCGTGTTCGGGGTCTTCGGGCTCCTCGTCCAGGGTGACCATTTTGGGGGTCATGTCAGGCTCGTCTGTTCTTCACGAAGTGGAGGACTATCTCGGCTACCCGGGCTTCGTCGATGGTCTCTGTGTCGACTATGAGGTCGAACGGGCTGAGGTCCTTGCCGAATTCTATCCGGTATATCTTCTTGTAGAGCCGGTAGTTCTCCGTGTCTCTTACGGCCAGGACCTTCCTGCACTCGGCCGCGCCCATCCCATCCCTTCTTGACATCCTCTCGGCCCTGTTCGCCACCGAGCCTGAAAGCCAGACCCTGATGCCCTCACGGGTCAGCCAGGGGAGCGGGTAACTGGTGATGACTACGTCCCCCTTCTTGGCCTTCTTGATCAGGCGCGAGTCCACTTCCTTGTCGAAATCGGGGGACTTCTTCCTTTCTCTGAGGAACTTCATCCCCTCCTTCGTGTCCCACCAGTCATCGCCCCCGGGGGTGTACCCCTCCTCCACCGCCATCTCCTTCAACACGTCTCCCCCGCCGACCACGGGGAGTGAGAGCTTCTTGGCTAGGAGCCTGGAGACTGATGTCTTTCCGACAGCGGGCATCCCGGAAACGATTATCGCCTTCGTGCAGAGACGCCCCCTAAGTCGTCGTGTGCAGCAGGCGGCTGAGAATCGTGGAGAAGACGAACGAACTCAAGAAGTACCACCAGAACAGCGAGACGCTCCCGTCATAGGCGACGAGCACAGGCAAGCCCAGATGCACGAAGGGCGCGAACGCAACCGTGACGCTGTAGCCTCCCAGGAAGGTCGCCATAAGATAGTAGACGCCGAAGAGTGGGACGATTGTGATCCCCGATACTTTCAGCCTAGCGAGCTGGACCTTGCTCTGCTCCTGCCTCATCGCCAGCTCCCTCCTCTTGAGCTTCTCGAGCTTAGCCGTGTCCTTGGCGAGGGTCGCTTCTCTCTTCTCCTTGTTGAATTCCGACAGCTCTGCCTTCATCCTCCTCTCCACGTCTAGGTTGACCACCCGCCTTGTGACAAGCTGAGTTGCGAGGCCAAGGCCGATGGACGTGAGCGTCACCAAGAACGTAGATTCAGGGACTGCGGTCCCCGGAACCGTGAATCTAGCGGACGGGGTGTTGGTCCCATCGTTGACTGTGACGTTGTAGGATCCCGATGCTGACGCCGGCACTATGAAGGTGCAGCGTGAAAGGACTCCCTTCGAATCGGTCTTACAGGGGCCGCCCAGAGCGAGGGACGCGGTCCCGTATTTGGCCGTGACCGTGCTGTTCGGGGCGAGATACTGGCCCGAGATCGACACGTTCGAGCCTGTGATGTCAGCGGCAGGGTTCAGCGCGATGGCAGGCTTCTGAGGAGCCGGCTTAGGAGAAAGGATGGGAGCGACAGTGTAATAGAGTAAGTAGATCAGGATTCCCGCTATGAGGATGATAATGAGTAGCCTGCTAGCTGACGACCCGCTCGGCTGTCCCTTTCCCCTGCCTTTCGTCTGCAAGCCTAGGCGGCCTTCCTAAGCATCCTGACGATTGTGTCCGCGGCTTCGTCAGCCCTTCCCTTGTTGTTGCTCACCAGCAGCATCGGAGCCCCGGTCAGGGTCGAGGAGACTGCCAAGAACGACCGGGCGAGCGACAGTTCGGACTCGAGGTCGGAAGCGCGCAGAGCGTCTCTGTGCCTTGACGTGTCTGACTGCCGCCGGGCCAGGATTTCGTCCGGGGATGCCTCCACCAACACTAGGTGCGTGGGCTTCAGCGCCCGCACGACGTCGAACGGGAGCCCTGGCCAGAACCCTTCCTGCGTGCGTATGAACAGGTGAGTGTCGACGAAGACGACCTCGTCCCCCATCCTTGCGATTCTCGTGGCCGCCATCTTCTGCAGCTTCCCCTGCCTTTCCACCGGAAGGCTCCTCATCTGGTCCCTGTCCCTTACCCACTTCAGCCTCAGGGCTTCCTCGAACATGACGGTCCCGAAGGTGACAAGCTTTGCCCTTTTCATGCCGGACCGTGCCTTCTCTACGACGGTAGTCTTCCCGACCCCCGGGATCCCGACGACAACGACCCGGAGCCGCACGACTAGCCGGCTCCGATTATCCCCGCGAGAGCGGGGGAGATCTCCTCGACCTGTTCCTTGAGGAGCATCTGGTAGTACTGCAGTATGATGTCCACCATGAGGAGTATTCCGATTCCCGACCCGAAGACTCCGAACAGGTCCGAGACCCCTGCGACGAGGCCGATGAGTATTCCGCCTATGATGGTAAGGGTGGGGATGTAGCGGCTAAGGACCTGCTCGATTGAGAGGCCGGTCCTCCTGAAGCCAGGGACCTGGACGTCGGCGTCCATCAGGTTCTTCGCCACAGCCTTCGGGTTGAGGCCCCCGATTTCCACCCAGAGCCTCGCGAAGAGCACGGCCATCCCGACGAGATAAAGCAGGTAGATCACCGAGTGGACGGGGTCGGCTATGGTCGCATCGACTCCTTGAGGGGCGGTGATGTAGTATGCGAGCCCCCCCGTCGGGAACGACGAGTTCACGTTCCCCCAGACTCCCAGGTAGTTCACGTAGCTGTTGGTCGAAGCGCCGACGTAGTTGTGGAGGAGCTTCGTGAAGAACGTGACGTTAGCGCCGAGCGCGGACACCAGAATGACCGGAATGTTGGAGACGTACAGCAGTTTGATGGGATAGACTCCCTGGAATCCCCGATACTTTGTTGACGTGATCGGGAGCTCCACCCTAATCCCTTCGATGTAGATCAGCACCAGGATCATGACGAGGGTGAGGGCGAATGTGAGCAGACTGGGGTACTTGTATCCCCTGACCGCTATGTTCGCCAGAGTGGCGTAGCTGAAGCCGGTGTTGAAGAGGGCGCTGATGAGGGCAGGGACGAAGCCGAAGACCTCCTGAGTCGTCTGCGTGACCGCCACCGAGATGGGCGTGAATGTGTACCACATGACCGTCTGGCAGACACCGGCGAGGATGAAGAGACTCACCCCGCTGCCGATCCCCCACCCCTTCTGGATCATCTCGTCGAGCAGGAGCACCGTCAGGCTCGCCAGAAAGAGCTGGACGAAGATGATGCCCTCCTGGCCGGGGCGAAGAGCGCCGAGGGCACCCCCGAAGATGTACGCCAACGACTCGCCGACAATCACGACTATGGTGAGAAACTTCGTAGAGGAGCCGAAGATCGACCTGTCGTCAGGGTTGCTCATGTCGAGTTTGATTATGTCGCTGCCTACCAGCAGCTGGAGGATGAGCCCTGCTGTGACTATCGGCCCGATGCCGAGTTCCATGAGCGTCCCCTGAGTGGAGGCGAACACTACCCGGAGGAACGCGAGCTGGTCAGTGCCGGTCGAGCCCGTTATGGCACAGACTCCGGTCGACGCGCTGGTGTGTCCTGTCCCCCCGAAGCCGCACAGGGGGGTGACCGCCATCACCAGGTATACGATTAGGGCAAACCCGGTCCAGATGAAGCGCTCGTTAAGGCTCGGCTTCTTCTCCGGCTTGGGGATTTCGGGGAGGACAGTCGCCAGGTTCTTGATGAAGTCGCGCATCGAAGCCATTAGAAGCGGCCCTACTCCTTAGCTGCGACCTTTCCCCCGGCCGCCTCTATTTTAGCCTGAGCCTTCTTCGTTATGGAGTCGACCTTGACCTCGTAGGCTCCGCTGACCGATCCGGAACCCAGGAGCTTCCCGACCCCCATGGACGTAAGGTCCAGCACCTTGCCCCCTTTGGCCATCTCGTCCAGGTCTCCTACGTTGGCCCAGCCTTCCGGCTTTTCGTGCCCTGGCGGCCTGAAGGGGTCCCTGCCGAAGTGGTCGGGGTCGTACTTCAGCATCCAGCTCCATTTGTGCTTGTGGAGGCCGGCGTTACCGTGGCCCCCGCTCTTGCCCGAGTGTCTGTGCTGCCCTATCTGGCCGTAGCCGTGCGTCCGTCCGCCCCTGTATCTCCTCGCCTTGCGGATCCTGGTGGGCAGCTTAGACCATCCTCCTCACGAGGTCGGCGAGCTTCGGGTTGTTGCCGAGCATGCCCTTCTCGCTGAACTGCCTGCGAAGGGACACCCTGAAGCCTCCCTTGGGCGGGGCGAGCCTGAAGAACGGTCGGACCCCCTGCACCTGGGAGAGCCTGATCTGCTCCTTCAACATCTTCTCGGCCAGATCTTCGTGCTTCTTGAACCCCATGGTGGTGAGCGCGTGGCCGTCTAGCCTCGTGGTCTCGCTGACCATTCCCCGCTTCTTGAGGAGGGTGGCCAGGAGTTCAGCGTCGGTCGGCGCCCAGGCCACGTAGTCCTTGCAGAGCTTGAGCATGCCAACTGTGGCGGGGTCGTCGGTGACAACGGAGGCCGAGAACTTCCGTTCCACTTTCAGTTCTGAAAGCGCCTTCCGCACAGGTGCCGACGAGTTGATCTTCCCGTGGAGGTTGACGACGAGGAGGAGTCCCATCTTCCAAATCACCCTATACGTTCAGCCCGTGCGACATCCTGAACGCGTCGTAGACCGCGTTCGCCAATGAAGACATGGTGTTGGTCGAGCCGAAGGTCCTGATCCAAGCGTCCTTGACCCCGGCGAGCTGTAGGAGGTTCTTGAGGGCGGGGCCCGCGACCAGTCCCAGCGCCCTGGGGCCGGGTATTATCTCCACGGTAACGCTTCCCGCCTTCCCCCTGATTCTGTAGGGAACTGAATGCGGTCTGCCGCACCTGCACTCCCAACTTCCGCAGCCGAGCTTGACCGGAATTATGTTCAGGAGCGCGGCGCTGGTGGCCTTGTCGATTGCTTCCCTTGTCTGCATCGCCTTCCCCTTGCCCACCCCGAACCAGCCACCACCGTTCCCTACGGCAACGACCGCAGCGAACCTGGTGAGCTCCCCCGCGTCGGTCTGCTTCTGGACGACGCTCACCCCGACTACCTCGTTCCTCAGGTCTGGAAGGAGCTTCTTCACTATCTCGGCCTCGCGGACCCTCTGGCCGCTTCTGAATATCTCCTCGAGCGAGGCGACCTTCCCCTCGTTCACCAATGTCCCCAGTTTGGTCCTAGGAACCCAGACCTCCGGTTCCTCGTCTCTCCTCGGACCTCTGGACATCATGCCTTCTTCACTCCCCCTCCCTGAATGGAGGCTTTGACCTCTTCGAAATGCTTCGGATAGTCCTCGGGCCTGAAGTGTTCCTTCAGCAGCGCCGAGAAGACCCTGTCGTGCAGCCCCTTGTCCTCCGATGCGAGCTTCGCGGCGTAGTCGGCTATGGACTTACCGGAGATTCTCTCTTCGGACGGGAACGCCTCCTCTCCGACTGGGACCTCGACCCCCGAGTCGTTGATCCCCTTCACGAACGCCGATATCCGGGCTCCCCTGATGAATGGGACCACGCCGTTGTAGAGGACAGCCTGCCTCACCCCCTTCTCGGCGGCCTTCTTCCCTGCAAGCATCCCAAGGAGATAGCACGCCGGGGTGGATTTCAGCGAGCCCTTCCATCCGAACTTTCTCAGCTGTCTTGAATGGGCCGAGGAGACGACGGTGTCGCCCCCCACTTTCGGCGTGATGAACTGGGACGTCACGTTCTTGTTCGAGATCCTGACCACGAGCAGTGTGGCCCTCGAAGTGATCGCGCGCTTCCTGGACCTGTAGTCGGTCACTCCTTCCCTTCTTCTCCTCATCAGAGGGACGTAGGTGGACATCACTTCTTCGCCTCCTTCATGAGGTCCAGGAGGTGCTTTACCCCCCTGACCTGTCCTCCCTTCACCTGCTTGTAAAGGAGCCTGTAGGACTTGGGCGATATCTCTCCCCTGTCTTTCGCGACCTTCAACCTCCACCTGAGCGCCCTCACTTTCGTCACCCACCGATCCTTCCGCGGGTTTCTAGCGAGCGCCCCTCCTTCGGTGGAGCCCGCACCGCGACCGCGCTTCAGCCTCTTGGACCGCTCCCTGTGTCTCCCCCTCGAAAGGCCCTTCTCTGGGGCCGCCCTGATGGCCCCGAAGCCCACCAGTCCCCTGATGGTGCTCCGCGTGATGGCATCCTGGATGAGGTCCGAATACTCTTCGTCGAAGATGACCCGGTCCTCCCCCACGCCCAAGACCGAAGCTGCGAGCCTTCTCTTACTTCTCAGATTCAACTATCCTCAACCCCGTCGGATTCACGACCCTTATCCCGAGCTCGTTTGCCCTAGCCAAGATCTGCTCGCGCTTCTTGGCCCCCACTGTCCCCCCGATCCTGGCGACGTTCCTGCCAGGGACCAGACCGTCGAGGTCAGCCGGGCGGTGGACGAGGACTTCGATGTGCCCGCTCGGGTGAAGTCCTCTCGCTTCCGAAGGCCCTCTGTACCCAACCCTGACAAGCGCCGGCCACCCTTTGTCCTGCCTGCGCACCTTGTTGTCCACTCCCTTGGGCTTCCTCCACTCGGGGTGGATTCTGACGTATCTCCAGGACTCCTGCCTCACGAATTCTGGCCTGTGCTCCGCTATCTCCGCCCTCTTCTTTACGAGGGCTTTCAGCCTGTTCTCCTCCGAGACCTTCGGCTTCATTCTCTATGACCCGTGCTCCTTCTGGTAGGTGTAGACACCGTCGAGGAAGATCCTCTGGTCCTTCCTTCGTATCTTCGTCGCAAGCTCCACGTTGGCCGCCGTCTGCCCCACGTCTTCAACAGACACCCCTTTCACGATTATGTCGTCCCCCTCTATGCTCACCTTGCAGTCTCCCACTATCTTCGCGACCCTGGGGGACCTCTCACCCACAAAGTTCTCGACGAGTATCTGGTCTCCCTTCGTCTTCACAGAAATGGGAAAGTGGGCGTACACCACCTTCAGCCTGTACGTGTACCCCTTTGTCACGCCGGTGATCATGTTGTTCACGTGGCTTACCGCCGTGTTGATTATCACATTGTCCTTCTTCTTCTTGGAGAATGGCGAGATGACTACCTTGTTGCCCTCTACCCCGATGTTCACGTCTACCTTTTCGAAGTCTTTCTTGGCCTCGCCCAGCTTCCCCCTAATCGAGAGCATTCTTCCTGTCATCGAGGCGGTCACTCCTGCGGGGACCTCAAGGAGTTGCCGCTGTAAGGACTCAGTAGACAAACCCTATGAGCCTCCCCCCGAGCCTCTTCTCCTGCGCTTCCGAGTGCGACATCACGCCCTTGGGCGTGGACACTATTAGCGTCCCCACGCCGACTGCCGGGAGGTACCTGTGCTCCCAGTCCACGAGTTTTGCCGTCCTCACAGGAAACCTCGGCGAGATGACCCCGCACTTGTTTATCCTGCCTAACAGCTGAACCCGGAGCTTCCCCCCGACCCCGTCGTCGATGAACTCGAATTCTCCCACATAGCGCCTCTTCTGCAGCACCCTGAGGACCTCGCTCGCCAGGTTGGACGCTGGGATCACCATGCACTCCTTCTTGTTCCTCATCTCCGCATTCTGCAGGCTCGTGAAGAGGTTCGAGAGGACGTTTGTTGCCGGCAACACTATCACCTAGTCGTACTTCCTGAAGCCGAGCTTCTCCGCGACCTCCCTGAAACACTGCCTGCACAGGACCAGGTCGTAGGCCCGGATCACCGCGCCGTACTGTCCGCATCTCCTGCAGTAGTGAGTCGACTTACCGTACTTTCTTTGCTTCGGGTGCCTCTCCTTCATGAAACGGTCACCCCGAAGTTGTCCCGGAAGTAGCTCAGGGCGTCCTCCTTGCTGACGAAATGGTTCTTGCCGACGTGGGATGTCCTTCTGCCCCGTCTCGCGACTCTATACCCCGCCCTCTCCAGGAGGACCGAGACGTTCATCCCGAGGATTCCGATGGCAGGGTCGTACCTGATTCCGGGGATCTCGATGTGTTCCTTCACTCCGAAGGAGACGGAGCCCCGGGGGTCGAAGCAGGATTCGTCCAGCTTCCTTTCCCTCGCCGTCAGGAGCTTCTCGATGAGCTCCTTGGTTCCGTCTCCTCGGACGGTGACCATTACGCCGATGGGCTCCCCCTTGTGAATCCCGAAGTCCCTCACCGACTTCTTAGCCCTCCGGGGGCTAGGTTTATGGCCAGAAACCTGCTCGAGGACCTTCTTCCCTCTTTCTATTGCGTCCCCGGACTTTCCGACGCCTATGTTCAACACTACCTTTCCCACCCTTATCTCCCTCATCGGGTTCTCCTGTACTACACTCTGGCTCATGATGCGCTGACCCCCACCGTTATCATTGGCTGCTCTTGCCCTACCGGGAAGACTAGCCGCGATGGGATTTCGGCCTCCCCGCTCGGGAGGGATATCTTAA
>Ga0187771_10000142_pt1 | contig 37479 bp, 27 predicted proteins | sample 0116_SJ02_MP15_1_FD_133139 | JGI IMG/M metagenome (GOLD analysis project Ga0187771, IMG submission 133139) | Tropical peat soil microbial communities from peatlands in Department of Meta, Colombia - 0116_SJ02_MP15_10_MG | ecosystem: Environmental > Terrestrial > Soil > Wetlands > Peat | place...
TCGGATTTTGCCAGGCGTAAAAAGCCATCAATTTCGTCGCTCACGTAGCAGAAACTGCGTGTCTGGCGGCCGTCGCCGTAGACGGTGAGGTCTTCGCCCCGCAGGGCCTGCTTCATGAAATTGGGGACAACGCGGCCGTCATTCAACTGCATGCGCGGGCCGTAGGTGTTGAAGATGCGGGCGATACGCGTGTCCAACTTGTGGTAGCGGCGATACGCCATGGTCACTGCTTCGGTGAAACGCTTGGCCTCGTCATAGACGGACCGCGGCCCGATGGGGTTGACATGGCCCCAGTAGGTTTCCGCCTGGGGATGCACTAGCGGGTCGCCGTAGGTTTCTGACGTTGACGCAACCATGTACTTGGCGCCGTATTTCTTGGCGACGCCCAACGCGTGAAATGTGCCGAAGGACCCGACTTTCAGAGTGTGGATGCCGTGCATCGCATAGTCGACGGGACTGGCGGGGCTGGCAAAGTGAAAGACGTAGTCCACCTGGCCGGGATCGAAGGGTTCGCAGATGTTTTTCTCGACAAACTCGAAGCGGGGCTCGTTGCGCAGGTGCGCGATGTTGGCCAGATGGCCGGTGATGAGGCTGTCGAAAACAACCACACTCCATCCCTCTGCGAGCAGGGCGTCGCAGAGGTGCGAGCCCAGAAACCCGGCGCCACCGGTCACTACGGCACGTTGTTGTCGGCTCATGCCTTGTTGCTATTCCTCAAACCGTTCTTCAGCGCGGCGGGAGCTCCGTCGGGATGACAGGCTGCCCGGCCCACACTGTAATAGGTGAATCCCTGAGCAGCCATAACCTCAGGATCATACAGGTTGCGGCCGTCAATCACGATGGGGTAGCGAAGTTCTTGACGAATGCGATTAAGGTCGAGATTAGCGAACTCCTCCCATTCGGTCAGGATCAGCAAGGCATCGGCGTCGCGGGCGGCTTCGTAGGCGGAACCGACAAACTTGACGCCAGACTTCACGACCTCCCGCGCGCGCTCCGTGGCGGCAGGATCGTAAGCCGTAATCCTGCAACCCTCCTGCACGAGCGCCTGCACCAGGAGGATGGCGGGCGATTCCCGGATGTCGTCGGTGCCGCCCTTGAAGGCGAGACCGAGAACGCCGAGGTTCTTCCCGCGCAGCGTCCACAGCGCGCTCCGAACTTTCCGCAGGAAACGCTGGCGCTGTTCTTCATTAATTCGGACGACTTCATCGAGTAGGCGGAACTCGTAGCCGCACTCCCGCGCCACGGCCCGAAACGCCATCACATCCTTGGGGAAGCAGGAACCGCCATAGCCAATGCCGGGATTGAGAAACCTGGGTCCGATGCGCGTGTCGGTGCCGATGCCGTGCACCACTTGATTCACGTTCGCGCCCACTGATTCGCAGACTGTTGCCACCGCATTGATGAAGGAGATCTTCATCGCCAGGAAGGCATTCGAGGCATGCTTGATCAGTTCCGCGCTCTTGGTGCTGGTCACGATGATGGGAGGGGGAATGGTTGTGCGATCAGGCTGCGGAATCGCGTCGCTACGCTGGTAATAACTGCCGTCGGTGAGCGGCGTGTAGATTTCCCGCAACAGAGTGGCGGCACGCTCGCTGTCGCAGCCAATAACGATGCGATCGGGGAACAGAAAATCGCTGACGGCAGTGCCCTCGCGGAGGAATTCCGGATTCGATGCGACATCGAACATCTCGGGGGCAGTGCCGTTGCGCAGAATGATCTTGCGCATCCACCCGCTGGTGTAAACGGGAACGGTGCTTTTCTCGACGATCAGCTTGTAGCCGTTGATTCCGCCGGAGATTTCGCGCGCCACCGACTCCACGTACGACAGGTCGGCTTCGCCGCTCTCCGTCGGCGGTGTGCCCACGGCCACGAAGATCACTGCGCTGAGGCGGACCGCCTCCTGCAAATCCCCCGAGAAAGTCAGGCGCTGGCCGCGGTGCCGGTTCAGCAGTTCAGGGAGGAAATTCTCGTGGATCGGCACGTCGCCATTCTGCAAGGCGGCCAGTTTACCCTCGTCGTTATCGAGCACAATGACGTCGTGGCCGAGGTCGGCAAAGCAAACTCCTGCTACCAACCCTACATACCCGGAACCTACAACAGCGATCCGCATGTTTCAGACTCCTGTGATTAAGCGCGCTCCATCGGTTTAGTCTGGAGAAGCTGGCCTGCAGTCAGATTCAAGGAGAAAACGAAGAAGAAATTGGGCATTCTCACGTGCGCCCGTGCGTGAATGAATCTTCACAATACAAGACTACCATTGGCGAAGAGAAAAGAGATTGCACTCCTTCCGTGCTATCGCTTTTTCTCCTGCCGTTTTGGAACCGGTCGGCTCAGGGGTTTGATGGGGCGGCCTTGCGCAGAGTCGTGAATCAAAGTGGCAAGCCGTCTTTGCCGGGTTTCTTCTTTTTGAGCGCTGACCACCCAGAAAGTGGCGGTGCGCCGGTACCACGGCGGCTGCTTCTGAAAAAAACTCCAGGCTTGGCGATTGGCTCGGAACTGCCGCTCCTGCTCGCGGTTGAAGCCCGCCTGATGGCGTTGTTCGTAGGAATACTTGCGCGGCTGATCCTTCGCCGCGGCGAACGCTTTCAGTCCGGCGGCGCGCATGCGGCCCACCTTCGCCAGTTCCTCGGCGCGCTTGATGTTGACTGCGCTCCACTGACTCCGGGGCTTGCGCGGCGTGAAGCGAATGGTGTAAGCGTCCGGGTCGACACTCCTGCGGACGCCGTCGATCCAGCCGAAGCAGAGAGCTTCGTCCAGCGCTTCCGGATAAGTGATACTGGGTCGACCTGACGATTTCTTGTAGAAGGCGACCCATAGTTCTGCGCACTGTGGGTGATTGTTCTCAAGCCACGCGCGAAAGTCCGCGCAGGATTTGAAGAACATCGGTTGCGTGCCAAGGTTGTTTGTCACTTCCAGGAGCCAGCCGAGACTTTGCATTGTAGTCCGTGTCGCCCGCTCCGGAAGGGATGTCTCTGTTGGCAGCCGTTTGACAGGCGTATCGGTTTTTCCGAAATTGTTGTTTGATGCAATGAACTTCAAGCCCTTTTGTTAGAATAGATTAGGCGAGTAGTCTCTCCTTTATGTTTAGGGGGCTGACCCGCCCCCGAGTGGTATCCAGCGAGCCGAAAAACCTCCTGTTGACAACCTGGCGTTGCTCGGGTGACAATCTACTGAGTCCGACAAGTCTAGTCCGACCGGCTTAGTCCGACAAGATTAGCTGGAGCCCTCCTCCCAGGGTCTCTCAGGGCCTGCCGCTTACTCACCTCCCCTGCACGCGGTCCGGCACTTACGGAATGTTTCAAGCACAATTCAGTCCCAGATTTCCACAGACTGTGAGGAGGAGTGAAGCTATGAGGGGTAGTACGCCTGTAGTACCCACCTGCCGGATCGCAAGGCCGATGAGCAGTCCGATGCACGCGATCTCGGCTTTCCCAATTCTAGGTAGACATATTCTCGCGTTCACTGTCGTTTGCCTGACCATGGGCCTTCTGACAGGTTGCGGCAGTTCGCACTCGAAGACGATTACGCCTCCGCCGACCATCGCGATCGCCGCAGGCAGCGGAGCAGGACAAACCGCGACCGTGGGTGGGCCGTTCGCCAATCCGCTGGTGGCAATCGTAACTTCCAACGGGTCGCCGCTGAGTGGGGCGACGGTGACCTTCTCGGTTCCGGGCTCGGGCGCGAGCTGCGCGCTCTCCACCCCCACTGCTACGACCGACGCCAACGGCAAGGCGCCCGTCAATTGCACCGCTAACACGGCGGCGGGTGCGTATAACGTCACGGCTTCGACCACGGGAGCGACAGCCTCGGCCAGCTTCGGCTTGACCAACAATGCCGGGGCAGCGGCCACGATCAACGCGACGAGCGGATCCTCGCAGAGCGCTACGGTGGCCACCGCATTTGCGTCGAACCTGCAGGCAACAGTCGTGGACAAATACTTGAACCCGGTGAGCGGCTTGACGGTGACGTTCGCAGCTCCAACCTCGGGTGCGAATTGTGCCCCGTCCAACGCCACTCCGGCCACCGACACCAACGGCAACGTATCCGTTACGTGCACCGCGAATACGAAGGCTGGCAGTTACACCGTAACGGCGTCAGTCCCTGGGGTGACAGCTCCGGCCAGCTACAGTTTGACCAACATTGCAGGGACAGCGGCGACGATCAGCGCTACGGGCGGAACGCCGCAAAGCGCGGGAATGGGCAGACCGTTCGCCAATTCGTTGGCCGCCAGCGTCGTGGACAGCTACTCGAACCCGGTGAGCAACGTGTCTGTGACGTTCGCGGTTCCGCAGTCGGGCGCGAGCTGCACGCTTTCCAGTACCACTCAGACTACCGACGCCAACGGCAACGTATCCGTCACTTGCACGGCGAATGCGCAAACTGGCGCTTATACGGCAACGGCTTCGGCTTCAGGAGTCACAACCCCGGCCAACTTCGGCCTGACGAATGGGACGGTATACGTCTTCTATCTGAGCGGGGAAGAACTCCCCAACAACAACAACGGCAGTCTGGCGAGATATTACGCTCTCGCCGGGGTGGCGCTGATTGATCCGAACGGCACCGTCGTCGTGGGCGAGCAGGACTATAACGACGGCAAAGGCATCACCTCGCCGCAGGGTGGTGACTCTATCACTGGCGGAACGCTGAACGTCAGCAACACCAGTGGCCAGGGCACACTCAGCCTGATCACGAACAACCCGCACGTGGGTGTAGCCGGGACTGAAACCCTGGCCGTCCAGTTTGTCAATCCCAACCACGCCTTGATTGCGCAATTCGACGGCTCGGCAACCTCCAGCGGAAGCATGGATGCGCAGACGAGCGTTCCGGCGGGCGGAAACTTCGCCTTCACGCTTTCCGGTACGGATTCCAGCTATGGTCCGGTTGGATACGGAGGCGTGTTCACAGTCGGCAATGAGGGCACGCTCACTGGCACGGCCGACGTGAACGATGCCGGAACCATGACCCAAGGCCTTACTCTGACCGGGGCGACCAATGCCGTGGATGCCAACGGGCGCGGCACGGCCACACTTACCATCAACAACACCACGCTCTCACTCGTCTACTACATCGTTGGCGCCGAAGCGATCCGCATCATTGATGTAGATCCAGGCGGTGTGAGTGAGGCGGGAAGCGCCGCGGTTGGATCCGCTTATGGCCAAGGCTCAGGCACGTTTGACAGCACCGCCCTCGGAGCTTCGGTCTTCGGTATCGAACAGGGCAATCCGCTGGGGTATGTCTATTCTGCGGTTGGCTCCTTTACTGCAACTTCGACTCAGGGCTCGGCGGCCGGCCAGTTTAGCGGGATCGGCGATGACGATGAGAACTACCAGCCCAGCTTCGGGCCGATTTCTGGCAGCTATACCATTGGGAGCAATGGATACGGACTCCTAACGAATCCCAACGGGTTGGGAACAATCGAGTTCCTGGGACTATATGTGACAGACCCAAAACTGAATCTGCTTGATCCCAACAACACGGCGTCGGGCACTGGCGGCGCTCTTCTGCTTGACTTGGATGCGGCAAAGGGAGCCTCATTTTCGGGCGGAGTGGGAATCATAATTTCGCAGACCGACACCTCAACCAGCAGCTTCGAAAACAGCACCTATACTGTCGGAGCGCAGGACTACAACGTCGCCGGGGAGTTCGACTTTGTCGGCCAGGCGCCGTTTTCAACCCTTGCTTTAAGCGGAGCGACTGCAAACCTGAGCGATCCGTTCGGGTTCTTCGCTACCGCGAACGAATACACCGCTGTTCCGCTAACCGGGACTGCTGTGCCTGACGCATCAAACGCCGGGCGCTACACCATGCAGCTCGACGTCACGCCTTCGGGCACAGCCAGCCACGTTTTCGACTCTGTGGTCATCTATCAGGCAAACGGAGGGCAACTGCTTTGGGCAGAGAAAGGCTGCTGCAGCCTCTTTCTTGGAAGCATGGAGCAACAGAACTTGAGTTCGCCGGACGCGTTGCGCCGAAAAGGTGCAGCGGCCGCAAAGCCTCAGGCGAAACGAAACCTCAGCCGGTAAGCGAAAGGGGCACGGCCCGGGATAATCCGACCGTGCCCTGAACTCAGCACTTCACTCGGTGGCGCACTGCGGTGCGCCACTTTTTTCCTTGCTTTGCCGGTGCGCTTGCGGCGCTTGAATTTCCGAGCTGGCTCAGTTCTATTGCGCGGAAAGGCTCGACGAACAGGGATGTTCCCAGGCTGATACCCGGCAGCATCGCATCGGCACAAAGGGCGTATTGACAACCCGTTCGTTGAGGTTGAAACTCCGCTATAGACGCTGCCCCTTTGGAAGTATGTCTCTCTCCGCCACTCCGCGGCACTCGAGGCCGGAGCAGGATTCTTCGCAGCCTGCGACCGAGGCAGTAGACCGGCTTCGCGGACCAGGGGATACTGCCGTTTCCAAAAACGAAGTTGCGGATATCGCCGCACATTTTTCCAACTCAAGCGTGTCCCCGGAAGTTGGAGCGGCTCTCGCTCTCGATGTCGTGCTCAACCGAATCGCCGAGCAGGCGTGCCTGGCTACGGGCGCCACCGGAGCCGCTATCGTTCTCGTACGCGATGGAGAAATGGTCTGCCGTGCCAGCAACGGTTCGACCGCTCCGGAACCGGGATCTCAGCTCGACATTATGTCGGGCCTTTCGGGGGAGTGCATCCGAACGCTGCGCACCCAGCGTTGCGACGATACGCTGACCGACCCCAGGGCCGACGCAGCCGCTTCAATGAGGCTGGGAGTGCGCTCAGCGATGGTTATGCCGCTGCTGCGTGGCCAGGAGTTGGTGGGCATCTTCGAGCTGTTCTCTACCTCGTCCTACGCGTTTGGCGATCGCGATGAGTGGACTCTGGAAGCGCTCGCCAGCCGCACCCTGGCCAGTTTGGAGCAGGCGGCGAATCTGCCTCGGTTTCAGTCGGCGCCGACTTCTGATCCGGTTAGGATACCCAGGGCAGATGCAGTCGAGAATACTCCCGCCGCCATGCCGGCGGAAGCGGAAGAAAGAGCAAGGACTGGCTTTGACGTTCTCACTGCCATCCTGGGAGTGGCGGTGCTGGCTTGCGCGGTTTTGCTGGGGTTGCTGCTGGGCAGGCATCTGGGAGTGAAAACTGTAAAGATAAGAGGGCACGTTGCCACCCGGTCATCGGCGAGCGCGAGGGTGCCGTCTTCAGAATCGGCCAGCAGAGCGAGTTCTGGCGCAGCGGATCGCAGCAAGTCCGCAACGCCCGCGGCTGCACCTTCCAAAACCAGTGCCAGAAGCGCAGTTCCAGCAGGAGGCCTGCGGGTTTATGAGAACGGGAAAGAGATATTTCGCACGCCCCCTGCGCAGGACGAAGTGGGAGTCGCCGCCTCCGATCATGAGGTCGGCGTCCAGCGCGCCGCATCGGTAGAGTCCGCGAAACGGGGGCAAGAGAAAGTCGTTGAACTGCCTCCAACAGAAGTCGACGACAACCTGCTTCACCGCGTCGAGCCCGACTATCCGGAAGAGGCGCACCAACAAGGAATTCAGGGCACGGTTGTGCTGGAGTTGCACATCAATGCAGACGGAACGGTTGCGGCTGCTCATGTAGCCAGCGGGCCGCTGCTGTTGGTGCCAGCCGCGGTAGATGCCGTCAAGCAGTGGCGCTTCAAACCGCGCACGGAGAATGGCCAGCCCTTGCGCATGCACACCGTGGTCACGCTGAACTTCCAATTACCGCAGTAGTCGGGAAGAGAATCCGTTTCCGCTAGGTCGCAGTTTTGCGCAAGGGAAGCCCAGCCGGCGCGGCCGACTTGCGGGAAGCCGCTGCCGGTTGCGACCGGCGTCCATTCGACAGCGTAGAACTGCGCGGCGCGACCGTGCCCAAAGCGTAGAGCACAACTTCCACCCGACTCGAGACGCCCAGCTTGTCGAAGATGCGGAACAGATAATTCTTGACGGTGTGTTCCGTGAGCTTGAGGCGCTGAGCGATCTCGCGATTCGCCAGTCCTTCGGCGAGGCAGCGAACAACGTCAGTTTCCCGCTCAGAAAGCAACGATCGGCCGTCGGCATGAAGCTTTGCGAAGGTAGGCCGCGACAGGGCTTCGAGCACGTAATGAAGCTCGCGGCTGCTGGCCCACACCTGTCCCTGATGAACGCACTGAATGCACTTGGCCAGCAGACGTACGGGTTCGGTCCGGCAGAAGACTCCCTGAGCCCCGGCGCGAAACGCCTCCACGACAGAGGCGCGCTCGGAGGCGTCGAGAATCATGATCACCCGTGTAGACGGGGATTGCGTGCGAATCTCGCGTACCAGGTCGTAGCCCCGGTGGTCTTCGCCCAGTTCTGCGCTCAACAGGGCTATCTGCGGCTTCTCGCGCTTAGCCAACTGGAGAACCGTTGCCTCATCCGGCGCGGACTCAATCATGTCGAGCTGAGGATCGCGGCCCAGCGCCTCCACCAGCAGCTGAGTGCTCATGGAAGTGCTGTCCGCGGCTAACACGCGGAGACGTTGATCAGAAATCGGAGTTGAATGGGCCATAATTGCGTTCAGGCCGATGACACTTACTCATCGGCAGTAAGAACTTAGAGTGCCCTCTCTTTTGCATCCGCCTGCCGGTCGAGACAGCTTACGTTCTCCGGCACCCAAGGCCCTTAGTTTCTGTGGATCGTGTGCAGCGTACTTTGTTTCCAAGAATGTTAAGGGTAATTCGACTCCGAGTAAATAGCACTACTGGGCACGTACCGGAGGTAATCGCTGCGGCGGAGTATTCGCCCTATCTCCTGCCGCTAGTATCAGTTAGGTGGATACGGAAGCGGGAGTGGCGAGTTTAGAAAAAAGGTGGCAAAATGAGAAAAAGTGCGCGCCATGTAGCTGTGGACACCGCAAGAGCCTGCCTCTCAGGGAAAAAGAAACGGACGAACGCGGCGGCGCATCCAAAGGCACAGGTGTTGCAGAGAAATCAGAGAAATTGTTTCGGAGATTGCCGCGTGGAAACGTTCGGCCCGGGGTTTCTCCTGAGGAAGCAAGACAAAGGGAATTCACCAGCCAAGGAGGGTGTTCATCAGTGACTCGTCCCCCAGTGTTGCTCATGATCGTTGTGCTCGGCGGCTTGGCCGGAGTATTGCTGAGTCTGAACGGCTGCGCTGGCGTCGCCCGTGATCCGGTGCAGCAACCCCAGGTTATTCAGCATGTCGTCGTAATCTTTCAGGAGAATCGTTCCACTGACAATATGTTTCAGGATCCGGTCCTGATTGGGCGCGGCGCCGACATTGCCCAGTCTGGGATGAATTCGTCGGGCCAGTCCGTTACTCTGAGTCAGGTGGACCTTGCCGCCACTTACGACCTTGACCACTCGCATAAGGCGTTCGTTGAAACGTATGACGGGGGCAAGATGGACGGCGCGAACTTGGTCCAGGTCGTGTGCGATGCGAGCGGGAGCAAGAATTGCCCGCCACCGCAGCTGCCCCCCAACCCGCAATACATGTATGTAAATCCGGCGGAGCTGCAACCTTACTTCCAGCTTGCTGAACAATACACGTTCGGTGACCGCATGTTTCAAACGAACCAGGGGCCGAGTTTTCCGGCCCACCAGTTCATTATTTCAGGTACGTCGGCGCCCAGCGTCGGCAGTGACTTGTTTGTATACACCAATGTCTATCCGGGATCGGAGGCAGGCTGCATCGCCCCGCCCGGTTCGATTGTGGGGCTGATCGACCCGTCAGGCAACGAAAACTTGACGCAATATCCGTGTTTCGAGCACCCCACTCTTACCGATCTGCTCGATGCCAATGGCATCTCGTGGCGCTACTACGCCCCGTCGGCGGGCTCGATTTGGACGGGTCCGGACGCGATTCAACATATTTGCCAGCCGCAAACGCAGAAAGGCCAACTCGTGTGCACCGGCAGCGCTTGGAGTAATGTGATCATCCCGCAGACCAAGGTGTTGACTGACATCGCCAACCATCAGTTGGCGCAAGTGAGCTGGGTGATTCCGGACGGTAGCGCATCGGATCACGCCGACACGAACGACGGTTCGGGGCCGTCCTGGGTTGCTTCGGTGGTCAATGCCATCGGCAACAGCTCGTATTGGTCAGACACCGCCATCTTCATCACGTGGGACGACTGGGGCGGCTGGTACGACCACGTAGCGCCCAAGATTATCAACTCTTATGAGTACGGCTTTCGCGTACCGCTGATCGTGGTTTCTCCCTATGCGAAAGCGAGCTACATCTCACACGTAACGCACGACTTTGGCAGCATCCTGAGGTTTATTGAGGAAACTTACGGGCTGCCGAGTCTGGGTTATGCCGACGCGTCGGCCGACGATTTCTCCGATTGTTTCGATATGCATCAGACTCCCCTGCAGTTTCAGACGATCACGGCACCGATGGGTACAGAGCATTTCTTGAATGACCGCCGACCGCCAACCGATCCGGATGACGACTAAATGTGAGGGGCCTAACCATCCGCATCACCCCCACAATCCCTACCTTCCATATGGCCCAAATGGGCCATTGGCGGGGACTTGCGGCTGATAGAGACTTTAGTTGGCAGGACTTTTGACCACTTGCACAATTTTGCGATGGTCGCTAGTCTGAACATACTTTAGTCGTCTCTTCTGCCACATCGTTTCTGTTTTGACTTAGCGAGTACTCCCCCCGATGAAAAGCGCAAGAGTTCCCGGCTTCCAGGATTTCCGGGAGAGCGGCAAGCAGGCAGGGTTAACTGCCGAAGCGAGTTTTGTGTGGAGTCGGAACTGTGACTCAGAGGGCGGAGCCATGACCATGAGCGGCTTACCGATTGCGCAAGTGGCGGCGATGACCACATCGCCCGCGCACCTGGAGCTGAATTGGTATGCTATCCAAACGCGTTCCCGGCACGAGAAGGTAGTGGAGCGGCAACTGCAGGGTCAGGGAGTGGATGTCTTCTACCCCGTGGTCAGCCAGATCCACCGCTGGAGCGATCGTCGCAAGCTGGTGGAATGTCCCTTGTTTGCCGGGTATGCGTTCGTCCGCATCAATCCCTCGGCCGAGGAGCGGGTGCGGGTTCTGCGCACTCACGGCGTAGTTCAGTTTGTGGGCGGACACGGTCAGGGAACGCCTATTCCCGCCGAAGAAATGGAAGCAGTGCAGGCACTGGTTTCCGGCGAGGTGCCTTTCACCAAGCATGCTTTCTTGAGAGTAGGCCAGCGGGTTCGCGTGCGCGGCGGATCCCTGGATGGCGTCGAAGGCATCCTGGTGGCGCAAAACGGAAGCCGGGATTTGATCATCTCCGTGAACGCAATTCAACGTTCTCTTTCCATCCGCATTGACGGCTACGAGGTTGAACCCGTCTGATCGTGCAGCTCCCAGGTCTCAGCCCTGTATCAGGAAGGACATTCTAGCTTGCCGAAGTTGGCAAGCAGCGATAACACTATGAATCACTTTCAAGAAGGATTTCCTCGAGAGAGCGCAGTGAACCAAACAAAACAGCTGACCGACCCGGTCGAAGCCAGGGAATCGCTGCAAGATCGAAGCGAGGAAAATGATGAACCGATCGCTTCGCTGCGCATGGTGCGCGCCCAGGTGGAAATGAAGGCCATACTTGCCGCCCTGAACCGCACCGGGTGGAACCGGAAGCAGGCGGCGCGCCTTCTCAAGATCAGTTACCGCGGATTGCTCTACAAGATTCGGCGGCATAATATAACTGCGGCCTAGAAGACCTGTTTGATTGACACGCGAGGCATTCGTATGGGACTTACCGGACAAAAGAGGCCTGAGATGACAACCCGGCAGACAAAGATCCTGGCGCTAGCCGCCATCCTAGTGCTGGCTTCGGTCACCACCATGGCGCAGCAGGGAGCCAACGCCATCGCCCGGGCTGACTCGACGCCGGCAGCGAGTTCGAAAGCAGGCAACGGGTCGACTGATTCCACTTTTAGCGATCGTTACCCGCGCTACAAGCTGCGGCCTGGAGACATGTTCGACGTCAGCTTTGAGCTGAGCCCCGAATTCAATCAGACAGTCAGCGTTCAGCCAGACGGCTTCATCACCCTGCGCGGCGTCGGCGACGTGCGCGTTGAGGGGCAAACCGTGCCCGAACTGACCGAGACGCTGCGCAAGGCTTACAGCCAAATCCTGCACGACCCCCTGATCAGCATCACGCTCAAGGATTTCGAGAAGCCCTACTTTATTGCGGATGGACAAGTCGGCCATCCCGGCAAGTATGATCTGCGTGGGGATACAACGCTGACTGAAGCGATCGCCATTGCCGGGGGCTTTAACGAGAACGCCAAGCATTCGCAGGTGCTGCTGTTTCGCCGCGTGAGCGACCAATGGGTTTCGGCCAAAATCTTCAACGTGAAAGAAATGGAGCAGAAGGGAAATCTGAGCGAAGACCCGCTGTTGCACCCCGGCGACATGCTGTTCGTGCCCAAGAACAAGTTTTCGAAGATTCGACCCTTCCTGCCTACATCCGCGATGGGGACTATTGCTAAGACGTATTAGGAGAAGAAAAGGCCCGCGATGAACAATCAGGATTCTGAGTTAGGCAGTTTGAAGGCTGCCCTTCCGTTTAGCGCAAAAGATGTACTGGCCGCTGGCTTTCGCTACAAGCGGACCGCGCTGTTCTGTTTCTTCGGAGTTTTGACCGGCGTGATTCTGGCCGCCGTGCTGCAACCAGCGAAATACACGTCCAGCACGGAATTCCTAGTCGGCGAGGGCAGAGTGGACCCGGTCGTGAGTCCGGATGCCATGGCTCCGACCGTAGTGAAACCGGTCAGCGAAGAAGATCTCAACTCAGAAGTCGAATTGTTGCATAGCCCCGACGTTCTGCGCCAGGTCGTCGTCGCGTGCGGTCTGGACAAGAGAAAGAGGCTGCGCGACCGGCTGTTCGGCGAGCCGGATGCGGAGAGAAAGATCGCGCGAGCCGCGAACCAACTGGGAAAAGACCTCAAGATCGAGCTGGTGAAGAAAAGCGACGTGATCGACGTGTCCTACACCGCACGCGATGCGCAAGCCGCGGTTCAGGTGTTGAAGTCGTTGACCGATGCTTACCTGCAGAAGCACGTTGCCGTGCACAGTCCGCCGGGACAATATGACTTTTTTGCTCAGGAAACCGAACGCTACAAGAAAGACTTGAGCGATGCCGAGGCGCAACTGAAACAGTTCTCTCAGGAGGACGGCGGAGTTGCCCCTCAGGTCAGCCGGGACCTCACGCTGCAGAAACTGGCCGAGTTTCGTTCCTCCCTGCAACAGACGCGAGCGGAGTTGGCCAGCGCCCAACAACGCGTGAAAACGCTGGAGAAGCAGGCGGGGATCACCCCGGAGCGGTTGACCACTTCTAGGCGGCAATCCGACGATGCCCAGGTACTGCAATCCCTCAAAGCCACGCTGATCAATCTGGAACTGAAACGCACGGAACTGCTCACCAAGTACCAGCCGACTTATCCGCTGGTCCAGGAAGTGGACAAACAAATTGCCGATACGCACGCATCGATAGCCGCCGAAGAAGCCAAGCCCATCAAGGAAGAGACCACCGATCGCAATCCGACATACGCCTGGATCAGTGAGGAGCTGGCCAAGGCCAAGGCCGAGTCCAGCGGACTGCAGGCGCGCACGACAGCGATGGAAGCGGCAGTGACGAAGTACGAAGACCTGGCCCGCAGCCTGGCGCAGAAGGGGCTGATCGAACAGGATCTGGAGCGCACGGTGAAGGTCGACGAAGAAAACTACCTTCTCTACCTCCGCAAGCGGGAACAAGCGCGCATGAGCGAAGCGCTGGATCGCACGCGCATCCTCAATGTCGCCGTGGCCGAGCCTCCCGTCGCACCCAGCACGCCGTCGAATTCCCCCCTGCCGCTGCTGCTTGGCGGCGTCTTTTTCGCGGCGGTGGTTTCGGCCGGGGCTGTTATGGCCCAGGAGTATCTGGATCCTTCCTTCCGCACGCCCAAGGAAGTTGCCACCGAACTCGCCATTCCTGTGCTGGCCGCCGTTCCTCTCGAGGGTAATGGGCTTGCCGGAAGTTACACGAATGGCAGTGGACATGAGGCCGGGCACGGACAGAATCATGAGTACGCGACTGCAAATGCTGAACATATCAGCAATCTAGGAGCCTAATGTTTTTCGACTTTTACGGCCTGAAAGAAGAACCGTTCGGGGTGACACCCGATCCCCGCTTCCTCTATCTCAGCCCGGAGCACCGGGAGGCGCTCGCTTCCGTCTATTACGGGATCGAAGCCGGACGCGGCTTTCTGGCGCTCATCGCGGTTCCGGGGATGGGAAAGACCACGCTGTTGTTCCACCTGCTGGAGCGGTTCCGTTCCTCGGCGCGCACCGCCTTCCTATTTCAGACGCAATGCACCTCGCGGGATTTCATGCGGTCGCTGCTCAACGAACTGGGATGTGAAAGCGGTGCCGGCCAGGACCCCGTGGCCATGCACGAGGAGTTCAACCGGCTGCTGCTGCATGAAGCGCGCGCCGGCCGGCGCTGCATCGTGATTGTGGACGAGGCGCAGAATCTGGAGCCGTCGGTGCTGGAGACGATTCGTTTGCTCTCCGACTTTGAAACGCCCCGCGCCAAGCTGATCCAGATTGTGCTGGCAGGACAGCCTGAACTGGCCAACAAGCTGGCGCGTCCCTCGCTGGCACAATTGCGGCAGCGGATTTCTCTGATTGGCCGCCTGGGAACCTTGTCACCCGCTGAGACTCGCAAGTACATCGATTACCGACTGAAAGTAGCGGGATCGAGCGGGCAGCCGATCTTCACCGACGAAGCTTCTGAAATGATCGCCGCGCTCAGTCTAGGGATTCCGAGAAACATCAACAACCTTTGCTTCAACGCACTTTCGCTAGGGTTCGCGCTCCGCCAGAAGACGATTAGCGCGGACATCCTGCGGGAAGTGGCTGCCGATTTCGACCTCACGGGATTGGTCTCTCAGGCCGGAGCCGGAACCGATGGGCTGGTGGACTCCCACATCGACCACACCGCGCTGCGGAGCGGATGGACCGGGCTTCACGTTCCCGAGACGCGGCCCGCCAAGGGTGTGCCGGGAAGCTTCGCCGACAGCACCAAGGATCATGAGGCTCTGACTCTGTTGGAAGCCAAGGCCTATATGCAGCGCATCATCGAGCTTCTGCGCGAGGGCACACGAACTCCAAACTAGCCGGCCCGGCGTGGCTTGGTCTGGGAGCGAAGAAGAAAGGATTTCATGAGCAGGAATTTCGAGCTCTTGCATGAGGCGGGGCGAGTTCAGGATATGCTCCGTCAGCGGTTGGAAGCGGCAGTGCCCGAACCCGCCGAGTTTGTTCCTGGAAACCCGATGCTGCCCATTGCGGGATTAGCCCGGGAAGAAATCACCAAACTGGTCCAGCGCCTGTTCCTTATGCCAGGTGCTCCAGGGGCGCGCCAGGTCGTGTTTACGGGCACGGAACTGGGCAACGGATGCAGCTGGATTTGCGCCCGTGCTGCCGACATTCTGGCTTCTCAGGTTGCTGGATCGGTCTGCGTTGTGGACTGCAACCTGGGCTTGCCCACATTGCATGCGGAGTTTCAAGTTTCCAACCACTACGGGCTGGCCGAAGCGTTGCAGGGAGGCGAATCCATCCGCCAGTTTGCGCAGCAGTTGGCGCGGCCCAACTTGTGGCTGCTGAGCTGCGGGTCGCAGAGCGAGCAGTCGCAGAAACTGTTGACCGTCGAGAAGATGCGCCGCCGCATGTCCGAACTGCGGGCTGAATTTGACTTCGTCCTGCTCGACGTTGCACCTCTCAACATGAGCAATCACGCCCTCGCTTTGGGCAACTGGTGCGATGGCGTTGTCCTGGTCTTGAAGGCAAACTCCTCCCCTCGCAAAGCCGCCCGCAAAGCGCTGGAAGGACTGCAAGCGGCAAAAATCCCTGTTCTCGGGGCGATTCTGAACCAAAGAACATTTCCTATCCCAGACAGTATTTACCATAGGCTGTAGAAGCAGAAATGGCCCGGGGAAGGCGCACGCGCACCTGCGAGTTGTCGCCGACGCCCGACGAGAAGCCGATTAGCAAGATGCGCAGCACAGCAGTTCTCATGACCTTCTCCCTCTAAACGTAACGAAATCGCTTCCCCTCGGGAATCGTAAATCCCCCGCCCCGACGGCGCAGAGACGGAGACGCTTTCAAGTTATGTCTACCCTTCGACGCAGAATTCTGCAGGACGCCATGAAGTTGTTCGATCTGGTGGTCATGGCTCTTGCCTTCGCCTTGGCCACGGTGCCTACCTTGGGCGTAGGTCGAACCATCTCGGTAACAGATTTCTTTTCCATGCGGGTGAAGCTGGGCAACATCATCATCTTTTCCGGCCTCCTGCTGGTGTGGCATGCATTGTTCGCGCTGGCGGGGCTCTATGCTTCGCACCGCCTGTCCAACCGCGTGGCTGAATCCGTGGAGGTGACAAAGGCCACGTTCGCGGCCAGCGCTGTCCTGTGGGTCACAGCTTCAATTTTTCATCTCCATATGGCTTCTCGTGCATTCCTGCTGGTCTTTTTTGCGATCAGCACAGGGATGTTGCTGTGCAGCCGCCTGGTCTTGCGTATCGCGCTGGCGCAAGCCCGCGTGCGCGGGCGGAATTCCCGCACCATATTGATTGTGGGAACCAACCGCCGGGCCATCGACTTTGCCGAGAAACTGGAGACCAAGCTGGAGCTGGGCTACCGGGTGCTTGGGTTTGCCGACCGCGAATGGTGGGGCATTGAGCAGTTCCGCCAGAGCGGCTACGCTTTTGTCTGTGAACTGGACGCTCTTCCCGACTTTCTGCGCAAGAACGCAGTGGACGAGGTGGCGATTGCCCTGCCCATGCGTTCGTTCCACGACGACGCCTCCCGCGTGGCCACTCTTTGTGAACAGCAGGGAATCATCTTGCGTCTGCTGCCCAATATCTTTGACCTGAAAATGGCACGCACTATCGCGGACGAACTGGAAGGCCACCCGTTCATCACGCACTACACGGGAGCCATTGCGGGCTGGCCCGTGGTAGTGAAGCGAGTTCTGGATTTCGTGCTGGCGTTGCTGGCCCTGATCGTGGTTTCTCCAGTCATGCTGCTGGCGGCGGCGCTGATCAAGCTGACTTCGCCCGGCCCCGTTTTGTTTACCCAGAAGAGAATCGGCCAGAGCAAGAGGAAGTTCACGATTTACAAGTTCCGGACCATGGCAGTGGATGCGGAAGCCAAAATGAAGCAACTGGAGCATCTCAACGAGCTCAGCGGTCCGGTCTTCAAGATCAAGAACGATCCCCGCGTTACCCCAGTCGGAAGATTCCTGCGCAAGACCAGCATCGACGAACTGCCTCAGCTGTTCAATGTTCTGAAGGGCGACATGAGCTTGGTGGGGCCGCGTCCGATGTCGGTCCGCGATTATGAACTCTTCAGCCAGGATTGGCACCGGCGCCGCTTCAGTGTGCGCCCGGGAATCACTTGCCTGTGGCAGGTCAATGGCCGGAACTCCGTTCCTTTCGAGAAATGGATGGAGCTGGACATGCAGTACATCGACAAGTGGTCCCTGTGGCTGGATTTCAAGATTCTCGCCAAAACCATCCCGGCCGTCCTACGGGGATCAGGGGCCGCATAGTTCGGTGGGGCTCCCCCAAAAGACAGCATAGAATCCATGGCGGATTTTCAAGAGCTTGATCGAGCCCTAGGGTCGACTTGTGGCATGGTGTGTGCCTGGAAAGGGGAAAACCCTTCCTTAACCCCGAATGTCGGGGACGAGTCAAGACGCCACTGATGCATCACAAAGCAGCATGCGAACCACCCACGCACGTTGAGCCGGTCGTAGTCGAGTCTGGTGAATTACTGAAAATCGACTTGCGCCCAACATTTCAAGAGCGTTCCATGGCTAATGCTTCGGTCCACGGGGCCCCGCTGCGATGCGAAGTGGTCAGCGACTTTAGCCGTTTGCAGCAGTTCTCCTCGGATTGGACGCGGCTGTGGAAAAGCGACCCGCAGGCAGAGATCTTTCAAACCCCTGAATGGGCGGCCGCGTGGTGGTCCTCCTTCGGCCACAGTTACACTCTTTGTTCCCTGGTCGTCTTTGCCGGGGATGAGGCCATCGGCATAGTTCCCCTGATCAAGCGCGATGGAATCATCCAGTTCCTCGGCGTTCCCGAAGCTGATTACGCGGACATTGTCTGCGAGGAAGAACGGGCGAAGGAGGTGCTTGCAGTCACCCTCAAAACCCTGCGAGAGTCAGTAAACGGATGGAGCGAGTGTGTCTGGCAGCACCTTTCAAAGGACTCCAGGGTGATGCGACATTACCCGGCCTTGCCCCGGCAGGCACTCGGCAATCTACATTGCGTGGGCGCAGAGCGCTATCAGACAATTCTGTTTCAGGTTGATCGCGACGCTGTATTCAGTTCGCTCCTCGGCAAAAAGCATACCCGACGCCGCAGAAACAAATTGCGCAAAGCTGGGGAAGTGCGATTCCGCCACTTGACAACGCAGCAAGCGGCAGGGGCGTCCCTCGACGATTTCTTCCGTCATCACGTTCGTCGGCATGCGGCGATTGGCAAGCAAAGCGCGTACGCCTCTCCTGAGTCTTGCCAATTCATACGGACGCTCTTCGCGAACATTGGGCCCGCAGCAAGGTTCGGAGTACTGGAGCTCGATGGCCGGCCCTTGGCCTGGCATTTTGGCTTTCAAGTGAATGGAAAGTTTCTTCTCTACCAACACACATTTGATTTAGACGCGGCAGAGTACACTCCCGGAGAGGTGTTGATGTGGTATTTGCTTGAATACGCCCGGGATCACGTCGCCAGAGAACTTGATTTCGGGAACGGCAACGAACCCTACAAGGATCGCTTTGCGAACCACTTGCGAGACACGTTTTCCTTGTTCATCGAGCCTTCCGGGTTGAAGGGCCGAATCCGCGGTCTGGCGCGGACAGCCCAAGCCCACCTCCTCCCTGCTCTCCTAAAGATCAAGCAGATTGCCAGGAGCCATCGCACTAGCTTACGAGCCTTTCGATCGATGCGAACCTGGGTTCTAGGACGTGCGGTTGGGCCCGACTAGGGCGCAAGGAAATGCTCGTCTTTCAGAAGAAAAGCATCGCAGGAGTCGGCAGGAGTGGAGTCAATCCAAGTTCAACGAGGGGGTGGTAGTTGGCGCTTTATAATAGATGTTTTGAAGCGGAAAAGGTGAGTGAGCTAAGCCTGTGGGGAACCCCGCCTAGGTTGACGGCCCTGCCAGCTTGCGAGCGCACGGCACGGATGTGATTCGACGGAACCTGATATTGGTATCCGGATTCCGATCGGTGTTGATCATGAGTACCGTAAAGCGAGTTCATGAATAGATACGTAACAATCAGCGTGGACGACGGACATCCGACGGATCTTCGGATGGCCGATCTCCTGGCGAAGTACGGACTACTCGCAACGTTCTATATTCCACGCGAGAATCCAGAGCGGCCGGTCATGAACGAGGCCGACGTTCGGGAAATCGCACGGCGGTTTGAAGTGGGCGCGCACACCATCCACCACGTGGCACTCGCGAAGTTGCCGCGGGAACGGGTGTGGTCAGAGATCAGCGAGAGCAAAGCCTGGGTCGAAGACGTGGTCGGACAGCAAGCGATCTCGTTCTGCTACCCACGGGGTAAATTCACTGCCCAGACGGCGGCGCTGGTCAAGCAGGCAGGATTCCTGGGTGCACGGACCTGCTTCCTCAATCTGAACGAATTCCCCCGGAACCCATTTTATTGGGGGGTCAGTACGCACGCCTTTTCGCACAGCATATTCATCCAGCTACGACACGCGTTGCTTGAGCAGAACTTCAAGGGCGCATGCGACTTCTTTCGCATTCACAAAGGGTCCACGGAATGGCGATCACACTTCCTCCTGGCTTTGGATCATGTGGAGGCCCAGGGCGGCATTGCCCACCTCTATCTTCATAGCTGGGAGATTGACAAGTGGGGTGACTGGGAAAAACTTGAGTCGGTTTTCCATTCTATTCACGAGCGCAACAGCCTGAGTAGAGTAACCAACGGAACCCTGTTTGAGATGTGGAAAGGCAGAAACAATGGAACTGAAAGAGAACGAGTCGTCGGTGTTGTCCGAGAATAACTTGCCGACAGAAAACCATAGCGTTAACAATGAGGTTCTAACGGTTATCTACCGGGCTATGGCTGAATTGAATGTCCAGCTGTCCAAGAATCAGCGCTTGGAGCCATCCCTGGATACTGCTTTGTTCGGCGAGAGTGGAACTCTCGACTCGATGACCCTGGCCAACTTTATTGTTATTACAGAGCAAATGCTCGAAGAGCGTTTTGGGTCCAAAATCGACCTCACACAGGACGATCCTTTCTCTTCTACGACTGGTCATTTCAGGACGGTTGGTTCGCTCGTCGTATACGTTTCAGATCAACTGCAGCGCTGAGGTTTCGCCAAAAACTAGTAACCGAAGGCTATGCTCAACCTACTGCTCAGTTCAGATTTCAACTGTGAAACTCTTGCACAGCTGCTAAGGAGCAATGCGTATGAGCCTGTTTGCGCAGTCGCGGTAACGCCATATGGGCAAGGGGTCGGCGCCTTGCTGCAAACTGCTGACGAGGTCAAGGATTTTGCCGTCATTTGGACGATGCCTGAGAACGTAAGCCCCTCCTTCGCGCGGGCGCTCCGCTTCGAGATATTCAGCGAAGAGAACCTGTTATCCGAGGTGAGTGATTTCGCGGAGTACATCAAGACATATGCGGGCAAATTTCGAGCCGTATTTGTGATCAGCTGGACTTCGCCTTGCTACCGGCGCGGGTATGGGATGGCCGACCTCGGCAGCCGCGGTCTCAGAACGCTGATGCTCAAGATGAATCTCAACCTTGCAGAGAAATTGCAGGGCGCAGCCGGGGTTTTCTTGCTGGATGCGCAGCGATGGATCGAGACAGTCGGTGGCACCGCATACTCTCCCAAGCTCTGGTACCTGGCCAAAGCTCCTTTCCACCCCGCGGTTTTCAAGGAGGCAGCGCGCGACATTAAGGCGGCCATGAACGGTGTCATGGGCAACTCGAAGAAGCTGATTATTTTAGACTTGGACAACACGCTTTGGGGAGGCACGGTTGGAGACGTGGGCTGGCAGAACGTGAGACTGGGTGGCCATGACTACATTGGCGAAGCATTCCTTGACTTCCAGAAAAACCTCAAGGCACTGTCAAGAAGAGGAATTCTGCTCGCTATAGTCAGCAAGAACGAGGAAGAAGTCGCTATTGAAGCTCTGACGAAACACCCAGAGATGATACTCAGGCCTAACGATTTCGTAGGTTGGAAGATAAATTGGCGCGACAAGGCCGCGAACATCGTTGAACTTGCGGCAGAGCTCAATCTCGGCCTCCAGTCGATGGTCTTCATCGATGACAATCCGGTGGAACGTGCGCGCGTACATGAGGCGTTACCGGAAGTGTACGTGCCCTCGTGGCCAAGTGATGCAACCCTGTTTCCCAGTTCCTTATTGCAGCTGGATTGTTTCGATGCTCCTTACGTCACCAGGGAAGATTTGTCGAGGACGGAGTCATACCATGACGAGAAGCATCGCGAACAGATAAGGAAAACCTTTGCCTCGCACGAGGAATGGCTCCAATCACTGGGTACTGAGGTCACGGTAGAGGCAGTAAGTGAGGCAAACCTTGTTCGAATAACGCAGTTATTGAACAAGACCAACCAAATGAATCTCAGCACTCGTCGTATGACGCAAAGGGAACTGTCAGATTGGCTGCAGAGCGACAACCGAAAGCTGTGGGCGTTCCGTGTGAAGGACCGCATCGGTGACCTCGGACTTACTGGACTCATAACGGTGGAGACTAGTAAGGACGATGCAAAGGTGTGTGATTTTGTCCTAAGCTGTCGCGCATTTGGGCGATATGTCGAGCAGGTAATGGTGGCAGTTGCGGCCGAGTATTGCAGTTCCCTGGGCCTGGAAAGACTGATAGCTACTTATATTCCCACAGCCAAGAACAAACCATGTTTGGAGTTTTGGAAAAGCTCCGGTTTTCAGTGGAACCAGGGAGATTCCACATTTAGCTGGACGCTCGACAAAGACTACCCTTATCCACAGGCAGTCCACGTGACTGGTCTTTCAAAAGACTTGGCAGATAGCGTGGGTGCCTTAGCCTCAGCTCGGGAGATATAACGATACCCCCAACACCTACAATTCGCGAGGCTCGCTTCGAAGATTACTCCGAGATCAGCGCTCTGCAGCTGCGCTATGGCTTGGAGCCGAAGGAGTATGAGGAGTGGAGGCATCTGTGGGTGGGCAATCCGGTCTACCAACAAGCCAGTCCTTGGCCTATTGGTTGGGTTCTTGAGAATGAAGATAAAGAAGTCGTCGGCTACATTGGCAATGTGCCTTTGAGCTATGAGTTTATGGGCCGCCAATTGTTGGCGACAACCAGCCATGCTTTAGTTGTAGACTTGCCCTATCGACCTTATTCGCTGCCGTTGCTTAGTCAGTTTTTCAATCAAAAGAACGTCGATCTATTTGTTGACACGACGGTCAACGCTCACGCCTCGAAGGCGCACGAATTGTTTCGCGCGCGACGCGTACCCGCCGGCGCTTGGGACGAGTCGTCATTCTGGATTACAAACCACAGAGGGTTTCTCGCCAGCGCGCTGGCCAAGATGAACTTGTGGTTGCTAAAGCCCGTGATTCATCCTCTGTCTGTTGGTCTTCGACTCGAGGAAGTGATGTCCAGAAGGGCGATCAAGGCTGCGGGAAATGGCATTGAGATCCGTTCCTGTGACACCTTCGACGAACGTTTCGACGAGTTTTGGCGCCAGCTGAGGTGCGGTCTTCGCCACCAGCTGCTTGCTACGCGCTCGCGTGAAGTGCTCCTGTGGCACTTTCAGAATGGACTGGCAAAGAGGCGAGCCTGGGTTGTCACCGTCGACGGCCGTTCCGGCCTGGTCGCGTACGCAGTCTTTTACCGCCAGGACAACCGAGAGCTTGGGCTGAAAAGAGTGAGGCTCGCGGATTTTCAGGCCTTGAATGGGAAAACCGAACTGTTGGCGCCCTTGTTGTCCTGGGGTTTGGAGCAGTGCCGCCGCAATGGCATTCATATGCTGGAAGTTATTGGTCTCCGTCCCGAAAAGCAGCAGATCATCGAAAAGCTGAAACCCCGGCAACGCAGACTCTCTTCCTGGCGCTACTTTTACAAAACAAACAATAAGGGGCTGGCAGAGAGCATCCAGCATTCCAGTGTCTGGGACCCTTGCTGTTTCGACGGTGACGCTTCCCTCTAGAGATTCTTGTTTCGGAGAGCGGAGAAGAGTCTGGGGAATTTGCATAGCACGAGATCATCTGACTTGAGTTGCATCCGGGGAGCCCGACAGATCCGTATGAGTGAACTGAAGGTTGACCAAGGAGCCATCGAGATTACAGCTCCCAGTGTCCGGACGGAAACTGGGAAGCCTGTGTCGAGCGGCGACTTGGTTGAAAGGGATGTGTTCTACTGGCGGCAGAAGCTGGCAGGCATCCCCGCCATCCTGGAGCTGCCCACGGATCGGCCCCGACCGCCCGCACAGACCTTTCGCGCAGCGTGCGAGTCCGTTCTTCTCCCCGAAAGCCTGAGACAGGCGCTTGAGGCGCTAAGCCGGCAAGAATGTGTCTCGCTCTTCGTACTGCTCTTGGCCGCCTTTCAGACGCTGCTGACGCGATACACACGTCAGGACGACATCGTTGTCGGAGTCGCTCCGCTGGGAACGGCGGAAGACGACGCTCAGGTGTTGAATCACGGCTCCGGCGCCGCGGTCGCGATTCGCATCGACATGAGCGACGACCCTACCTTCCGGCAACTGTTGTCACGGGTCAACGACGAGACAAAAGAGGCGCGCGAACATCAAAACGCACCGTGGGAACGGGTGGTTGAAGCAGTACAGCTCGATCGAGATGGCAGCCGCCATCCCGTGTATCAAGCGCAGTTTGCGATCAAGGATTGCCTGTTCCTGCCAGATTCGCGGAAGATCGCGGATCTTATGATGACGGCCGCTGCGCTCGAAGTTGATTTGCAGCTGCAGCTGTGGAACCAGCCTGATGCTCTCGTGGCACAGTTTACGTACAGCACCGACCTGTTTGACGCCGGCACAGTTGTGCGGATGGCAGGACACTTCCGCAAATTGCTGGAAGCGATCGTGGTCAATCCGGGTGAGCAGGTGTCAAGGCTTCCTCTGCTGACCGAGGCCGAACGCCACCAGTTAGTCTTCGACTGGAACAGCACGGCCGTGGCGTATGCCAAGGACCGCTGCGTGCATCAGCTTTTCGAGGCGCGGGCGGCGCAAACGCCCAATGCCGTCGCGGCTGTGTTTGAAGGCCGCACCTTGACCTACGGCGAACTCGACCGGCGCGCCAATCAACTGGCTCGCCAGCTGATCAGTTTGGGCGCAAAGCCCGATGGACTGGTCGGCATTTGCCTGGAACGCTCTTTGGAAATGGTGGTAGGGCTACTCGGAATTCTGAAGGCAGGATCAGCTTACGTGCCGGTTGATCCGGCATATCCGCGCGACCGCATCGCCTATATGCTCGAGAACTCCGAGGCGCCGCTGCTGCTCACGCAGGCACAGCTAGTCGAGAACTTGCCCGCGAGCAGCGCGAAGGTCGTGCACATCGACACGGACTGGCCGGAGATTGCAAAGCAGAGCGAGCAGAGCCCTGCGCTCACTCTCGATCCAGAGAACCGCGCCTACGTGATCTACACCTCCGGTTCAACGGGCAAACCCAAGGGCGTGGAAATCCCGCATCGCGCCGTGGTCAACTTTCTGACCACAATGGCAGAGCGGCCGGGCATCGAGGCCAGCGATCGGCTCTTAGCTGTCACCACACTCTGTTTCGATATCGCTGGACTCGAAATCTACTTGCCGCTGACTCAGGGCGCATCGTTCGAGATCGTCAGCCGCGAAGTCGCTTCCGACGGCAATCAACTGCTGGCCAAGCTGGGCAGGTCGGGCGCGACGCTCATGCAAGCCACTCCGGCAACCTGGCGCATGCTGCTCGAAGCCGGATGGAAGGGCGATCCGCGGCTCAAGATTTTGATTGGCGGGGAATCGGTCTCGCAGAAGCTTGCCGGCCAACTGCTCGAAAGATCTGCTTCGGTATGGAATGTGTACGGTCCTACTGAGACCACGATCTGGTCGACGCTCGCGAAACTGGAACGCGGACAGACCGCAGTCACGATCGGGCGGCCGATCGGCAACACTGAGATTTTCATCCTGGACAAGCTCCTGCAGCCAGTTCCCATCGGAGTCGCCGGCGAATTGCACATTGGTGGCGATGGTCTGGCGCGCGGTTACCTGAAACGTCCAGAACTTACGGCGGAGAAATTCATCGCCCATCCTTTGAACCCTGATCCCAAAGCGCGCTTGTACAAGACTGGAGACCTGGTGCGCTACCGGCCCAACGGCGACATCGAATTTTTGGGCCGGATCGACCATCAAGTGAAGATTCGCGGTTTCCGCATCGAGTTGGGCGAGATTGAGACTGTCCTGAGACAGCATCCGGGAATCAACGAGACCGTCGTCGTTGCTCGGGAAGACACTCCCGGAGATAAGCGCGTTGTGGCCTATTTTGTCCCCGTGAACAATGCGACGCTGACCACCGTGGAACTGCGCGCTTTCCTCAAAGAGAAACTCCCGGAGTACATGCTGCCCTCAGTCTTCGTCACTCTGAAAAGCATGCCCCTGACTCCGAACGGCAAGGTTGACCGGCGCGCGCTGCCCGCTCCTGCTCAGGCTGACCTCGTGCCGCAGACAGCGTTCGCCGCGCCTAGGGATGCAGTCGAGACTGAACTGGTGCAAATCTGGGAGGCGGTACTCGGCGTGCGGCCGATTGGCATCACGGACAACTATTTTGAGCTGGGCGGACATTCACTGCTAGCTGTCAAATTGATGAACCGCATCGCAGACACTTTCGGCAAGACCCTGCCGATTGCCATACTCCTGCAGGCGCCAACCATCGAGCAACTGGCTGCGATTCTCCGGCAGACGGGTTCCTTGCCTGCGTGGTCTTGTTTGGTGCCCATCCAAACGGGCGGTTCGAAGCTGCCGTTCTACTGCATCCACGGAGTGAACGGTGGCGTGGTCCGTTTTCACGATCTGTCACTGCACCTCGGCTCAGGCCAGCCGTTCTACGGGCTGCAAGCCTTGGGACTGGACGAGAGATATCCGTGCCACACTCGAACCGAAGACATGGCGTCCCACTATATCAAGGAAATACGCAAGGTTCAGCCGCAGGGGCCTTACTTCCTGGGAGGCTACTCCTATGGGGGCGTGATAGCTTTCGAGATGGCCCAGCAGTTAGCAGCGGAAGGGCAAGGAGACGCGGTGGTGGTGCTGTTTGACACTAACTTCACGCAACAGAACCATTCCATTTCTCAAAGGGCGGCATCCACCACGTCCGTGTTTCTAAGGCTTTTTGAGTTGCCTCGGTCCGAGCGCTGGTCTTATCTGTTCCGAATCGCTACCGCGCCACGTCGAGCTGTTCAGCGAAAGTTACATGAAGCCAGTCTTCCGCGGATCGTCAAGAAGGTCCGTGCGGCCTGCTTGGAAGCAGAACGAAGCTATGTGCCGCGACCCTTTTCTGGACGCGTCATTTTGTTCCGCTCGGACCACATACCGCTGGGCCAACTGACTGATCCGCGCGCAGCGTGGAGTGACTACGCCACTCGTGGATTGGAGGTCTATGAAGTGAAGGGCAACCACGAGAATATCCTTCTCGAACCCCAGGTTCAATTTGTTGCGGAGCGTCTGAAAGCTTGTTTGGAGGACGGACGAATGGCCGGTCAGATCTCAACCGCAGACATGCTGCCATCAAGAAGGACGGTCCAGTGAACGGATCCAGACTTCAAGAACCGGCAGCAGCGGCCGAGTCGGTTTCCACGCAAGGCGCAGACTCACGCGGCCGGTTCTCTTTGGCGAGAGCCCTATCATTCGATCCGGCACGCGTACGGCACAAGCTGATCCCGTGGGCAATGAAGGGCGGGCTGGCCCTAATCGACCAGGGGATCTTTGCCGGCTCGAATTTTGTGATGAGCATCCTGCTGGCCCGGTGGATGGCGCCAGAGCAGTATGGTGCGTACGCGGTTGCCTTCGCGGTGTTTTTGTTCCTGCTGACCTTCCACCAAGCCTTGCTGCTGGAACCGATGCTGGTGTTCGGCAGTTCGGTCTATCGCAACTGTCTGCGGGGTTACATGAAGGCCTTGCTCCTGGCTCATTTGGTCATGAGTCTGGCAATGGTCGTCGGCCTGTGCGTCGCGGCCGGAATCACGGTCAAGTCTGGACACGCCAACAGCCTGCCGGGGGCGCTGGTGGGCATTGCGTTCGCCGCCCCGACGGTTTTGCTGTTCTGGCTGGCGAAGCGAACCTTCTATCTGAAACTTTCCCCTGCGCCCTCAGCCGCGGCAGCTCTTCTCTACTGCGCCCTGACCATGGGCGGATTGGCCCTCGTCTACAAGTGCAATCATCAGCTTTCCCCGCTCGCCGCATTTCTGCTCATGGGCTTCGGCGGATTAGGCGCCAGCCTCGTGCTGCTGGCTCATCTGAACAAGCGGCTTGTGCAGAGCGAAGATGCTCCCACCATAGGGGACACCTGGCGCCGGCACTGGCGCTACGGACGATGGGCGTTAGGGGCGAACGCCATGATGTGGATTCCGATCAACGCCTTCTATCCCCTGTTGAGCAGATTCTCCGGGATGGCGCAGGCAGGCGAACTTAAGGCCTTAATGAATTTTGCCGCGCCGATGTTACAAGCTTGCGCCGCGCTGCACACGCTCATGATTCCCTATGCTTCTCGTGTTCTGGAGGCGAGAGGGGGTGCAGGCGTCAGCGTCGTTCTGAAGCGTATGACCCTGCTTTGTGTCGCCGGTGCGGTGCCCTACTGGGTTGTACTGCTTCTGTTCCAAGGGTCCGCTTTCCACCTGCTTTACTCTGGGCGCTACACGGAGGTCTCCTATTTGCTGCCCGTGGTCGCGTTGGCATCGGTGGCGGGCAGCGCGTTTTTTGGCCCGTCCATCGTGTTGCGGTCCATGGAGTCTCCCGCTTTGATTTTTGCCGCGGTTTCGGTTTCGAGCTGCGTCTCGATGGCAATCGGCATTCCGCTTACTCGAACTTGGGGGGTGGGAGGAGCAGCATGGAGCATTGTCGTGTCAGAAACACTGGCGTTTGTGGCGGCGGTCGTTCTTCTCCGTCACAAGGCCAGCCGGTTGCCAGAGGCAGCCCCGACTTTCATGCCGCTATCAGCGACGGAATAACCCTAAGAGAGGCCGAGGATGGAATCGGCTGCGACACCTTGTGATTCCAGGTGATGTTGGGAGAATTTACTTTAAGGAAAATATGACTATGATGCAGACGTTCCGGCTAGTTCGAGCCAAGGCAGCAAGAAGCAAGATTCGTGTGCCATTGGTATGGTTCCGGCATCTTGGGCTCAAATCCCAAGATATTTTCCAGGCCTCTTATCCTCGGTCTGGCAGCACTTGGCTGCGCTTCATCCTTTTCCAAATACTAAATGGGCAAGAAGCTGGATTTGGAAGGATCGAGAAGTGCATACCTGAGATTGATGACCACCGGGGAGTTCCGCCGATTTTGCCCGGTGGCGGCCGGCTGATCAAAACCCACGAAAAGTACCGCGAAGACTACAGAAAAGCCGTCTTCCTAGTTCGCGATGTCAGGGATGTTGTGCTCTCCTGCTACGCGAGATCTGTGGACGAAGGCTTGGCTCCACTTGTCTCAAATGGCGATTTTGACAGCTTCCTGTTGGCCTTCCTTCAGGGTAGGGCTCTTCAAATGGGGTCCTGGCAGGAACACACGCGGACGTGGCTGGAGTCTCCACTTAGCAAGAACGGTAATTTGATGGTCGTACGCTATGAGGACCTCCGCCGAAACCCTGAGGAGATCCTGGGACGGTTGCTTCGTTTTCTGGGTGTCACACCCGATGTCCGAGTTATTCGAAAAGCCATCGAGGACAACTCCTTGCAGCGGATGCGCGCAAAAGAGGACAAAGCGAGGAAAAACGGAGAACAGTCAAACCTTCTCCCAGTTCACAACAGCAACGCGGAAGACCGCCGCTTCGTGCGCAATGGTGCGGTGGGCGGATGGCACAGCAAGCTGACTGCTGCCCAGGTGCAGCTCATCGACCAATATGCAGGCGATACGCTGTTGACTCTGGGGTATGAAACCGGGCCGAGGGAAGAAACACGATCCGAATCGACAGTCTTGGCCCACAATGCCTAATTGGCTAATCTTTAGGTGCAATTCGAGCAGCGATGCTGTTGCTGCACATCTGCGCTTCGGCACCACTAGCGGGAATCGGGTCGGCTACGAGACTCTGTCGGCCGTACTACGGCGTGTTCCAGCAGGAGCCTAAGCGACGCTGGGCGTGCCCATAAGCGTTTACACGAAAATGCCTCAAATAGTGACTAGTTCGAGCGCCAACGTCAGACCAAGCTCTCGCCTCGGGAGAATTGATCTGCGGCATCTCGCATGGTTTTCACTATTGGTGCTGGCCGGCATCGTGGCGACACTGTATCCCGCGATCTGGCTCGATTGCCTGGGCGCGGCAGTCGCGTTGGCGTTTGCTTGGGGCGTATTCCTGATTCTGAGGCGTGTGGGCCTGGAGCTGTGGCAGGTCGGCGTAGTGACTATTCTCAGCGGTTACTTGGTGTTGAATTACGGATTCGATAATCTCGCGATCCACATCGGCGGATTTCCGATTCTCATCGCATACGGGATCATGTACGCATCTTTCGCTCTGGCGGTTCTTGCCCATCCCCAATCGGCAGGTCAGGCATTGCATGAACCGGCCCTGTTGTGTCTTTTGGGTGTGCTTGCTTTGTCATGTTTGCACTTAGTTACGGATATTCCTGCGTACGGAAGTTTGGCCTTTCGCGACTGCACCATGTGTTTCGACGGCGTTTTCGTGCTCCTGGGGTTGTTATGGGCAACAAAGAGCGAAAGTCCGCATTTCATGGCGAAGTGGTTGACAATCGTGTTCGCCATAAACATGGTCTACAGCTTTACTCTGCCCTGGAAGGAAAAGCTCTGGTCCTGGTCTCCGAAAAGCGGAGTCTTTCTTCCGGCGCCGATCCTGGGAAATTACCGAGGCTCCGGCGACGTGTTATTTACGGGCGCTCTGTTTTGCATCTGCGTCGGCAGCTACGTGATCAACCGGTCGCGGTGGCTGATGCCCGTTCTGGCGGTCGGTCAGATACTCGGAATCGCCGTAACCCAAGTACGGCGGATGTACCTGGGCATTGTAGTGGTTATCGTTATTCTCATTCTTCTCGGCGAAATCAAGAAGTTCGCCAGACTGTTCACTCTGGTTCCGGTAGCTATTGCCGTGCTTTTCTTCGCAACCACCGTCGGCGGGCTGGATATCTCGGGCCGCATCGGTAAGGTCAATCTCGCGTTTTTCGTAGACCACATTCGAAGCATTTCCGGCGCTGAGGACACTCCGGGTAGCGATCCTCAGAGTCGCGTCATTATGGGGAAACAAGCCCTTCAGCACTTCCTCGCGCACCCTGTCTTCGGCGAGGGGTTCGGTCAACCGGTGGTTAGCGTGATAGACGGGGAAACTGACACAGTCACGCGAACACCCCACAATTCGAGCATCACCTACCTGGCCAGGTTGGGCGCCGTTGGGTTCGCTGTCTGGATTGCGTTTCATGTGTGCTTGTGGGCGAGATTTGTGCGTGCGTTTCGACAGCGGCGTTCCTGCGACAAACGAGTGTACTCATTCGTTTTGTGGGCGTTTCTGTTTTACGTACTCTTCATGTGGAGTAGTCTCGTGGAATCCCCTTTCGAGTATCCCTATACGGCGATTCCATTCTATTTCTTCATGGGCTTCGCGTTGGGTTTGATTCGTTGGCACTTGTCCCCCAAGAACAAGGTTGAGCAGCGCCTGGCTGCGTACCCGAGTACGGTCGCGAAATCCTATTTGTAATCAATCGGAGACTGAGACTCACTTTGATGAAGATACTTCTTGTTCATAACCGGTACCAGCAGGCGGGTGGAGAGGATGTAGTGTTCCAGCAAGAGCATAACCTTCTGGAGCGCATGGGAAATGAAGTGCTGGTCTACTGCCGAAGTAACTCGGATGTGGGTTCTTATTCTGGAGTCAAGAAGTTGAGTCTTTTGAAAAGAACTATCTGGTCCAGCGAAACTTACAGAGAGTTTCGCGATCTCCTGCGCCAGGAGAAGCCAGACGTTGTCCACATTCACAACATCTGGGTGATGATCTCGCCCTCGATTTACACGGCCTGTCGGGAATTGGATGTCCCAGTTGTGCAGACATTCCACAACTATAGGCTTCTGTGCCCAGTGGGTACATTTTTCCGCGACGGCAAGGTCTGTCATGAATGCACAAACCACGGTCTTGGCCGAAGCGTGATCCATGGCTGCTATCGTGATTCTCGGCCGGCAACGGCTGCGGTGGCCCTCGCGTTGGCGATCCATCGATGGAAGGGCACTTGGACCACAGGGATCGACTGCTACATAACTCTTAGCCAGTTCTCCAGAAGCTTGATCTTGACGGCAGGATTGCCGGCCAACAGAGTGTTCGTTAAGTCGAACTTCGTTCATCCCGACCCGGGGACGTCCGATGAGAAGGCGGATTATGCTCTGTTTCTCGGCCGGCTTTCTTTCGAGAAGCGGGTCAGCACGATATTGAATGCTTGGACACACCTGGACAAGCGCGTTGAGCTCTTGATCATCGGGGATGGTCCTGAGGCTACTCCATTACAGCAAGAGGCCGCACGCCTCGGCCTCACTGGTGTCAGTTTTCTAGGCTACATCACTCGGGACCGTGCGCTCGGGTTCCTGCGTCGGGCGCGTTTCCTGGTTTTCTCGAGCGAGTTATATGAGAATTTCCCGATGACCATTGCCGAGGCCTTCGCTTGTGGTGTTCCGGTCATCTGCTCTCGAATCGGGGCTATGCAGGAGATCGTGGAAGACGGTCGCACCGGTTTGCACTTTACACCGGGGGATGCCGAGGATCTGGCGGCGAAAGTCCAGTGGGCGGTGAATCACCCGGAGCAAATGCTGCAAATGGGGAGGGAAGCGCGGCGGGAATACGAAAGCAAATACACAGCAGAAAAGAATTATCCGCAGCTAATGGAAATCTACCAGCAGGCGATTGCCGGGAAGGGTTCGCAATCCGAGGCCGTCAATTCCAGGCAACTGCGCAGCACCGGAGAGCTGCCGGGCAACTTCTCTGTGATCTCCACCGCAGACGATTCGCGAAGCTAAGAATCGAAAAACCATCCCGTGCAAATCGAGTTGGAAATGCCTTATGTCGTTTGAGCAAGTTCTGACACATCCATCCGATAATTCAGTGAGTGAGGCTGCAACCCAGACTGGAGGGGAAAACCGAGCGCCAAACGGTGACGTGGGTCTCCTGAAAGCGCGCTGGTACTGGTCCCGGCTCGCCTCCATGCGACCGGCGGAAATTGTGTGGCGCGCGCGCTCCGCCGCGACCTTGCCTCTGGACTGGGCACGGTGGAAGTGGCAGCCTGCGGCTCCCGCGCCGCGCTGGACACCCCTCGACCCTGCGTCCTACCCGGTGAAGCTGCACAACAGTGCCGTCCCTCTGGAAAGCATTCAGGTACTCGATATCGAGTTCCCTTTAGGATTCGAGTTCGACTGGCACCGGGACTACCGCTACGGGCGCCAGGTGGAACGCCGCTTCGCCGGCACGATGAATATCCGTGACACTGCCGTGGTCAGCGACATCAAGTACGTGTGGGAGCCCAGCCGGCACCAGCATCTTTCCGCGTTGGCCTTTGCCGCGAACGGGGGCGAACAAGCGAACTATATCGTGCGAGCGCTCGCTTCCTGGTTGGACGCAAATCCGTATCTTTGCGGAGTGCACTGGACGAGCAGCCTGGAGTTGGCTGAGCGGCTGGTCTCGTGGGCCCTGCTGTATCCGCGTATTGCTGAACATGTAGCAGGCGACGAGAACTTCCGCCAGCGTTGGCTCGAGTCGATTTACCTGCACTTAGCGCGCATCTTCCGCAAACTGAGCCTCTACTCATCGGCCAACAACCACCTGATTGGGGAACTGGTTGGCCTGTTCGTGGGAGCGTCCTGCTTCGACTTCTGGCCGGAGTGCAGCGAATGGCGCAAACATGCGCAGAAACTGCTGGAGCGCGAAATCCGGCTCCAGGTGGGCGAGGACGGCGTGGATCGTGAGCAGGCGATGTCCTACCACCTCTTCGTGATGGAGCTGTTCCTGCTTGCTTTTGTGATCGGCCGCAAAACCGAATCAGCATTCACCGAGGGATACGCCCAGCGGTTGCGAGCCATGACTGGGTTTCTCGACACAGTCGCTACGTCGAGCGGAGATCTGCCGTGGTATGGAGATTCCGACGATGCGCGCGGGTTTGTCTTATCGGAGGCCGAAAGCGGGCTGCAGGTTACAACCCAGTTGGCGGGGCTGCTGTTTGATGAGCCTCGATGGCTCCGTTTCAACAAAGCAGCAACGGCGGCGGCGCGAGCTCTCGTCCCGGAGCTTCTTTGCAAGCTCGATCATGCCGCAGAATCGGCGGCCACATCCCGGGATTTGTTTCCTGACGCGGGGCTCGCTTGCGTGAGCAGCAACGATGAAACTGTCCGCCTCCTGATGGATTTTGGTCCGCTCGGTTTCACGAGCATTGCGGCGCATGGCCATGCGGACGCATTGTCGCTTTGGCTTGCCATCGGTGATGAGTACTTCCTAGTGGATGCCGGAACCTATGCCTACCATTCCCATCCAGAGTGGCGGACCTACTTTCGCAGCACGGTCGCGCACAACACTGCGTGCGTGGACGGTCAGGATCAGTCGGAGATGGCGGGTCGCTTTCTGTGGAGGGCCAAGGCGCATGCGCGCCTGCTGCGGTTCGAAAAGAACTCCGAACAGGTGACAATCGAGGCCGAGCACGACGGCTACGCGCGCTTGCAAGACCCCGTAATCCATCGCCGCAATGTCTCGTTCTATCGCAACAGCGGGGATGTCTCCGTGGAAGACAACTTCCGATGCGCTGGCCGGCACGACGTTGAGCTGTTCTTTCATATGCACGAGGCAGCCGTGGTTGAGCACGTCAGCGATGGCGAAGCTCAGGTGCGCTGGCGCGGACGGAACATCCTGTTTTCCTCCCCGGATGGCACAGGCCGCTGGGAGATCCTGCGCGGCTCGGAGAACCCACGATTAGGCTGGCGTTCGCGCCGGTTCAATCGGAAGCAGCCAATCGCCACGCTGCGGATTCGCGCAGCAATTGATGGACCAACCACAATCCGTACTGATCTGAGGGTTAGCTCATGAATATCAGCATTGTCGGCCTGGGCTACGTGGGCGCGGTATCAGGCGCTTGCCTGGCCGGCATGGGACACCGCGTGTGGGGCGTTGACATCAACGCCGAGAAGGTGCGCATCATCAACGAAGGGCGTTCGCCGATCGTTGAGAGCGGTCTCGCCGAGAAAATTGCGCAGGCGCGGCAGGAAGAGCGCTTGTGCGCGACCGTAGACATTGAGCAGGCGTTGCGGGAAACAGAATTGTGCTTCGTCGCCGTCGCCACTCCCAGCCGTACGAACGGGCAGATTGACCCGGCTCACCTGTTTCGCGCCTGCACCCAGATTGCTGCGGCTCTCACGAAGCTCGGCAAGAAGCAGATCGTCGTGGTTCGCAGCAGCATCTTGCCCTCCATCTTCGATGATTGCAGCAGGATCTTCCACTCGACCGCGCCCGGGCTGGTGGAGTTGTGCGCGAATCCGGAGTTCTTGCGGGAAGGCACGGCGATCAGCGATTTCGAGGAGCCGCCGTTCACCGTGTTGGGAACCGATAGCCCCGTTGCCGAACGGACTTTGCGCGCGCTCTACACCGGACAATCGGCGCCGCTGTTCGCGCTTCGGCCGAAAGACGCGCTCATGGTGAAGTATGCGAGCAACGCCTACCATGCATTAAAGACGACTTTCGCCAATGAAATTGCCGCCCTGTGCCAGCACGAGGATGTGGATGCGGAAGCCGTCATGAACGTGTTCTGCAGCGACACCAAGCTCAATGTCTCGCGCCGTTATCTCATGCCCGGCTTCGCCTTTGGCGGATCGTGCCTGCCCAAGGATGTGCGCGCGGTTCTCTACGCAGGCAAAGCGCAGGACCTGCAACTGCCACTGATCGCCGCCATATTGTCGAGCAACGAAGAGGTGATCGAACGGGCTTTCCAGAAGATCCGGGCGACGGGCAAGCGGCGCATCGGCATGATCGGACTCAGCTTCAAATCGAACACGGATGACCTCCGCGAAAGCCCGTTTGTGGAACTGGCCGAGCGGCTACTGGGCAAGGGCTACGAACTCAGCATCTATGATCCCAACGTCGTCGAGGCGCGATTAACCGGCGGCAACAAGGAATACATCGATGGCGTCATTCCCCATCTCTCGCGATTGCTGGTGTACTCGCTCGATGAATTACACGACGCCGAGTTGCTGATCGTCGGCCACCATTTCGAGGGGGTGGCCGAGTTGCTCAAGAACTCCCGCGCGCCCGTCATCGACCTGAACGCATATCCGACTAAGACGCGGCCCGCAGCATTGGAACCCGAACTGGTGCTCAAAACTGGGGTCTGAAACATGAGAACGAACCGCAACATTCTGATCATTGTGCAGAACCTACCCGTGCCCTTCGACCGGCGCGTGTGGATGGAAGCGACCAGCCTGCGCCGCCACGGCTTCGGGGTGGCCGTCATCTGCCCGAAGAGCGGGACCTACACTGCCAGTTATGAGCGGCTGGAGAATGTGGATATCTATCGCTACCCGCTGATCTACGAGGCTGGCCCGGGTGTGCTTGGCTATTTCGTCGAGTTCGTCTATTGCTGGCTGGCTACGTTGTGGCTGGCGGTGAAGGCGTATGCGCACCGGCCTTTCCGCGCCATCCACGCCTGCAATCCGCCCGACACCTTTTTTGCGTTGGCATTGCTATTTCGGCCCTTGGGAGTGAAGTTCGTTTTCGATCATCACGATCTTTGCCCGGAGCTGTATGTTGCTAAGGGGCACTCTCGCAGCAGCGTGCTGTATCGCATTCTTCTCATGCTGGAGAAGATGACGATGAAGTCAGCCGACGTGATCATCGCCGTCAACGAGTCGCACCGGGCGATCGCATTGGGGCGCGGCCATGTTGCCGACGGAAGGGTCGCGGTCGTGCGCAGCGGCCCCCGAACGGGATGGGCCGATATCCACTCACCGTTGCCCGAACTCAAGCACGGCCGTCGGTACATGGTGCTGTATCTGGGGGTGATGGGCGAGCAGGACGGCGTCGATCACTTGCTGCGCGCAATCCAGAGTTTCCGCACGACGGCGCCCGACGACACGCTGTTCGTGTTTGTCGGCGGCGGGACCGACCAGCCGCGCATGAGAGCATTGGCCGAGCAGATGGGCCTGGGCCCGGCGGTGCATTTCACGGGCCGCATCCCCGACGAGCAACTGTGGGAGTATCTTTCCACTGCCGACGTGTGCGTTGATCCCGACCCCATCACGGAGTTTAACAATCTGTGCACGATGAATAAGATCATCGAGTATATGGCGTTCGGGCGACCCATCGTGGCCTTTGATCTGTGTGAGCACCGCCGCTCGGCAGAATCGGCAGCTGTCTATGTCTCGGAAAATGACGACGCCGCGCTGGGGCGCGCGATCCGCGAACTGCTGCTCGATCCGGAACGGAGGCAGGCCATGTCGGAATTTGGCCGCACCCGTTTCCGCGAAGTCCTGGCGTGGGAAAACTCTGAGCAGCGGTTGATCGCGGCTTACCGGCGGCTGCTGGAAGGGGATTTCTCAAGGTCTGCGGTTGATCCCAGTCCCCAGGAGTTGTAAATGGGCTGTAGGTTGAAGGGAATGACCGGGCGCTACGCGCTCTCAATGGCAACTTCTTAATCGTATGTGCGGAATCTCAGGAATTATCAATGGCGGCGACGCTCACCTGCTTGCGCGGATGAACGACATCATGTCGCATCGCGGGCTGTACGATCCTGCCTACGTGGCAGGTTTGATCGCCCGCGACAAGCAGGGACTCAGCGCATACCGATCTGCACGCTGCTAACGAACGAAATCTGGTTTCGCACGTTTTTCCAGAACTAGCTATCATTAGCTGCCAAGGCATCATTCGAAAGGACGAACTACTTGCTTCAGATCATCCAATATCAAAAGACCGGGGAGATTTACGTGGACGATTTGCCTGCGCCGAAACTTCGGCCGGGCTGTGTGCTTGTCCGTAACGTGTTCTCGCTGATCAGTGCCGGAACCGAGCGCACTTCGGTCGAAACCGCCCAGGCGTCCATGCTGGAGAAGGCCCGCATGCGGCCCGATCTGGTCCGCCAGGTGATCGACAACTTCCACCGTGAAGGCCTGCTTGCGACCTACAAGAAAGTCCGCGACCGGCTGGACAACTACAAGGATCTGGGTTACAGCTCGGCCGGCGTCGTGGTCGAATCCGGGGTCGATGACATAAAGGTCGGTGACCGTGTGGCTTGTGCAGGTGTCGGCTATGCCTCTCACGCGGAAATCATCTCTGTGCCGCGCAATCTGGTGGTCAAGGTGCCCGA
>Ga0187771_10000143_pt1 | contig 37153 bp, 35 predicted proteins | sample 0116_SJ02_MP15_1_FD_133139 | JGI IMG/M metagenome (GOLD analysis project Ga0187771, IMG submission 133139) | Tropical peat soil microbial communities from peatlands in Department of Meta, Colombia - 0116_SJ02_MP15_10_MG | ecosystem: Environmental > Terrestrial > Soil > Wetlands > Peat | place...
GGTATGACCCATGAACCTGAATGATTTGCACGTCGTTTTTCTCCGGATCGATACGTTCTACGGTGCCCGTATCGTCACATACGATATGCTGTTTTCCAAATAATGTTAATGCCTTGGCAAGAAAGTCATCAAAATTTGGCGTTACGACGATGTTCGTAATGGTGTTATCTAATAACAGGTGAGCGAGACGAAAATTAGCATGCGAGATAGGTTTGCCTTCAACCAGCGTTTGCAGGTACTGTAGGCGCTGGAGCGGTTGCGGATAAGCCTTTTCAAACCAATAAGAATAAGCATCAATCAGTTTATCAGCCGGCCGTTCCTGTGATCTGCCATCTTGGCTTGCCATAGACTTGCATGCAGCAATGATGTCCCTCGCCAGTGGAATTGGCGGACAGGAAACACCTGCGCCTATGATGAAAAAAAACGGGGAATGTCCCGCTTCTTGGTTATCTATGCATTCTTGCCTAATATGGGCTGCCGCAGAATCGAGATCAAGTAAACGCATATGATTTCCTTTCAGGTATTAACCTTCCCGGTCTTTGTAGGCATTTGGCCAAGTTTTGAAAAGACGGCTGCTAATCTTTTTCAACACCTATTCTCCTTTACAGAAAAGCCGATTCAACAGAGAATTGACCTGCCTTTTAGGTTGCATAAAAAGCTGATCGCATCTTGGATGGTCAACCTTCATTCTACGGTCCCGCTAGCATTGATGTAAAAAAACATCATTTAAAAATTGCGCCGAATAAACGACTTGGTAAGGTGAGGGAAATAAACAGAATTTATTATATTTGTTAATTTTATCATATTGTAATCCCATGAATTGGTAGATAACAGAAGATTTTAATAGTACGTATATAGTATTACATTGTATAGTAAGAGCCAGCACATAGTGCATATGATAGTATAACGATTAGATAGAACCTTTTGATATAATAAACATTATTTTCCCACTAATTGACATTTTAAAAATAACTATTCATATTTTGGCTTTTTGCAGTCAGTTTCTTAGAGCGAGTATTCTGGGAAAGTAATAGGGATTTTTTGTCTTTTTTCGGCTTTCCAAGAAAAGTCTAATTTCCGGAAAGGAGTTCGTGCATGATAATCAGGACACTCAACATCGGTCTCCCGAAGAAGGAGATATTTAACGGCAAAGAATTCATTACAGGCATGTGCAAAAAAACGGTTTCGATCCCTCTCGTGCTGTCGGAGGAGGGTTTTGAAGGAGACGGTGTGGGCGATCTGAAGCACCATGGCGGGAGCGACAAGGCTGTCTGTGTCTACGCCATCGATCATTACGAACACTGGGAAAAGATACTCGGAAGAAAAATGCCAGATGCGGCATTTGGCGAAAACCTTTCTGTGACGGATATGAACGAGGATAATGTCTGCATCGGTAATATTTATAGAGCGGGCACGGCAACGGTGCAGGTGAGCCAACCGCGCCAACCATGCTCGACGCTTGCTGCCCGGTACGGCAGGGAGGATTTCGTAAAGCTTGTTGTGGATTCCGGCCGAACGGGTTTCTACTTGAGGGTGCTCGAGGGGGGAAGAGTAAGCTCAGGTGACGTTCTCTCCTTAGTTGAACAGGATCCGCGTCGGGTAACAATCTCTTTTGCCAATCGTATTTATCATGACGATCGGAAAAACGGTGAAGGGATCGAGAAGGTTCTTGCAGTTTCCACACTTTCAAAATCATGGCAGAAATCGTTTCTGGAATTAAAGAATCGGCTCTAGCGCTCCATTCAGCTGCGGCGATAACCTGTGAAATGAGCGATCTATGGATTCCCAATCTTCCCGTCGTGGTGTGTATCGCGCGGACGAAAAGCCGCTTTGCTTGCAGCTGATTATCAGAATCTATACGATTCTCGCTTTTTTTTATGGGGGGCGATCGGCAATCCGATAGCATAGCAGTCTCATACGGTTCACCGCCTGGTCCAGCACCGTTCCAGGTGGGATTATTACGATTTGATTCTTGTCTATCCCAACAGGGGAACCATCTTAAGCACAATGCCGATATTTCTCAGAGCTGCGGCATTGTTGTCGTTCCTAACACCAAGGGGTAAAACGCGAACGGCGGTCATAAAAATTCATGGTTTTGGTGCGTAAGCGAGGAGATTACCATGCCTGAATCCAGGGTGGCTTAGCCGAGCTTCGCAAAAGCCTGATAAGTTCCTGCCTGCACCTCGAACCCAATGGAGAAAGGGATGGGCTCTGTAGAGCCCTTCAAGGTACCGCTGCTTCACGATATCGCAGCAAAGAGGCTCTGCGCGAACGAAAGCAAGAAAGTTTGAAAGCTTTTTGAAATAAGTCCTGGCAACAATAAAGGAGTTTCAAGAAGAGTACTTGCAATTTGAACATTATCAGGAAAGCCCCGTGGTTTCAATCCGGAGGTGGAGGCTGCCCGGAGCAGCTGTCTTTAAGGGACTGGAGGATAAGTATTACTTCTTGATTTCTCATGGCATTGTTCAGCAAGACAGGAAGGAATGAACATTGCTTGAAACTATTGCAAAACCACCGTTCCTCTACGATTTCTTTTTCCTACCGGTCATTACAATTGTATCGCCAAGACTGGTCTCTTTGATGCTTCTGAAGCCCGTCTTTATAAGCCACGTCTTCATCTCCTGCATCGTATAGCACCTGCCTGCTGTAGTATTGACAAGCATGTTTACCGAGAAAAGTGCTCCAGGAACAGGGTGGGCACGATCTTTTCCCAGGAAGAATTCCTGGATTGCTATCTTGCCTCCCGGGTTCAGAGCGTTATAGGATTTTTTCAAGAGCGCCATACTTTCGTTAATCGAAAGCGAATGGACGATCTGACTAATGAATACGAGGTCGTAACCGCTGCCGATATCATCGGAGTGGAAATTTCCACCAAGGTATTCAATATTCTTTCCGGTTGATGCCTTTACAATCTTCTTGGCGACTACCATGGTATCCGGCTGATCGAAGAGCGTAACGGAAACTCCCTGACGTGCCATCTCAATGCTGTATGTCCCCGGCCCGCCACCGAGATCGAGCGCTTTTTTAATGCCACGGACATCAACAGCAGTTATCACATCCTTTACGCGAAAGACCGCATTATCATGCATGGCCCTGATGAACGATTCATGGTGGCGTTCTCTTGTCCGGTTCGGCATGCCTGTTTTTAGTACCTCGTCCAGACCGGACCAGGTTTTCCAGAGGGTGTCCGAGTGACTCAGCATGTTTCCTTGATACCAAGGTGACTTCTTCACGAGAAAGATCGCTGCAAGCAACGTGTTTCTGTACTTTGATCCTGTTTTCGTGAGCAGACCGAGGGCTGTTACGGCATCGAGAAGGATTTCTGTTGCGCGGCGATCGGTCTTGATCCTCTTGGCCAGGACACTGGCGGTCTTCGGCGTCTTGAGGTGTTCAAAGACGGCATAGTTGTTCGCAGTAAGGATCACACGCGAGGCTCGAAATCCCCCGGAGAGTTGTCTGAATACCTGGAGTTTCTGCAGAAGATTGTTGTTCATGGGCTTAGTCCTTTCATCGAAAAAATAAGCGACGGAAATCGGAAGGAACTTCGCATTTGCGATATTATCCAATTATCAGCTACCCTATCATACGATTGACGTCATCACGGACGAATATATGCCTGATTAAAGGCAATGTCAACGGTATCGAGTGGGAATAGGGAAGGGATACGACGATGAGTTCAAGATTCATTCTGCACATCCCTTCAATCTGGAGTACATGCATGCTTCATGAAGACATGAGTACGGCAACTTCACAAAATATAGCTGAATTTAACCATGTGACAAAGAACGAAAAAAGTATATGTTGGGGATGCCCGAACGGTTTCCATCCCTTGCGTACCCCTTGAGCAGATGATTGGTATCAGAGGACTAGAGAGATTGCACGAACAACATAATATTCAAGATTATTACAATGACCGCAGTGCACCAGAGCAGAATTTTATCCCTTACCGAGTTTGTGAACTTCGCCATCACCTTTTGAGATGAGGTCAGAAACAGGAGAACTAAGATCGTGAACGGGAGCTGGATGCTGAGGATGATCTGACTCCAGATGAGACCCTTAAAAGGGTCGCGTATTAAAAAAATCGCGATAAGAGCACCTATCACGGTAATGAAGATCCCTTGACGCGAGTGGCTGTCAGCTGGGTCGTAGGGCTCCATGAAAATTCCGGCATAGATGCTCCCTCCCGCAACGGTTGCCGTTATTGAAGATGACAGCCCGGAAAAGATTAGTGCAAGAGCGAACACTGTTGCGGCTACGTTCCCGAGAAGAGGCTTGAGGGTTGCCTGTGCCTGGGGCAGTTCTGTAATCGGCAGCCCGTTGGCATGAAAGACGGATGCGGCAACGAGGATCATTGCGCTGTTAATTGCCCAACCTACCCCCATGGCGGCAAGGGTATCCAATAATTCGAATTTGAGCTGTCTTTCGATTGCCTGATCCCCCTGGCGGTTCCACTGTCTACTCTGAATAATTTCGGAATGAAGGAATATGTTATGAGGCATCACAACGGCCCCGAGCACGCTCATGATGACCGGCATTGCGCCAGAGGGGAATGAGGGCGTGACCCAATCTCTGCATGCTTCTCCCCATGCTGTTTTAACAAGAATGAGTTCAAAGAGAAAGGACATGCCGATAAGGGATACAATAGCGATGATCCATCTCTCGAGATTCCGATACCTGTTGGAGATGAGCATGAATACGGCGAAGAGGGAGGTGAACACAGCGCCGACGGAGAGCGGAAGTCCAAGCAGCATCTGGAGACCGATGGCAGAGCCCAGTATCTCTGCGAGGGCGGTCGAAATGGTTGCGAGAATTGCGCTGAAGAGGAACGTCCTGCTGATCCATTTTGACAAGAACTTGGTCGAGGCTTCAGACAGACAGAACCCCGTGACGATGCCAAGATGTGCGGCATTGTGCTGCAGCAGAATCAGCATCAGGGTAGAGAGGGTGACAATCCAAAGAAGGTCATAGCCATAGAGCGAACCGGCAGCTACATTCGTAGCCCAGTTGCCGGGATCTATAAAGCCAACCGTAACGAGAAACCCTGGGCCGATATACTTGAGTATATCGCTGGCTCCAAAAGCTGGTTTATGTCGACCGGTATTAGTGTCCATCGATAATAACCGATTGTAACATCCTCCATGGTAGAATCCGTAACAGATGTCTATTCCTGGAAGGCGACCTCGCGCCAGTATGAAGGAAGTAATTGCACACCGGTGTCAGCGTGAGAGACGAGAAGACGTGTGGCTTCCTACGCGACCTCTGTTGTAGATACCACAAAGCGCCACATTCCTGCCTCGTTTGGTTAGCCTCACCGCACTAAGCGATGCCAGCACGTCAGCAGTCTGGCCTCGTACCCATGAGGGTTTGTAGTCACGGAGAGCGGTGAAACGGTACTACTCTTTGTCAATGGGAAATAGATTTTTGATACATTCCTTTTCACACAAACGTTCTAACGACTAGCGTAACCGCTGGCATCCGCACCGATCACTGGAAATTATAGATACGTCACACCCACGTGGAAAGGCCCCCAGGGACAAGTGTGTAGGACACAGGCGTCGTGACCTTACCCGAATCTCTGCACCATCCCGAGAATGAGAATTATGGTAGCATAAAACCAAGACGAGGGCAATCTTGGGTGTCTAAAAAAGATTGACTTCCTAACAATTTATCGGGAAGTCCAAAGAGATAAAGGTTCGCCTAAGCCAGGATCAGCGGCTCTGCGTTCAGCTGAAAGGCGGGAGTCACGAATATTACCTATAAGCATTGACGTAACTTTCAGGAGGAATACAGGTATCTGAGGTAACAGGATGCAGGCAATCGATAAGGGAAATATGCGGCTGCTCGCTATCGTCAATCAGCTATTGAACGAGGTAGCCAAGGAAAGCTTTAAAGCCCGGCTAGAAGGCGCAGGGCCAGAACCATGTGCATATAGTCCGCCGGTTTCGGACTGGCGTGTTTGCAGAGCTCTGGATCGACTCCTAGCCGTGCAGAAGTATAAACCCATTGTATGCAATTTTTAGGAATGTCTGACAGTGCTCTGGGTTAACGGATCGCGGCCCTAGATCAATCCTGTCAAAGATCAAACTCTCCCTGTGGTACAGTAACCGGGAACGGTCAAAACAACTTGACATAATTATTACTTTGTGCTACTAAATTAATAATCGTAGCATCAAATCACACGACTTAGAATATTGTAGCACTGTCATTTTCCTGCTTTCTTGTATCGATGTCATCGCACCACGATGCTCATCGCTGGACAAAGAAACCAGCGCCACGCTCGGCATGTTCCGGAGCGCGAAATGCTGTGGGAGCAGAGGAGTGGGAATACTATGGAATGGCTCAGAGTCACTATTGATTACGGAATCATGGGGGTAATGCTGCTCTTAAGCATTGTAGCTGTTTCAATAGCGGTTGAAAGGTATCTTGTATACAAAAACCTTGATATAAGCAGTTACCGTGACATGAAGAGCCTGGAGCTGGTGCTTACCGAGAAACTCCACTTCATTGCAACCATAGGAAGCAATGCTCCCTATATCGGGTTGCTCGGCACGGTGCTTGGTATCATGCTTACCTTTTATACCATGGGGAAAGAGGGCTTCATGGACTCCGGGAAGATCATGGTTGGCCTTTCCCTCGCCCTGAAGGCTACTGCTGCGGGATTGCTCGTCGCGATTCCATCTATTGTCCTTTACAACCTTCTGGTGAGAAGGGCAAAAGTCCTGATGATGCACTGGGAGATAAAAAATGGAAGAGAAAGAGTTTGATTACATCAATGTCATTCCTCTTGTCGACGTCATGCTTGTGCTTCTTACGATCGTGCTTACGACCTCTACCTTTCTTGCAACGGGAGCACTTCCGATTGAACTTCCCAAGGCGACGAAGAGCCCGGCAGATATAGTTAAGACGCTGACCATTGGAATAGACATAAGCGGAACCATATATCTGAACTCGCAACGTATATCTCTGGACGACTTAAAAGAATCGCTGAAAGCGAGACCGAAAGAGACGCCTATCATCATCAGGGCGGACAAAAATAGCCACCTTCAGGCCTTTGTAGATGTCCTCGATGTCGTGAAAAACCTCGAGTTCAAGCGGGCCAGTTTGCAGACGGAAGAATTCAAATGAGGTATCAACTCGCAGGCTTAAGGGTTTCCTTGCTCATTCATGCAGCGGTGTTAACGCTGATCTTCAGTGTCAGCCGATTGTATGTGACGCCACCCTTGTCTGTTGCCATCGATATCGGGATCCTTACCAGTGCCCCGGATGCATTCAAAAAAGACTTGCAGGGACAAGTCGTACATCAATTAAAAAGGTTGGCGAAAAGAATGGAAGTTGCAAAGACGGTGGTACCACCGCAAGAAAAACTTTCTGAGACGCCGGCAGCTGAGAATCCATTATCGAAGCAGGGAGAATTAACCACACAAAAAACGTTAGATGAAGCATTAAATTCCGGTGAGGCGGCATCTCGTAATAGCGCCGCGGTAGTTGTCGGTCCGGTCTTTGACGCCGCTTATCTCAAGAATCCAAAGCCCCAATATCCACTGATCGCCCGCCGTATGAAGTTGGAAGGCACAGTAATCCTGCAAGTGCTTGTTAGCTCCGAAGGAAAACCTGAAATCGTCCGTCTTGGAAAAAGCTCAGGATCTTCAGTGCTGGACCAAGCCGCTCTGACCGCGGTGCAAGGTTGGTCATTTATTCCTGCGCGTCAGGGGAATGATCCGATATCTGCTTGGGTGGATGTACCGCTGCGTTTTCGACTTGTCGATTAAAGCTCCATTAAAACTGCGCAAGGATTGAATTAAACTCCAGGTTATTTTGGAAGGTTGATATTGAATAATGAATCCACAAACATCGCCTCCCTGTGGAAACTCACTCTCGGCATCTTTATTATCGTCATTGGGTACGCAACAGCTGTATTCGGTGGCGGCGTTCAGACTCTGGAGACCGTAGAGATAACCGACTCGACCGAGAATCTGGTGGGTTCGGCTGATTCAGCAACAGAAGGGACCATTATGCCCAAGCAGATTGAGGACCGGCCCCTGTTGCGGACCGGTGAAATTCTCGAGGATGTTCCAGGCCTGATCATCAGCCAACACAGCGGCGAAGGCAAGGCGAACCAGTACTATTTGCGCGGATTTAACCTCGATCACGGAACTGATATGGCAACGACGATGGCTGGTATGCCGATCAATGAGCCGACCCACGCGCATGGGCAGGGGTATACGGACTTGAACTTCTTAATGCCGGAGCTTCTCAGCGGCGTCCAATACAAAAAAGGACCCTACTACGCTGACCAAGGAGACTTTTCAGCTGCCGGCGCCGTCATCATGGATTACCGTAATGTGCTGGAGCGGAATATCGCTGTCGTGGGCATGGGAACCGAAGGCTATCGCAGGATTTTGGTGGTGGGATCCCCGGAGCTTGCCGGAGGGCATCTGCTCTATGGTTTCGAAGCGTACCATCATGACGGTCCCTGGGTCAATCCTGACAACTACAATAAGCTCAATGGCGTGCTTCGCTACAGTCGTGGTGACGGGCAAAACAGCTTCAGTATAACCGCCATGGGGTATAACGGTACCTGGAATGCCACGAACCAGGTCGCTCTTCGCGCCATAGATGAGGGCCTCATCTCCCGTTATGGCTCTCTCTCTCCCACTGATGCAGGAAATTCGTACCGATACAGCCTTTCCGTGGAAGGGCAACAGACATCGGAGAACGGGATTACCAGGGAGAATGCCTATGTGATCAAATATCAGATGAATTTGTGGAATAATTTTGAGTATGATCTGGAAGACCAGGTCAACGGCGACCAGTTTCATCAGTACGACAATCGGGTCACATCCGGTTTCAATGTTAGCCATGATTGGATAACGAAGCTGGCTGGTCTCGATATGGTCAATACGATAGGATTGCAGGTACGCAACGATGACATCAATCCGGTCGGACTTTACCATACCGTGGATCAGCAGCTGATTTCCGTAACAGAGCAGGACCATGTCATCCAGACGAGCGGAAGCATCTATGTACAGAACCGTTTTCAATGGTCGGAAAAATTCCGCAGCATAGCGGGGCTCCGCGAAGACTATTACTATTGGGACGTTATGGCCAATAATCCCCTCAATTCCGGCGAGGCCCACGGCTCACTTCTGAGCCCTAAGCTGAGCCTGATTTTCGGACCCTGGGAAAAGACAGAATACTATATAAATGCCGGTCAGGGTTTCCACAGCAATGATGGGCGGGGTGCAACCATGAGGGTGGACCCCCTGACAGGCGAGCCGACCAGCAAGGTCACCCCTCTCGTGCGGGCAGAGGGGCTCGATATCGGGGCGAGAACCGCAGTAATTCCGCATGCGCAAAGCGAGCTGACCTTTTGGGCTTTGAATCTGGGCTCCGAGCTTGTCTTTGATGGCGACCACGGCATAACCACGCCGAGCTATGCGAGCCACCGGTACGGCCTGGAATGGGCAAACTATTATACACCGACCTCATGGTTCACGCTCGATGCTGACCTGGCCTTATCTCATGCGCGCTTTGTCGGTGATCCTGTCGGACCCTACATTCCAGGCTCACCCGAGGTGGTAGCCTCTGCCGGAGCCTCAGTTGACAGCATAGACGGCTATCTCGGCAGCTTGCGAATGCGATATTTCGGACCACGTCCGCTGTACGATGACGACAGTGTCCGATCAAACGCGTCCACAATCGTAGATGCCCGGATCGGCTATAAATTCAGCAATAATTGGCGCATCTTCCTTGATTGTTTCAACCTGTTTAACGCGCAGGTCAGCGATATTGACTATTTTTATGTATCCCGGCTTCCGGGTGAGCCCCCGGCAGGTGTCGCTGATATTTCCACTCATCCGGCGGATCCGCGTGAATTCCGCCTTACACTTGCCGCGAACTTCTGATAGCAGTTGATCGTGATATAGGCATAGTGAGCACCTTGCACATGTTTCCGAAAATCAGAGATGTTTTCATTTAAGTAACACTGCCTAATGGTGCAAGTGAGAAGGGTTGCCATGATAAAATCTCCAGCTATACGGCTTGTCTGTGCGATGCTTCTGTTTGTGCTCGTGGCTTGTGGAGGCGACAATGAACCAACAGAAAGCGGCCTGTTCGGTCTTGTGTGGTCAGGAAGCCAATTTGTGGGAGTGGGAAGCAGCGGCATAATCCGAACCTCCCCCGACGGAGTATCGTGGACATACCAGAACTCCGGCACAACGGAGTCACTGCTGAATGTTGCATGGTCGGGAACACGGTTTACGGCAGTGGGCAATCAAGGGGCCATCCTCACTTCTCCCGATGGAGTAACGTGGACTACGCAGACGTCGGGAACTACCGCTGACCTCTACGGTGTTGCCTGGTCCGGGTCTCAGTTCGCAACAGTAGGCGGTTCCGGCGCCATACTAACCTCGCCGACGGGAACGCAGTGGACTCTGCAGACATCCGGCACTTCTACGAATCTTTACGGCCTTACCTGGTCCGGGATACAGTTCGTTGCTGTCGGGTATGACGGCATCATCCTTACCTCTCCAGACGCAGTCACTTGGACAGTGCGGACCTCGGGCATTACCGATCCCCTTGGCAGTATAATCTGGTCAGGAACACAGTTTGTGGCAGTAGGAAATAACGGCGCTATCCTTACCTCTCCCGATGGAGTGACGTGGACCGCCCAGACATCCGGAGTATCAAACGGCCTGAGCGGCATTGCGTGGTCAGGATCGCAATTTGTAGTCGTAGGAGACACGGGAACCATCCTTACGTCTCCCGATGCCGTAAGATGGACGTCACAGGCTTCAGGCACATCAAATTCCCTGTTTGGCGTTGTTTGGTCCGGGGCCCAATCTCAGTTTGTGGCCGTGGGATGGGGTAACGTCATCCTCACCTCTCGTGATGGGGTAACGTGGATAAGGCGGTCTTAGATAATTCGCTGCAACCTGCATATATTTTCCATGCAACAACACGAATAACCACCATCGGAAAGGTAAATTATGCTTTTAGACACTTTCTAAGTATTATATGAGAACGAAGATGAAGAGCATCTCAAACGGATCCTGAAGCCCTCCTGGACTATTTCATGAAGAAGATGGCTGCTCGTGAGAGAAGATCGATTACGAGAAGCTGTGCTATAGCACGAAGGGCAGAAAGCTTGTTAACAAATTTTTTTGACATCCTGCATTTCTGCGAATCGATTGCTTGAACCAAAGAAAACGCTCCAGAGTTTACGCCATTGGGAGGATACAATATGATCGACCTCTTACGCACTCGCAGAAGTATCCGTAAATACACCCCGCATCCTCTTGAGAACAAACTGATCGATGTACTTATAGAAGCATTGCTCCGTTCACCAACCTCTCGAAACGGTAAGTCATGGGAATTTATCGTTGTTGATGATCGGGAGCTCTTGGCTAAGCTTTCGAGAGCAAGAGAACAAGGATCACGTCACCTGCAGGACGCAGCACTGGGGATCGTAGTGTGTGCTGACAGTACAAAATCTGACGTATGGGTTGAGGATTGTTCCATTGCTGCAATACTTGTTCAGGTTACTGCCCACGATTTGGGCCTCGGCAGTTGCTGGATACAAATTAGGAATCGTAACCATACGGAGACGATGTCAGCAGAGCACTATGTACAAGGGCTACTCGGACTACCCGAACACATCAAGGTTGAATGTATGGTCAGCATTGGCTATCCAGACGAAACAAAGAAGCCAATAGCAGATAACGAACTGGCATATCACAAGGTTAAGCATAATCATTATTCCACTCATTATGTGTCAAAGTGAGAAGTATGAGGGCACCGGATTGATGTACCGACATATTCGGCTTCCTCCGACACAACCCGCAATGAGCATGGTGTTATTTCCTCCGCCAATTGTCACATGAAGTCTGAGACCATGAACGCTTATCTCTTCTAACTGGCGCAAGTCCGAACCGGGCAAAGGTTAGCAACCAGCCCCGTCCCACGTCCCGCATGCGGTGAGACAACAACATTCATGATACCGGCATGCGTGAGGCATCATGCTTCCATGCACGGGAAGGAATTGAGCCGTAATGTAATCCCTCCGTCGGCCGACCTGCTATCTGATCATGGTCGGCAGCATTGATTGATCGTCTCCTGCACGAGTTTGAAGCTGCAGCCTTCCTTACGCCAGCGACGCATTATCAAGCTGCCTTTACCTTGGTTGTCAAGCCGCGGAGCATTTTCATGGTCTCCCGCATGAATGCGGGAAGATCGGAAGGTTGGCGCGAGGTTACGAGATTGCTATCAACGACGACCTCTTTGTCCTCGTAGATCGCTCCCGCTGCTTTCAACTCATCCTTAACGGTCCGGTAGCAGGTGGCGTGCCTCCCTTTTAAGAGCCCCGCGGTGATCAGCGTCTGCGGCCCGTGGCAGATGGCAGCGACCGGTTTGCCCTTCATGACGAAGTCCCGTGCGATCTCCGCCGCCTTCGGCTCCTTGCGCATCGCCTCGGGCGCCTTGCCGCCGGGCAACACCAGAATATCATAGTCATCCGCCTTGACCTCCGCCAAGGTCATTGTTACTTCAATTTCGTAACCATGCTTGCCCTTGATCGATCCTTTCCTCATAGACGCAATGTCCACCTTGATACCTTCTTCCAGAAGTCGATAGTAAGGAACGAGGAGTTCCGTGTCCTCGTACACATCTGCGCTCATGATAAGTGCTTTCATGAAATCACCCCCTTGTTCGCATCATAACTGTCGCGAGGATCGTACCCATCATTTGCGGGTAGTGATCCCGCTGTGGAAAACTCCCTCGTCTGAACTAACTCCGCTGAGAGTCAGTTCTTTTATTTCTTACGTCAGTCCGAATGCTGCTGATCCTCTTCATGCCGAAACCTTGATACCTGTTGCAAATTGCAAGCCGCTATATACCTTTCTGAAAAATCGGGTAACCTCTTGCCGGTGGCTTCAGTCATTCAGATCGGATGAATCGGCATCCCTCGGCTCTAACGGCATGCCTCACTTTCCATATCCATCAGTGCTTTTTTCAGCTCAGCCAGATCATCACCGGTGATATTCTTGTCGATGCTGGCTTTTGCCCGCTCGCAGAAAGCCCGTGCGGCCACATCGACGGATACCGCATCGGCTATACAGTCGCAGAATGATCCTACCGTGTTGCTGTGCACGCATTTGAGAGGAAGGGTCTCCATAAGATAATCTCCTTTCCGTTAGCCCTACGCTATTTATATTGTAACAGAAGGGGGAACTCCGTGTACCCGATCGTGGCCAGGACCACGTATTGTCATGAGCGCACTGATTTACTCGACTATTTTGTTTAATCATGTCCGCTTCTGTAGCTTTGAACTCGCCGGCAATACTGGTAAGCCTAAAGGTAGAGGATTAATAATGATATCAGATGATTGTAGTTAACTATGCATATGTCTGATGCATATATACCATTCGAATTTGATAAATTGAGAGACCATTTGGTAAAGAGGGTGCAGCGTTGAAATCGGGAAGGGATAGTCAAAGTAAAGAGGTTGGAGATTAACCGGCGCTCATACGCCCACGAGCAGCATTTCCAGCTAACCGGGCAGAAAACGACCCCAAGACATGAAGAATAATGGTCTATTACCGTATACTGGGTAGCAATTAGAAGAGCGATTTGATAGGCCAGAAAAAAGCGTTCGAACAGTTTTATGCAGCGTCTGGGCTGGCGGTAGTTGAAGGGCCCTGGGCTGTCAGCAACGGACTCAACGATAGGCGTAAAAACTTAAAATTATTCTGTTAGCCGATTTACAGACATTCATTCACTCCGTACGCTTTATGACAAGTTTTACTCAACGATTCTCTTTCATGAAACGAACTTTGCTTCCGAGCATTCCTGGTTTTCCGGCGTGCGGAGCCGACCAGCATTTCTTGTTAAAATCCTGATTTTAGTAAATGGCGCCGGACACCTCACATGCTCTAGCGGGAGTATGTCAAACAGTCGTATACAAACCTCATGATTTCTTATCCAGGAGCCGTATGAGCCCGATGAAGTCGTCATCCGCCCAACCGGCTGACATCCCTTGGTCATAGATTTTATTAAGATGTTCGGTTTGTTCGAGTGACACCGAGAGATCAGCGGCGGTCTCCAATGCCAGGCGAAGATCCTTCGACATATTCTTAAGCGAGAACTGCGGGGTGTAATCGCGCTGACTCAGCTTGGGTTTTTTAAGATCCGAAACTCCTGAATGGGAAGCATTTCGCGCCAGCGCATTAAAATATACTTCATCCGGGATTCCTGCCGCTCGGCACAAAGTCAGGCTCTCGCACAAAGTTTGCGCAACGCCGGCAATGTTCACATTCATCGCAAGCTTCAACGAACTGGCGGAACCCAGCGGCCCGATATAGAGGATGGCACTAGATATGGGTTCGAGTATTGGGCGTGCCTTTTCGACGACTTCCGGTGAGCCACCCAGATAGTAAACGGTTTGCCGCTGCTCCGCCGCAAGCTTGCTTCCTGTGAAGGGTGCTTCTAAAAAAATTGCACCGCTCCGCTGTACCTGTTCGGCAAAGAGTCGCGTCCATTTGGCGGAAATTGTGCTCGATTGGATCACCAATACTCCGGGACCAAGCGCGTGTTGAATCTTACCCAGAATGGATTGCACTGCCGGAGGGTCGGAGACGACGATGAAGATCACCTCAGCTCCATCTACCGCCTCCTGAATGGATGCGTGAAAATTTGGAAACTTTTTTTGCGTTCGGTTCCAGCATCGCACATCATGGCCATCAAAAATCAGATTTTTTGCCCAGGCACTTCCGATAATGCCTAATCCTAAGACTGAAATTTTCATAATTTATTGTCCTTCTTAATGGGAGTCGAATGTGGTGCGTGGAGGTTGCCACTGTAAGAATATATATGGTTTCATATTCTATCAGAAATAAAAGATGGTTGTAAATAGAACGGTTGGGCATATTGAAGAGACTACGCCGTAAAGCCGCCTCGGTGATCGACGCGCCCTCCCTGATCATCCTCTTCACTAAACGCAGAATCCGGCGGAGGAAGGTTCTGTTCCAGAAAGATCTTCATGATGCGCATCCTGAGTTTATTCCGCTGGTCTTCCGAGCAGTGCCGGAAAAGCTGTCGCACAAATGCGTCGATGGCGGAAAGAGGCTCGGCCTTGATGTCCGTTACGGCATCGTCCTCGTCCAGAGCAAAGATCGATGGGTAGCTGGCGTCATGATAGAACAGTTTCATTACCCTGCCGGTGACATCCGTCCCGGCGACTTCCTGGGCTGCTGTTAGCGTGCTGTTGATGGCCCTGACAAGGAGGGGCATTTTATTCTCAAGGGGTACAATGATGTCAAGACCCACGACAAGGTCCTCCATGCGGCCCAAAAGACGCTCTATCAAATCACCGCGTATGATACCGCCGTGCTGAGGCGCAATCACGAGAGGCGGCGGATCGAGCTCTCTGATTCTCCTGACCGACAGTTTTAGGGCATCGTTGCTCGGCATATAGAGTTGGTGAAAAGCCTTGATCCCCATCCAGCTGCTGTCGTCGGCGTATAGATTCATCGCTGCAATGCCCCCGAAGAGATCTCCGGTAAAAAGGATCCGCGATGCGATATCGTAGACCATGCAGGCGCCGCGGAAGTGGCAGAACGGCGTCGGTACGAATTGGAGTACATGGCCCGTCGGCAGTGGCACCCGCTTGTCTTTGAACCGCTCCACGGCTTTGAAGTTCCTTTGTTCGATGCCGAAGTACTGAGCAAGTCTCCATGTGTCCTCGGACATAAGAACGATGATCTTTGGATTGAGTTTTAACCACCGAGGAGTGCTTGCGCCGACATCGGGGTCTTGGTGGTTGATCGTGATGAGGTTGAGATGCTCCGGATCTTTAATTACGGAGCACACCTTGCCGTAGACAATTTCGAAGTCCTGGGGCGGGCCAGGGTCAACAAGCATGCTGTAGTTATCGCCTTTCCCGGCATAAACCCTGAGGTAGACATTTCTCCGTAATAAATCCGATGTCGATGAGCCAACCCAATAGACGCCCGGGCTGATTTCTACCGGCCCATCATTCTTTATTGATCCAACCATGGTTCACCTCGAGAGGTTACGTGGAATTGAGTGCACGCTTGCTGCAGCAGTCTTTGTCCCCCGATGGGGGGTACGGAAAAGAAATAATATTAGGATCGACTAGATATATCATGCTACCACTTGGCAAACAGTTATTTGCGAGCGCTGGCAAGGAGCTGGTCGTTCCCGCAAAGTTGGGTTCAGCATGTATTGTGACGTCATTAATCCTGCGGAAATATAGGGACGCCTTTAAATTCCGGAAGAAACTATATGAATTTAAAAGGATGGCGACAACAGCTGCTTCAGGATGCTGATAAGCACGCAGATAATATTATGAATGGTCTCTCTCTTTGTTTTTCTTGCTCTCCTTGGCGGCATAGCAGGATGAGCAATATATCCCCGTGTCGTCTATATGGCCGGGCTGCCACCGGATAGTGCTGGAGGCTGTCTTCTCGCTCAATCTCTTGCCACAGATGCTGCAATGGGATTTTCTCGTGTTGTTTTGTTTCATATGCATACCCTCGGTTTACTACCGCCTTGGTGGCTCCAGTCTCTATTCATACGTCGATCAGCCAGATAGCCATGCGGCAGATATGTGAACAACATGTTCATGTAAAAAGAGCAAGAGTGACGTATTGATATTAATTCTTTCTACGGACGATTGTACTCCTGTTCGGTGCTATTTGCTACGGGAAATATTCTCTCTTGATATATGGTAGCCGAGTGCAGACTTTGGGAAGCGTCTGCACTATGAGTTCCCGCCGGAATATTGCACTTCTGATCGATCCTCGCCTTCATAATGAGCACAAGACGAGCTCACCGCTGCAAAAAACGGTAACGGTTGATGAATACAGCGGACTCTATACTACAAGCACCTCCGTAAAGCTGGTTAAGCGGAATGGCAGGAAGTTCGAGTCTTGTACGGCTCCCCCATGATCATAAATCTGGTCAAACTAAAAAACTTACGTCTCTCTAACGGCTGGTATCAGCCACGACCTTCGGCTTTCGTTTTAATCCTCAATACGAAGATGAGATCGGATTTAACAGGAAGCCTCGATCCCGTGACGTTGAACGAAGCAGGACATGATTCGTGAAAAGAATACCTACATCCGTGCGTTCGGATGTTATGAATTTGAGAGAGTAAGCGTGAGCATGGTGCTGTACTTTGTTAATCTATTTTTTGGGAGTCCTGACATTGGCACCCTGTATATTCCTACTTCTCCCGAGAAGGGGTTCTATTTCCCCCAGAGGGCTGATGGCCCTCCTTGCCTCCTCGGGAAGGTAATGGATTCGTTTTCCTTCTCTCGGTCATGGCCTGTTCACGGGAACCTCTAAATATTGTCTTAGACCCTCCTCGAACTCCCGGCGAGATAAAGTGTCTTGCATCGTGTGGTGCTCCTATGCCTGCAAAGGTTCGTCCCTTGAGCCTCTTCAAAGGGTCAATTCGAACGACCCTGTTGGTGCGGTGGTCAACGAAATGATTGGATATAACCTCCACTCTATCATGGACGTGGACAACCTTGTGGAAATCAGCCAAAATATAGAAGCCGGGAAACCACGTACTCCACCACCAGAAGGGATACGGAACCCATGTGTATAAGTAAACGTAATCCGGAGGAGGGGGGTAGTAGGTCACAGCCGGCGGGCCTTGGTCGTAGTAATAGTTATTGAGCAAAGAATTATCAGGCTCAGATATATTAGCTGCACCTTCCTGCGCCATCTGTCCAGGAGTACTGCCCCGGACAGCGAGGTTAACCTCGACCATAAGATCCTGAAAGGCCTGCAAAGCCTCATCTTTCTCCATTTTCAAGCTTTTGGATTCAGCAGCAACACTTATTGACTGAGTCAACTCCCCGATAACATCAGGCGTGACGGGGTAATCGGCAATCCAGCCATTTCGAGGGGTGATTTCTGCATTCGCCAGCAAGCTCTCTGCTTCGGCCTCGCTGGTAGAAGTTCCCAGCTTAAGCGCATCAACAAGCTTGACTGCTAAATCTCCTTCCCTGACCAATGGCTGAGCGATAGGCGGCTGTTGACCTGCCGCTTGCCCCGATTGCGCATGGACACCTGCAGGCCTTATAACCATGACACTCAGCACCACAAGCGCTGTCATGAACAGTCTCTTCATAGTTTTTTTGAACCTTTATTTTTCACCGAAGAAACAACCAAACTCTTTTATTTCTCTTATAATCTAAATCCGGTCTAATCTCTTATACTTTATTGTCAATTTTGCTGAACCCATTCCTTTAGCAAACATCATAAGCAAAAGTCCAAAATGTTATTTGCCCAGACGTCCGTCACCGTGGTCGCAGATCATAGCCAACTCCCATTCTCCGACAGTACTGATATTTCCTCTTCAAAACTTTGCTAATTGTGAGGCCAGATCACAACTTACGAGTCTGCAGTTTCAAATAGGTTTGTCAACGGTCTTAAAATAGTCTGAACATTACAAAGAGTAATTTGCGGTTTCGCCGTTACCGTAAGAAGACGTGCTCTTCGGCGATTTCTGAGTGACTCGGAGAGGGTTCAGAACGCACGGTGCAACTGCTTCGGGTTAATAAAGACAATCCTCCCCTCGCATTGTTCGTTAGGTCATTCCAAGCCCGCTTGTCGGAATTCAGCTCCGAGCAATACGGTGAAAGAGAGAAGAGCCGAATACGATTTTTCATCGGTTTGGTATCGATAAACTTGGTGCCCTTGCATACCTTATGCAATGGATGCCCATCAATGATAAGGAAAAAAATCTTACGGCCGGAACCATGAACCAACCGCTGAAGGTACTCGACAAAGCGCATTGCGCCCCTGCGGCCTCGACCACCATGAATCTGCATGCACCTTGGCGCTTACCGTTCAGATTATATTCAGTCCGAAACGAGCCCCGGTGCTGCTCACAGTCGGCTTCTTTCCTTGAACTGCCCGCATGATGGTTAGATCGTGCGCCAGCCTTATCTCCAAAGAATATCTGTTATAGTAAACTTACTGGCCCAGCAGCGTCGTGAAGGTATCGTGGTGGCGCTCTTCATCAGCAAGAATCCCTGCAAAGAGGTGCCGTGTGGTTTCATCACTTTCGGCAGCTGCCTGCTTAATGATGTCTTTGTACAGCGTTATAGCTTCCTCCTCGGCCTTTACGTCGGCCTTGAGCATCTGAGTCGAGTCGCCGCCCACCGCGATGGGGTTAGGCTTGGTAGTGGGGTTTACGTCAAAATAGAACAACCGCTCCGCGATCTTCTCTGCATGCTTCATTTCCTCCACGGAGATGTCCTCGAACACCTCCATGAGAGAAGATGAGTTCATTCCTTTTACCATGATGTGGTGCCACATGTACTGGACGATTGCCTGAAGTTCACCTGCTATTGCCTGATTCTGCATCTCCGTCAATTTCGGACTCGCTTTCTGTACCATGATGATCCTCCTTCTATGTTTTAAGTGGCTCATTTAGTTGAAGTTCGCAATAGCATGAGAAAAAACCTTATACGCAAATCTTTGCTAAGATGCGCATTTTTTTTGACAGCACCACGCGGTGACAGTGGTAAGAATACCTTCCCGCCCCGCGTAGCAGCATTTATTTCTTCTCTGAGTATATGCCCTATGCCGCGGCTTTCGCTAGTTCTTCAGGGGACATTTTTGCCAGGTGCTCCACTTCCTTCTCGTCAAGCTTGAGTCCCTTTGCGACCCGACGGCCGTAATCCGGCTCTGTCTTATAGAAGATAGCTGTCTGTCGCAGCTGAATTCGCTTTTGGTGCCTCTCAAATGGCCAACAATGCAACTGACCAGGTGGACGTCCTGCATCAGGACAGGACCGGAGTCGCCGGCGGATATGGAGCTTTGATCATTATCGACCGGGTTTCCAAAATTGTCCGTAATTTTTTTTGTCCGATGCAAAAAGCAGTCTGCCATCTTTATGTTTATCACGACACTAGCGAGGTAAAAATTGAACCATAACCACTCATGGTCGTGATACTTTACAATCGTTGTTGTTCAAGTTAGACCATTTGTAAACAGTACGGGAAAAAGCTAAAGCTGTTGTTTGCCTCTGCATTCTTTGCAGTTACCGTAATATTCAAAACGCATCTGAAATGGCTTAAAACCTATTTTCTTTTCTACGGTTTGTGCCGAAATAGGCAATGCTTCCATAAAATCTTCAATCTTTCCACAGTGAGTGCAAATAAGATTGAGATGATTTGAGAGATTGACATCGTAGCGGTTATCTGTATTGTAAAATTCAAGTTCTCGTATCAATGCTTCTTTTATGAGAATGTCCAGCGTGTAATACACTGTTGACACACTCATCCGTGGCGCCTTTTCCCGGACCTTCTTAAAAACATCCATGGCGCTTGCATGAGTCTTATCTTTTGACAAAAGATCAATAATCTCAACTCTCTGCGGGGTCAATTTATATCCTTTCTCCTTGAGAGTCTTTATCATCCTTCTTTTGATTTCTTCAGGTTCGGTACGATGTTTCATATTCGTAATCATTCCTAATTAAATTAGTTTAGAACCGCTCATGCTGTTTGTCAAGAGCCTTTAGGTTTATTATAAAAGCCGGCATGTTGAATGAGCTGAGGGGAATGCACTTTAGCGCTATTACTCGCAATAATGACTTGCGTGGAGAGAGGGAATACAACAGGGATAGCATTTTTAGAGATCAACGATTGAAGTCTTTTTGCTGATTTGCCTTTATAGGAAGAGTTACGCCGCGTTGCCGCTCCAATTGTTATTCTTGGCTAGGATTGCCCGTGAGGGCTGATGCGTTCGTGTACCGTTGTTTCAGAAACTCACGAACAGACTGCTGCCAGAAAACGTTTTGGTCTTTACTGAGGAAACGTCCGCGATACCTTTCCACTACGTTGTGTAACGATAGGGAGGCGCAAATGGTAAATATCAGGTTAATAGATGGGCAATGATTTTGCTTAAGATGATGGCTACCGCTGCCACGACGAGATGTTTAATGACTTCTGGAAGAATCCTGACGTTTCGTTCGCGTGCAAGAAAGTAGGTTAACACCCCTAACAACAGATTGCCCCAGACGATCGATACCAGGACAACAACTTTAGGCGGGAACGAAAAGACTATTAGCACGAAGCTGAGAGAACCCGACAACCGTGTAGTAAAATTCGACAATGTTCCGATGAACGCCTCTCGTTCATCAAGTTGCTCAGACTCCTGATAGATATGGATGCTCAATGAATCAGTGATGTTATCCGCAAGCGCGACAATTAGGAGCGCGGTAATGAGCGTGGACTTGTCCGTCCCGGCCGCATTGAGACCAGTGATCAGGGTCATGCTGGTTACAATCGCTGCCGTGCCCCCATAACTGATGCGGCTAATTTTTTTCATTGTCATAGTGCTCGCAAAAGAGGTATTTTTTCGGGTCCGCTCGCGGGTTTCCCTCGTTCAAGGTACAGGTGTTATGAATATTTCGAATGCAATGTTGAGGTCTGAAAGAGGTGAATCTTGCGAAAATTCGTGAAGCATGACCTCTTGCGGTTTGAATATATGCCTAAGCTAGGAAGATGTCAATGGTAGCGGCGGGGGATTTAAACATATTCCGACAAATACCGAATGCCATCTGATATGTTCGAGGAAATGCTGTACCCATTAAAACTATGAATATACTGCGATAGGTTTTGCTCTCGCCAAAGAAACGGTGATTGCGGAACGAGCAGTCGGCATTTAACTCGTTTTTAACAGGTTGGTTTACATTTTGCTTTAATAGATGTACTATTTCTCAGATTGATTGTCTCTTGGGGGGGCTAATCATGTTTAAACGTCTTACACACGAGGTCAAGACACTCCCTTATTTGAGGTGCACATCGCTTTCGATGGCGTGCATACGACTGATTGTCTAAGGTTTCATTGGCACAAACTCGTTAATGCGTTGCCATGCAGAACGGAGCCACGATCAATTCACGATGTGGCTGCGAGGCAGATGTCGTTTTTTGAAAAAGGCATCATGACGATGATGACCCTGTGTGTCGATAGTGAAGATAAGATATCAGAAAACCGGGCAAGAACGCTTCATGGCCCTTACAATCCATTTCCGATGAGCCGTAGCGTAGCGCTGAAGTAACCGCAGCTCAGAATATGACTATCAACCTGAGACACCCTACAGGATTATACGTCCTCTTTTTTACGGAAATGTGGGAGAGGTTCTCCTATTACGGGATGCGATCGCTGCTGGTCTACTATATGATCAAGCACCTGCAATTCACGCAGGAGCGGTCCTCCGAAATTTACGGTCTCTATACCGGATTTGTCTTCTTTACCCCCCTCTTCGGTGGCATGCTTGCGGACCGGCTGCTTGGTCAGCGACGAACGGTCATTCTCGGAGCGGTTCTCATGGCTATCGGACATTTTTTGATGGCTGTTGAAAACCTGTTCTTCCCGGCGCTAATTTTTCTGATACTAGGGAATGGCGCCTTCAAGCCGAATATTTCAACGCAAGTCGGGGCGCTTTACCCTGCCGGCGACCATCGCCGCGACCGAGCGTTCAGCATTTTCTACATGGGAATCAATCTTGGTGCCTTCTTTTCACCGCTCGTCTGTGGAACCCTTGGCGAGAAAATCGGTTTCCACTGGGGTTTTAGCGCTGCCGGCGTCGGCATGGTGATCGGTCTTCTTGTTTATCTCTGGGGCCAGAAGCACCTTGTCCCAGATCTTATCATGCAAAAAAAGGAATCCAAACAACAGATGTCTTCAGAACCGATGACACGCGAGGACTGGATTAAGATCGGCGCGATATTCACCATGATGGCTTTGAGCATCGTTTTCTGGAGCGTTTACGAGCAGCAGGGCAACACGATGGCGCTGTGGGCCGATGCCAATACGGACCGGATGATCTTCGGCTGGGAGATGCCAGCCTCGTGGTTCCAATCTTTCAATCCGCTCATGATCTTCTTTTTTGTCCCGGTACTGAATAGTTTCTGGGGCTGGCAGGATCGCCGTGGAAAGGAATCTTCGAGCATCGTTAAGATGGGAATTGGCTGCGTTCTGCTTGCTGCGGCGTTCCTGATCCTGACCCCGCCGGCCCGTGAACTGGCGGTCAATCCCAAGGCGAGCCTTTGGTGGTTACTAGCCTGTACCTTTGTGCTCACGCTCGGTGAAATCTATCTCTCTCCGGTCGGCCTCTCGCTGGTGACAAAAATCGCTCCGGCCAGGATAGTCTCCATGATGATGGGCGTCTGGTTCCTCTCAAGCTTTTTTGGCAACTACCTGTCGGGATATTTTGGAACGTTCTGGGAGAAAATGCCCAAGGAGAATTTTTTCTTGCTGATGTTTGCTCTGTCCTTTGCGGCTGGCTTGGCGTTCTTTGCTCTCCTTAAGCCGTTAAAAAAGGCAATTGGATACGATAACGAAGCCGTTGTGGATGTGTGATGAAGGATGGTTAGGCAGATGCCGGTAGAGACTCATGGCGACGATGAACGCCAAGGGGTAGTGTACAGTCCTTTCTGTCCAAGCGCCGAGCACATGTGTGAGAGCTCCCCGCAGGGATCGTAATCGCAATTGAGGCGAAACATTTTCATCATACTTCGTAGCGATGACCGGCCTGTGTTATAGAGCAATAATGTTCTCGAGTACCTCGCGTAATTGAAAAAAATAGGTTAAGGGTATTCGGGTCGGACAGGTACGGGAAAACAATCTGTGAATAAACGTCCCCTGGAAATGCATATCGCCGCAAGTTTTAGAAAAGGGCGCGGGGAACGACGCATGCTTCAGCAGGGGAGGATGTCACAGGTGGAGCAGGGCAAGGCTCATGGTTCTCATGGCATGAGGACGAGATGATATTTGTTCGACGGCTCAGCAAGCAGGTGGGAAAATTTATTCTTCATATTCGTATTGTTTCCTGTCCTTTTTAATCTTTCTTGCATTCGTTGCTTATCCAGCATCGGTATCCCTCGCACAACAAACCAGCGTTAGCAAGGACGGCCTCACATGGACCTTTGACCGGTCTGTGTCTGTCGATCAGTTAATCAACAGTGATTATTATATCATCGGACCTGTTACGGTTATTGCCGTCGATTCTCCACCCACTATTCACCGTTGATAGCCAGACATATCATGGATAACGAAGCGCTGAAATTAATTACTAGGATCTCGTTACTTCCGGTAGTCTATCTCATCGAATATCCTTTGCTTGTCGGTATATTTTTTGTTCTAGTGGTGGGAATAGCGCTATACAGATGGAAAAGGAATACTTGCACCAGTAATGGACAAACGTAAGCAGCATGCCCCCTTTGGCAGCTTTCCGGATATGGGATTATCACCTGACCGCGAAACGCTCGTGGTTGTAACGAGGTATGCGGACGCGCCGCTCTCACCCGATCAGTTCAATTTTCAGCATGAATGAGTTGGAATTCAACATGCGCTGGTCCTGCATACTACGAGGTGGTCCAAAGAGCACTTATTGAGTGAAGGGATCGTTGTACGCACGCTGCACTGTTGTGCGGCGAATCCTTCCTGAGGATCACGCGGTTATCATTACTTGAAGCTCCGCTGGTTCATGTCGTAGTTGACGGATTCTGCCTTGAAAATGCATACGCAAATGCTGTGCTGAGAGAACATATGGTTAACCGCTCTAAGTTTTCACAAGCAGGTCTTTTCAATAATTTTCTTCGCTTCTTCTCTCGTTATGCCATATTGGTAGTAAATATATAAAGACACCATGTCAGCAAGCTGGCTTGTAGGAATATCTGGCATAATTTCGAGAATCTCTTCCTTGAAATAATTTGCTGCTTCACAAATCGGCATGTCGTCTTTGTTAATCTTTTTTTTTATATTGTCAATCATTCGTATTCTCCTTCACCTTTTATTAACTTGAACAAATCTACACCCGCTATGATCCAGATGATAACGAAACAGCTTGCCAACTGACATTCCAACGGAATCAAGTATAAGCAATAACGTAAGGGTAGTCAAGTCGCATTTAAAAGATTACGCGTGGGTGTATCGGGACACCTGTCTAAAGGTAAAGCCCACTGAATGGCAAATTTCAGATCGAGTCCCGCTTTTTCACATGAGCTCGATTTTGGTGGACAACAGCGAGAATATGTAATTTAATACCATGTTCTCGCATAGTTCTATGGGAGGGATCGAGACGCATTTTCCCGAAGCATGGCGCGTACGCGGCTGCGGATCGCAGATTCAGCAGACACTAAAAAGGCAACGTTTTTCCCTCCATACACGAACTTCGTAATGGTATGACGCACAGAGGGCGGCTGGTAAAATGTTCACGGTTAAATCTAGTGTCCTGATGCTATGTGAAGCTCGGAAGGGATGAAGCCGTACGATCTCTTTAAGGCAGGGTACCTAAAATGAGCACTCTGAGGACTCAGGGCCGCAACAAGGGGGGAATTACTTTCCTCGGGAACAAAACTAGTATGGAGACACGAAGCAGGTACTTAACCCTTTCGACGCCTGTTCCTGGTGCACTGTTTTCTGCAGGAGGAGGCCGCTCGATTCAAGCAGGCTGGACGTGGAAAACTGCTCCCAGCTACTGACATGCATAAGCCTGACCACGATGTTGGCAATTCTTTTTTTTTCATCTGGCGTGATTTCTGCGCACTTTATGCTTCTGCGGCAAAATCCGGAATAGCTGCAACCGATATTATGACACTTGTCATTATCGACGGTTACGCTTTTAGACAAATTCCTTGGCTGGTCGACATTACAACCTTTGAGCACTGCGACATAATATGCGAGGAGCTGCAGCGGTACGACGGTGACAAAAGGAACAAGCGCGGGATGCGTAGACGGTACCACAATGATGTCGTCGGCCTTTCCGCGGAAGGCAGCGGGCGAATCCGTGACCACTATGACCTTTCCTCCCAGTGCTTTTACCTCCTCGATGTTTGACAGGCTCTTTTCGTGAAAGCCATCGATTGTTGCCAGGAATATTACAGGGACTCCTTCCTCGAGAAGCGCAATGGGGCCATGTTTGATTTCTCCTGCCGCATATCCATCGGCGTGAATGTAGGCGATCTCCTTCATCTTGAGCGCGCCTTCGAGCGCAACGGGATAGTTGATACCCCGGCCAACGTACAGCATGCTCTTTACGTCCACTAGGGTCTTTGCAATCTCCTTGACCACTTCGTCGGTTTGGAGAGTCTGTCGAATGAGCCTCGGCAGATCGAGAAAGAATGGTTTAAGCGTCTGGATCTCGACGTCGCTGAGCTTGCCTTTCTTAGTTCCCAGGGCAATGCCCAGGAGGCTCAGGGCGGCAAGCTGAGCGGTAAAGGCCTTCGTAGATACTACGCCGATCTCCAGGCCCGCACGCGTGTAGAGGACGGAATCAGCCTCGCGTGTGGTCGTGCTGCCGACAACATTGCAGATCGTTAAGGTTCTCGCGCCTTTTTCCTTTGCCTCGCGTTGCGCTGCGAGGGTATCGGCTGTCTCTCCGGACTGCGTTATGGTGATGAGTACCGTTCCTTTCGGGATGACCGGGCTCATGTCGCGGAACTCAGAGGCGATGTCCACTGCCACGGGGATACGGACGAACTTCTCGATCATATACCGGCCAACGAGGCCGGCATGGTACGACGTACCGCAGGCTGCGATGTGGAGCCGCCTCAGATCCTTGATGGACTCCGCGATGCCCATCTCATCCATGAGCCTGTTCGTATCGTCGATCCACTCCCCCAGGGTATCCATGACCCCCTGCGGTTGCTCATATATCTCTTTGAGCATGAAATGGTCGTATCCCTGCTTCTCAGCAATTGCAGGTGTCCAGTTAACCGTTACGATTTTCCCTTCAAGCGGCAGCGACTCCAGAGATTCGATATTCCTCAGGTCGACTCCGCTACTCCTGAGGACGGCCATGTGCCGATCTTCGAGATAAATGAAGTTCTTCGTATAGGGGAGGAGCGCGGAAACATCGGATGTGATGTACTGTGCATCCGTGCCTATTCCAATAGCGAGCGGCCTGCCGTTGCGGATCGCGAACAGCCTATCTGGCGTGCCTTCGTACATGATCCCCAGAGCATAAGCACCGAGAAGGTGTGTGATCGCACGCCGGATCGCCTCGTCGATAGGGAGACCGCTCTCAAGGTAACGTGCGATGAGCTGAGGCACTACCTCCGTGTCTGTCTGGGATGTGAAAACTTGTCCTAAAGCCACCAATTCGTTTCTCAACTCGCGGTAATTTTCAATGATTCCGTTGTGTACTACGGAGACTCCTTTAACTGTATGCGGATGGGCATTGACTGCCGATGGTGCTCCATGGGTAGCCCATCGCGTGTGTCCAATACCGATCGTAATGGCTGGTAACGGGGTCGGCAGTAATTTCTGGAGATCCTTCAGCTTGCCTGGAGTCTTGTATACTTCGATTCCCAATCCGTTTTTAAATGCAATGCCTGACGAATCGTATCCACGATATTCCAAACGGGTAAGACCATCAACGAGAATCTGCAACGAATCCTTTTTCCCAATATATCCGACGATTCCGCTCATGATTATTCCCTCGAAATGCCAGTTCTCATAGTATCCACAACGGAATTGCTGAACTGGATATAATCTGCATTAAAGCAAGAAGGATGCCGAATCAATTACCGATACCGTTAAGAGTGATATTGTTCTTTAGCACCTTTATTTCTCTTATTATTTAGTTAGTTACGGACTGTTTAGCATTCTTGTCAATAAATAATACGTGAGAAAAAAATGCATATTTTGACCTCAAACTTCTTATCTCATGGCGCATGGCACTCAATAATTATTTCATCTATCCACTGAGTGAATCAAAAGTATACAACTGGAAATCAGAATTTTTTATGATTTTTTAAATTCAATATTGTTATGTATCTTTGTGACACAATATTCTGTTATTATTATGCAATTATTTACACAATATGTATCAAATATATACAAAATGTAAATAATAAAACATATTTTTGTTTGAATGTAGCTTCAAGAACAGGTTGTCACATAAACGGTGGAAAATGTCGTCGCGCGGCGTTGAAAAAGAATCGTGGCGGATTTGACTACCCGATAACCCTGAGGTTCGTGAATACCATCTGATACCATCAGAGCGCAGGTATTCAGCGACAATCCTCTATGTGTTCTGCAAAAGAAAAACGCATTTATACTTGTCGTAAGTCCTGAAATTACGCAGGTGGGTGATTTAAGGCCAGTCCTACCACTGGTGAAGCGGGGGATATTCGGTAAGTGATAAACCAATCGTTTTTCCACTCGAGTCCGGTACTATATTCTCTACATATATTATCCACTGTATCCCATCGTACGAAAATGCCTGCGTCAGGGTGGCTATCGGTCTGTATACGATTACAGCCCAGTTTCCGTTGGTAGCATCTCCGCTCTGGTAGGCCCAGTACCCCGCAGGGCAGTTGGTGCTTTCTACGTCACTAAAGGTGCCGGCGTAATTAGACAGAGTGGCAATGTCGTCAAAGGGGTTATGCGCGGTTATTGTCTGGCCGCTCGCCAATTGGTTCATCGAATAAAGATCGTTCGCCGTATTAATGCTTTGAAGCGTATAATTGAAGCTGGCCTCTTCGGCATTTTTGGATTGGGAGAGAAAAAGGGGGATTGCGAAATATGCCAGGACGCCAAGGACAATAATTATTATTATCAGTTCAAGGAGAGTGAAACCTTCCTGATGCTTCCTCATAAGACTGTTCCCCGGCGAGTTCTCCATGTCATGGGTTCGGGAGCGCGACACCTTGCTGAAATACACGGCGCAGCCTTCAGCCTCAACCAAAGTTGCTGTTGCCTCTGCCAGCCCTCTGCATTAATCTTGCCGATTCCAGAATTTCATACCTCAATAAGAGTGGTACCAACGCAACGGGAATGGAGGTAACATGGATATTATCTCCAAGCAGAGGATCTCTTTTCATGGGGGCCTCTTACGGCTGAACAAGCCACAGATTGCGTTATTTCATGACGAATAAATGTTTCCGTCAGGTTGATGCCGGCATTGCCGCAAAGAGGTTTTATTATTGGCAGATTTTAAAGAGTACAGGTTACTAATTTAAGTATTCAGAGAATGGCAACTTCGTCTGCTTCAGGAGAAAATAAGCTCGGCATGTTTTGTCGACTACGTAATATCGTTTATACTGGAAATGAAAAAAAATATCTGATTCCGCTGTTAGCTCGTGCCATATCCTAGTTCCGACTTCCCGCTTTCCATCTCGTGCTAACTGTCATGGTTTCCACTCGGGATGCTCGATGAATGATTCCCAGGTACGTGCAGTACCAAAAAGGAATCGCCCTTGGCTCTTGACAACAGTAGTCCAGATGGAGGGAAGATGTCTGCTTTTTTATCCTATGCGGCAAGAGCCTGCATTCCTGCATCAGACATATGAATGTCGTCAATTACTGTACCATCCACCTCATACCGTCATGCAAAACTAAAAATCGCCCTGCATTGACGACCCATCGGCTACTTATTCGAAGTGTAACCCTAATGTCATCAAGATCAGGTTGGCGAAAAATTATCTGGAAATATATTCAAGCCCCGATCGTGATTCATATTATACCTTTTATTTATGAAAAAGAAGCAAATAAGCAGAAAGGGCCGGATGTCGAGTAATGGTTCTAGTTCAGTATCTCGGGATACATTCATTCAGCCTTGTAATAATCTTATTCGGATCGCGGACTGGTGTGCTGGGTTGCACTTGCTCAATTTGATACCGGAGGTACTCTTCTTCAACACGTGTAAGGGAAACGAATCGGACGCCGGACCGATACCGACTCCCGATTCGATTACACCACATTACGATACCGCATGTTTGACCATAAACAAATTGCTTGAAGCAGACCACGCCCGGTTGTATCGGGCTATCTGTCTCGATGCCGATACCTATGATGCTGCGATTGACGATATCGGCATGATAATCTGTACGCACAAGATTATTAAACGAGATGACGCCGAGTGAACGGTTTTGATCACTTGGAACATGGTTCTTCGCGACCTCTTTTCTCTGAGTACGCCGTTTCTCTTCCATGTTGGATCACCGCCTTTCAAGCCAAGTTGCATTACTAGGAAATACTCTAATCTTCTGATCAATGATACAATGCCCTACGTCCGGAAGAAGGTGATGACATGTTCCTTGGCGGGAATTATTGGGTTACTTTAAACTATCTTTATCCTGCGAGACTATCACCGGAAACGTTATCAGAGTATGTGTATATTTTACACCTTTTATTACGAATTTATATACATATTCTAAACTATCTGTAAACAGTTATGCCCTTCGCAAAGACCGTTAATAAGGCGATTCAAAACCGTTAATATTAAACATTATTTTTAGATGAAAGTCAAGCCTCTTTAAAATGGAAGGTCCGAGAGTTTCAGATTCGCATAAAACTGCATTTCCTTGCATGTTGTTCAGTAATCCGGGTAGAATGGCTTTTCACGATGCTTGATTTCGTTCATAATCTCAGGCTTTATGCTGATGACGTTTGCCTTTCTGTAGCCCCTGTGGTACGCGCATCCCCAAGCGGTCTTTTTTAATATGTTCTGCACTGCTCTTTGCGAACCTTCTTTTTATTTGATATCCCCGCCCTATCCCGAGGATGGCAATAATCGCGCAAACCCATCCAATCCAATCACCCAACACAGCATAGACAGTACGTCCCTGCATCAAAGGTATCCTTCCGGCGAGGGTTGCTCTAGACCACTGGGCGGTGCGGAGGACAATCCGTCCAAAGGGATCCACAATTGCTGATATCCCGGTATTGGTGGACCGGACGAGGGCACGACGGTGTTCAATGGACCGGAAACTGGCGAGCACCAGGTGCTCCAGGGGTTGGATCGAATTGCCGTACCAGGAATCGTTAGTCAGGTTGAACATCGCCTCGGGTATGCGATGGTCCCGACCTCCCTGCATAAGCGTGCGGATCTGTTGGGGGAAAATATCTTCGTAGCAAATGTTCGCGGACAGGGTGTGGCCATGAAGCTGAAGCGGTTCAGTATTCTTACCTTTCCAGAACCGGCTCGAATAGGGTGACCACGCATAAAACTTGGGGAATATGTCGCCGAAAGGGATATACTCACCGAAGGGGACAAGCACCATCTTATCATATGTGCCTTCGATGCGGCCTGCCTCGTTCACGAGAACAGCACTGTTATACAGGCGTTGCTCGCCCCGCTCTTCCGTACGGATGATGGAGCCGAAGAGCAGCGGAGTGCGCAGATCTCCCAGCAGACTAGCCGGCAATATTCCCTCTCGAGACGCGAGCTTCATGTCGAGTACACCTTCCGGCCAGACGATGATGTCGAACGGCTGCATCTTGATAAGCTCGTGGGACAGTTCCTGGTGTTCACGGAGAAAAAGATTCTCATCAACGTATTTTTCCCCCGCCCCGCGATTTGTCTGTACCGCGCCGACAGCCAGTGATTCGGCAGAGCGTGCGGTCCTGTCAACGATGGTGATACGAACCGCGCCGTAGACCAGGACCACCCCGATAACAGATGCAAATACGGCAGCCGGTCGCCATGGATTGGGATGCCTGCTGCGAATTCGCTCTAGCACCGCATAGATTGTCGAGTTTGTGTATACGACAAGAAAGGTGACGCCCAGGATCCCCGTAAGATCCGCGATCTGTGTCACCAGGTAAAGTTTATACTGACTTGCACCCAGGTAGTTCGGGAACAGTTGGGGCCAGAATTTTTCAGCGACGGTCCACGTTACTGGTGAGACCCATGCTACACCCCATCCCATATCGCGGCTGATGAGCCGGGTAGCCCAAGCCCAGAACGCGAAGACGATGCCGTTCGCGGCGGATAAGAGCAGCAATCCCAATGCGGCGAGCGGCCATGCCAGGTCTGCAAATTCCCGGAGCATGTTGATAATCCAGTAGAACCCACCCCCATGCCCCACGATGCCCGCGACCCACCCTATGAGGAACGCACGGCCCGGCGTCTGTCTGCTGATCGCCCAGAGTATCGGCACCAGGCATATCCACTCGAGGTAGAACTGGTCAAAGCCGACATAGCCGAGGAAGGCCATTACTCCTCCTGCTACGGCGGCAAGCCAGGGCATGAACGGATGCATTGGCGCTGAGTCTTCCTTCATCGCATCTCTATGTTCCATGTTCGTATTGAACCCAATTTTCGAAAATTCGGTAATATGGCACACGGTTGAACAACACCGGTTCCCTCACTGCGAGGATCAATTCATGCAGTGGGGTAATCTCGGACATCATAACATTCTTTCCTTAAGGCATACCTGAGTGCCGATGCGCGCTGGTATGACGAGGTGCCTTCCTATGATTATCAGAGAACTCATCCAGAAAAGGACAAGAGCTATGGCGTCGCAAGACATTTACAATAGTATCGTTGAGTGTTTTTTACCATAAGAGACAATTTCATAGTGATTGCATTAGTTTGTAGTACTCCGTGATGGTACGGATGGATTCTATCGTGGCTTGGAACCATAGCCAACTGAGAACGATGATTCCTATGGTGAGCCCGATCTTCCACGCAGGTGTCGTTTGTGGCCGCCACCATATCAGAGGCAACACCAGAGGTCCCACAGAGCAGGCTGCGATGAAAATAAAAGATTTTTGAAAATACCATGGAATCTTTTCTTTTATAACGCGTCGAGGGAGGTATCCAAGAACTCCCCACACTGTTTACACTTTGTCACGTCGCTACGAAATTCTGCAGCGCAGAAGGGACACTTTTTCGATGTCATTACTCTGGCCAGAGCCATTTATTGCACCCCGCTGGAGAAGATTGCAATCTGGTACTAGCTGGTCACGCAATGAATAAGCCACGCCAGTCACTCTCCATATGGACGAATATATTCCTCATCTCAGGCTATGTCAATGAAGACGTATAGGTTTAATATCCTCCGCGCCGAATACCCATCTATTCAGAGCGTAAATAGCAGGCGCTGGTAGCAATGCAGCCTGATACGTATTGTTTTGGCAATAGGTGGAGCAACGCTTGCTTCCCTTATACATGGAGGAGCAAGCGGCTGAAGAGAGATTGGTATATATCTTGCCTTGCCGGTCTTGTAGCTTAGATGTTAATGCATACTTTGGAGAATTGAAAGGAATTATTAGACAACTCCAATAGCATATATAGTGCCATCAATGTATCTGAGAGGCCGGCCGGAGGATGTAAAAATGGGATAAGGGTGGGGGCAGGGTAAAAGATTTTCAATTACGAACTGCCTGCAAACACGATTCAGAACTTTGATGCCAGGCCGTTCAGCCTCCCAAAAGGCCGTGCAAAAACCCCGCCGCGTCAAAGCGGCGGGGTAGTAACATACCTTCGGAACATTTCTTCCTTATCGCAAGGCATCCCTGGCCTCTCAATGAACGTGCTCGTGCATCGGCATGTCCTTGTGTTCTGCTTCGCCGCCCATCATCCCGCAGCCTGCGCCATGACCCTCTTTCATCATTTCCTTCAGCCGTTTCATTTGATCAGGCGTCAGTATGGATTTTATCTCTTCATGTGCCTTGATATAGGTTAGAAATATCTCTGCTTTGAGAGACTCCTTCTTTTTCACTGAAGCCTCCACTGCCTTCATGTCCACCGGATCCTTGGCGAGGAGGTCTCTCAGCTCGATGCCGGCGATCTGTTTATCTGCTTCCTTTTTTATGATGTCCTTCATTGTTTTGCTGCGAAGCGTCTTGAGCGCATCTGTCTGCTTATCATCGAGACCGAGACTCATGAGGTGCTTCCACATGGGATGGTCTTCGTCCATCATCATTCTGCCGCCCTCCATGCCGCCCCTGCCGTGCATCATACCGATATCCCGGTGTCCCATTCCACCCATCATGCCGCCTTCTCTCATGCCCCCGCCTTTTTCGTCCGGACAACCGCACATCTGCGCCTGCGCATTAAAGGCTAACGCAGCAATAAAGATAAACCCGAAGAATATACTGACCAAGCTCTTTCTCATTTTCATACCTCCTCTCCTATTTATTCTAATCTATGGTAAATCATAGCAGAGAGAAGAGACAAATACAATGGTTCTATCCACATAAAAATCTCAACGAATCTCCAGTACGTTGTAGCACGCTGGCTGGTTCACGTTTCTATCAACGGAATGCAGTGGGGAGTTGATTTACAGGAAGGACCAGGATTCGTTTATTTTTAGCTTTCTAATGCTCCGGACAGCCGGTCATTGATAAATACCTATGGGTATACTGTCATGGGTGTCTGTAATTCGATAAAAAAGTGTTCTGGCTTTATCCTGTCTTTGTAAAGGTGCGTTCCAGGAGCGTTCACGCTACTTACACTTTAGTATTGCATCATGATGCCCTAACCGCTTGTGGCGAATCCTCCTATGCAGCACTCGACATGACGGTATCATACTTCCAGTTTTGCTTTTAGGAGGGGAGCATGACTGAAACAAGCACGGTGTGACAGCGATCGTTGCTTTGTTTCCTCAGCGAGTCGATAATGAAGCGGTCGTCACAATGCTGTTCCTGCTATCTACAGGTAAACGCCCATGGACAGAGAGACAAGCAGATGGTCTCGATATCGAATGAAGTGGGTGATTCGTGGCACACAAGGGGTCATAGTCTTGAAAAGTGTGAACGTTCGCAGCTCATCTCTCTTTCAATCTTCGGATGAGTTCCTCCAGTTTACTGTCAGCCTCAGGCGGAAGCAGGGTGCACGCGCCAGATCCCCGATGTCCTCCGCCTCCGAAATCGCTGCACAGTCGACCGATGTCGGTTGTGCACGTCCGGTTTATGATGCTGTGCCCTACGGTGACGGCGACGAACTCCTTCCGTGGCCCCCACTGTAGTCGTAAGGACACATTGCATTCTGGATAGATGAGGTAGATGAGAAACCTGTTGCCCACCGGGGGTTTTGCAACGGTCCTGAAATCCGTTACGATTACGTTGCCGTCAGCCTTTGAGTGGTTCTGCAGGGCCTGCAGAGCTTTGAGGTCGTTTTCCCTGCAAAGGCGAACGCGCCGTGCAATCTCGGATGTTGCCAGAACGGCGTCTATACTGGAGGTCTTCAGAAGTTCTATCAGCTCCGAGAAAATGGTTTTGTTGATGCCAAGGCCTGTACGTGGGTCGATCGTGAACCCGAGAAGTATGGCTCCTTGCGGGCTGGAAATATCCTCCACGGACAGCTGCGCTGAGTCGAACCGGTCCGCCTCAGCAATCAAGGGTTCATAGCGCTTAAGTTTATCGGATCGATAATAATCAAAGACCACTCTGGCCACGCTTGGTAACAGGGCATGTTTGCCCCTGTAGACCTCCGGAGGCTTCCTGTTGCTTTCGGTAAGTTCGTGATGGTCGAACCACATCGTACACGCAGGATGATAGGGGAGGTTGGCCAGAATATCTCCGTCACGGACATCAAATTTCCCATCTGTAATGTCCTGGGGGTGAATAAGCTCCAGCGAGTCAACCGGCTCCATGGTGGTAATTTGCACGGCTGACACCACTCCGTCAAGATCGCCTCGTGTCACGAGTCTCATCCGATTGCACCTCCGTTATTTTTTATCCGATTATAGCACTACGCAACTTCGGACGCAACCGGCCTGACAGGCTCCCACGACGGTCTTTCGTATGGGCTTCCGTTATGCTATACTGGTGCACACGATGCACCACCGCATGCAAAGACACACCAGACCGCGAGGATGAATTTATGAAGAAGATTATAATCAATGAAGCAATTGCAGCCGGCATCGATAAGGGGGCGAGTATTCTGCAGCGCAAAGACACGAAACTGTTCATCGCGAAGACGAATGACGAAATGCTGTCCCTACACCGTGCGGAAAGGGTGAACCTCATCATCTCCCGGATAGATATGCCCGGGATGGCATGCGAGCAGCTTTTCGCGGTGATTCGGAACGACTCTGTGCTGCGCTCAGTTTCCTTGATCCTGTTCTGCCTGGACCGACCGGACGACAGAGTTCGCGCTGAACGGTGCAGCCCGGATGCGATCATGACGCTGCCGGTCAACAGTGCACTTTTGCTCGAAAAAGCGGAATCCTTCCTGAATGTCCCTGCCAGGGAATCCTACCGCGTTCTCTTGAGCGCAAACATCGATGGAAGCAGCAGGGACCAGTCCTTTTTCTGCAGATCGGAGAATATCAGTGTAACAGGGCTGCAACTCGAAACGGAACGAAGCCTTGCGCTAGGCGACTGGTTGACCTGCTCGTTCTTCCTCCCTGATTCAAAGCGGATCACGGTTGCAGGTGAAGTCATGAGGGCAATAAACCCAACAGACAAATCAGAAACGAAACGGTACGGCGTGAAATTTGGCAAAGTTGCACCGGAGGACATCGCCGCAATCGATGCCTTTGTGAAAAAAAAGGCCGTGAAGATGCGGTGATCGATGGCATTCGATAGGACGGCTTTCATCAATATAAGGAGGGACAACATCGTGCCTGGTCCTGAAAATATGGTGACGGAAAGCCGTATCGTTCGAAATCAGCGCGATTCCCGCTTCCGGCATACTGACGGGGAGCGAATAACGTTGGCCTAGATCTGAAGGTATTGGCTGTCAAAGGGATTCACCTTGTGAATGATCTCTTCGGCGCTTGTAGCAAAATAGGTGGCACGGGAGGCCTGGCGTACTCCTCAATCATTATTTATTATTACCATCAGGTGCAGGAGCTTTTTAGCCAAACGCTGCCGGTATCGTTCCGGGTAGGAACTTTCTGCAGTGAGATGACGATAGATGTCTTCTCATGAAGAGAGGTTGGACTGTCCAGAGGAATGGCGCATCGTAACGGAGAAACATAAAGCTTCAGCGGGCGCTGGATGCCAAGGGGATCGACGGAACTTCGTCTCTCCTTGTACGCAAGTGTCTCTCCCGCGACCAGGCGGAATGTCATATCGATGCAACCTGTCAGTTTCCGTAGAGTGCGGCACGAGGGTTGTCCAGTCGAACGCATCAAAGAGGACGAAGGACAGGTCTGCCAGCCGCCATGCCGCGAAAAGACGGCGATCAGCCCTGCGGTCAGCAATGCCCAGTCGCTGATCCAATGATCTCTCCCGTGTATGCGTTTTCATATTTTCCTTCTCTTTTCCTCAATGAATAATAGGGTTGTTATGAGATGCATTCTGTCATTTCCTGTCACTCTTTCAGCATAGGAAACGGTCAATGTCAGGAAGAAAAGATCCATGATTCAGTGAATTTGCGAACGTCATGGGCCATGTCTGTCCTGCGACAGTTAGATGAAATTTTTAC
>Ga0187771_10000144_pt1 | contig 37145 bp, 34 predicted proteins | sample 0116_SJ02_MP15_1_FD_133139 | JGI IMG/M metagenome (GOLD analysis project Ga0187771, IMG submission 133139) | Tropical peat soil microbial communities from peatlands in Department of Meta, Colombia - 0116_SJ02_MP15_10_MG | ecosystem: Environmental > Terrestrial > Soil > Wetlands > Peat | place...
CAGCGCCCCGCCGAGGTTGCCCCGTCCCGAGCCGTCGGGCGCCGGTCCGGACAGGACCTCCTCGAGCGTGCCGAGGACGGGGACCCGCAGCCGGCCGCCGCGGGGCAGCGTCGCCTCGGCCGCCAAGGCCGCGCCACACCGACAGTTCACCCGACGCCCTCCGGCGTTTGCCGCTTCGCTCGTCTCTTCGCTGGACAAGGACCTCGATCGCGGTGCGCAATGAAATCGTTGCCCGGACCGGATGACACCTCACCGACGGCATCACAGTGAGCGGGCGACGGGAATCGAACCCGCATGACCAGCTTGGAAGGCTGGAGCTCTGCCATTGAGCTACGCCCGCGCGCGCTCGCAGTGTAGTTGTGCGTGGTTTGTTCGCGGCCGTTGCTCGCAAAGCGCGGTCCGCCGTTAGGCGAACAGCGCCTCGCAATGCTGTCAAGGCCAGCTTCTCCATCTGTGCTGCGGCCACGTCGGCAGGTGGAGACCGTTCGTCACAATTGCCAGTGGCGATTGCAACATCGCCAGCGGGCCGCGAACGATCGTCGAGTTCGCGTTGTTTCTTCTCTCGGATCTCTGAGTCGTGAGGGCGGCGAGCATCGGTTCAGGACCTCAGACCGCAGATCTCGCCGGCATCAGAATTGGCCCGTCGTCTTCGACGGGTTCGATAGTCCTTGGTGTGAGTTGGCTGAGCGCGGGTGCCGGGAATCGTCCGGGTATGCGTGCCTCCACCGCCGGTCGGGGAGGCGGGATTCGAACCCGCGACCTCCTGCTCCCAAAGCAGGCGCGCTGACCAAGCTGCGCTACTCCCCGTCGGACTGATCGTACGGGAGGGAAAGGGGGCACGGACGATCCTTGTTCGGCCCCCGGCGCCTTAGACCAAGGACCAGTCACGTCGTGGCAGAGGACTGGCGCGTGACTCCGATTGACCCTCCCGCTTGGAGTCCAGGTACGTCACAAGCGGTCTTTGCGTCCTCCACCTTCGGATTTTGCCGGCCGACACGGCCGGTAGACTGCCGTGTCCATATGCGCACCTCCGTGGAACCGCTGGAGAAGAACCGGTTCAAGCTCACCATCGAAGTCGACGACGAGGAGGTGGCCCGGGCCGAGAAAGAGACGCTGGGGCGCCTGTCCAGAGATGCACGGATTCCCGGGTTCCGCCCGGGCCGCGTCCCGCGGCGGTTGCTTGAGGTCCGGCTCGGCCCGAAGCTGCTCCGCGAGGAGGTCTTGCGCGATGTCGTGCCGCGCTTGTATGGCGAGGCGGTGAAAGAGTCCGAGCTCGACGTCATCGACGCTCCGAAGATCGACATCACCTCGGGCGACGAGTCGGGGCCCGTGGCCTTCGACGCCGTGGTCGAGGTGCGGCCCGAGGTGTCGATCCCCGGTTACGAGGGTCTCGTCGTCACGGTTCCGAGCCCCCTCGTCACCGAGGCCGACATCGACGCGCAGATCGACCGGCTGCGCGAACAGTTCGCCTCGCTCGCCGAGGTAGGTCGGCCAGCCCGCGACGGCGACCTCGTAACCTTGGACGTGCAAGGCAGCCGTGACGGTCAGCCGGCCGAGGGCCTCGTCGCCGACGACCTCGTCTACCAGGTCGGGTCGGGCGGCATCGCGCGAGGGGTCGACGCGCACCTCGTCGGCGCGAAGGCCGGTGACATCTTCGAGATGGACGCCGAGACCGCTCCGGGAGGCCAGGCCCACCTGCGCCTGCTGGTGAAACAGGTGCGGGAGAAGGTCCTGCCCGTCGCCGACGACGAGTTTGCCTCGGACGCTTCCGAGTTCGAGTCCCTCGCCGAGCTGCGCGCCGATCTCGCGGCTCGTCTGTCCGTCGCGAAACGTCGAGAGGTGCGTGCGCTCTTGCACGCCCGCGCCGTCGATGCTCTCGCCGAGCTCGTGACGGATGAGATCCCGAAGGCGCTCGTCAATCGGGAAGCCGAGCTTCTCCTCAACGACTTCACCGAAAGACTCGCGGCCCAAAAGATCCTGTTGTCGACCTACTTGCAGGCCACGGGTACCGAGCAGGAGGCGTTCTTTGCGGAGTTCGAGGCGCAGGCGACGCGACAAGTGCGGGCGGATCTCGCACTTCGGGCTCTTGTCGCCGCCGAGCACATCGAGATCGACGAGGCAGAACTCGACGAGGAGGTCGTACGCCTCGCCGGCCTCGCTCATCAGACCCCGGCGGAACTGCGGTCGACAATCGACCGGGGCGGGGGGTTCGCTGGACTACGATCGCAGCTCAGAAGGGGAAAGGCCCTGGGCTGGCTCGTCGAGCATGTTGCCGTCGTCGATGACGGGGGGAACCCGATGGATCGAGCGGCGCTTCAGACTGACGAAGTCAACAGCGAGGCGGCCCGCGACGGGTCGGCTCGGGAACGATCGCCCGAAGAGGAGGCAGGACGGTGAGCGGGTACGACTACCTCGTCCCGACGGTCGTTGAGTCGTCAAGCAAGGGCGAACGCGCCTACGACCTGTACTCGCGGCTGCTGCGCGACCGCATCATCTTCATCGGAACGCCGATCGATGACACCGTCGCGAACCTCGTTTCGGCCCAGATGCTCTTCCTCGAGTCCGAAGACCAGGAAAAGGACATCAACATCTACATCAATTCGCCGGGTGGTGACATCACCGCACTGTTCGCGATCTACGACACGATGAAGTACGTCCGTCCGGACAAGTCCACCTTTTGCTTCGGTCAGGCGGCCTCCGCGGCGGCAGTTCTTCTCGCGGCCGGCACGAAGGGCAAGCGGTTCGCCCTTCCCCACGCTCGAATCCTTCTGCACCAGCCTTACGGCGGCGCGGCCGGTCAGGCGACGGACATCGAGCTGCAGGCCAAGGAGATCCTCCGGATGCGCGACATGCTGAACGAGATGCTCGCCGCCGACACCGGGCAGTCGATCGAGAAGATCCAGCGGGACACCGATCGCGATTTCATCATGAGTGCGGTGGAGGCGCGCGACTACGGTGTCGTCGACGAGGTGATCACGAGCCGGGAGGCTATTGACGTGTTGTCGGCGGCCGGCGCAGCCTGAGCGAGGGAGGGGACGTGGCCAAGTTCGGCGACGGCGGCGAACTCGTCAAGTGCAGCTTCTGTGGGAAATCCCAGAAGCAGGTGAAGAAGCTGATCGCTGGCCCTGGCGTCTACATCTGTGACGAGTGCATCGAACTCTGCAACGACATCATCGAAGAGGAGCTCTCCGAGACCTCGGAGGTTCGCTTCGAAGACCTCCCGAAGCCCCGTGAGATCTTCGACTTCCTGAACGACTACGTCATCGGGCAGGACCAGGCGAAGAAGATCCTCTCGGTCGCCGTCTACAACCACTACAAGCGTGTCCAGGCCGGCGCGCCGACGGACACCGACGTCGAACTGGCGAAATCGAACATCCTGCTTTTGGGCCCGACCGGATGCGGCAAGACGCTGCTCGCTCAGACGCTCGCGCGCATGCTCAACGTGCCCTTCGCCATCGCCGACGCGACGGCGCTCACTGAGGCCGGGTATGTGGGTGAGGACGTCGAGAACATCCTTTTGAAGTTGATCCAGGCTGCCGACTACGACGTGAAGAAGGCCGAGACCGGGATCATCTACATCGACGAGATCGACAAGATCGCGCGTAAGAGCGAGAACCCTTCGATCACCCGGGACGTTTCCGGAGAGGGGGTCCAGCAGGCGTTGCTGAAGATCCTCGAGGGGACGACGGCTTCCGTCCCCCCCCAGGGCGGCCGCAAACACCCGCACCAGGAGTTCATCCAGATCGACACGACGAACGTCCTTTTCATCTGTGGCGGTGCGTTTGCCGGCCTCGATCGGATCATCGAGTCGCGAATCGGCCGGTCGGGGATCGGGTTTCGCGCCGAGATCCGACGGCCCCGACGCGACAATGAATCGCGGCTGCTGCTCGAGGTGCTTCCCGAGGACCTGTTGAAGTTCGGCCTCATCCCCGAGTTCGTCGGTCGCCTCCCGGTGATCGGGGCAGTTTCGAACCTCGACCGCGACGCGCTCGAGCGCATCCTCGTCGAGCCGAAGAACGCGCTCGTGAAGCAATACCGCCGCGTGTTTGAGCTCGATGGCGTCGAGCTCGAGATCACCGACGACGCTCTCGAGGCGATCTCCGAGCAGGCGCTGCTGCGCGGGACGGGGGCACGGGGTCTGCGCGCGATCCTCGAAGAGGTGCTCCTCGAGGTGATGTACGACCTTCCGTCGCGCAGCGACGTCGGACGGTGTGTCGTCGACAAGGCGACGGTCCTCGAGCACGTCGCGCCGACTCTCGTGCCTCGGAGTGCCGACGAGAAGTCGGACCGGCCGCGCCGTGCGGCATCCTGATCGGTCGCGCGATCACCGGTCGGCCGGCGGCGACGAAACCGGATCAGGGACCGAATCTCTGGGAGAAGTGCTCGCCTGGCTCGACCGGCACATCAATCTTGAGGCGATCGAGCGCGGGGCCGCCGGACGGGCCGCGCAACCCACACTCGAGCGGATCGCGGCACTCACGCGGGCGATGGGCGATCCCGAGCGTTCGTTCCCGTTCATCCACATCACTGGAACGAATGGCAAGACGTCGACGACGAGACTGTGCTCCGCGCTACTCGCGGCACAGGGGCTGTCCGTCGGCACGTACACCAGCCCGCACCTCACCGCGCTGAACGAGAGGATCTCCTGGAACGGGGAGCCGATCTCCGACGACGACCTTGTTGAGGTGCTCAGCCCGCTACTCGCCCTTGAGGACTTCGTGCGGGCGGAGAACCCGGGAATGCTGGCACCGACCTGGTTCGAGCTCATGACGGCGGCTGCATTCCGCTTCTTCAGCGACGTCGCGATCGACGCCGGAGTCCTCGAGGTGGGGTTGGGCGGGCGCTTCGACGCGACGAACGTCGCGGACGGCGACGTCGCCGTGGTCACGAACATCGCACTCGACCACGTCTCGATCCTTGGGGCGACCCGAGCTGCCATCGCCTGGGAGAAGGCGGGCATCGTGAAACCGGGCTGCGTCGCCGTCGTCGGGGAGAAGGACGACCGGATCGTCGGCATTTTCGAGGACGAAGCTCGCCGCGTCGGTGTCGCCGGCCTCTGGCGACGCGGGGTCGATTTCGATTGCGTCGACAACCTTGCGGCGCACGGCGGCCGGGTCATCTCGGTGCGGACCCCCGGCGCTACGTACGAGGATCTGTTCGTTCCGCTCTTCGGCGCGCACCAGGGGGACAACGCCGCGGTGGCGCTCGCCGCAGCCGAGGCTTTCTTCGGCTCCCCGCTCGACGCCTCGGTGGTTGCCGAGGGGCTCGCCACGGCCCAGGTTCCAGGACGACTGGAGATCCTCGAGCGCCGACCTCTCGTCGTCGTCGACGGCGCGCACAATCCGGCGGGGGCAGCCGCGTTGGGCGGGGCCCTGGAGGAAGACTTCGCTGCCGTCCGTCGGACAGTGGTCGTCTTCGGTTGCCTCAACGGTCGGTCGCCCGCCGACATCCTCGCCGCGCTCGGCACCGACCGGATCGCGCACGTCGTCGCCTGCGCGCCGCCGTCGCTGCGCGGCCTTCCAGCGTCCGAGATCGCCAGCGTGGCCCGGTCGCTCGGGCTCGGGGCGAGTGTCGCTGACTCGGTCGCCGAAGCCCTCGCCGCGGCCCGGGCACTCGTGTCCGAGGACGACCTCGTCTTGGTCACCGGCTCGCTCTACCTCGTCGGCGCGGCACGCGAGCATCTCACCAGGTAGGGTCCAGGCCGCATGGATCGAACTCTCGTGATTTGCAAACCTGACGCCGTTCGACGCGGCCTTGTCGGTGAGGTCATCGCGCGCCTCGAGCGCAAGGGACTCCGCCTCGTCGCTGCGAGGCTCCTGCTCGTCGACGCCGAGCTCGCCAAGCGCCTGTATGAGGAACACCTCGGCAAGCCGTTCTTCGACGACCTCGTCGCGTTCATCACGAGTTCCCCGGCCCTCGCGATGGTCGTGGTGGGTCCGCCGGAAGTCTGGACGGTCGTGCGCAGCCTGATGGGCGCGACGGATCCCGCCCAGGCCGCGCCCGGTTCGATCCGGGGGGATTTGGCGAGCACGACGCCGGACAATCTCGTCCACGGCTCTGACGGGCCGCAGTCGGCGGCACGGGAGATCGCGCTGTTCTTTCCCGAACTGGACTAGCCGACCAGGCACGACGGCCCCGCGGGTCCGGCAGGCGGCGCCTTGTTCGGTCGCAAGTACTGCCCTAACCTGGCCGGATAGTCGTGAAACGGGAAGCAGGCCGGTCATGAACGCCAAGAGCTGGGGCGTCGCGGGTCGCGACATGGCGGTCGATCTCGGAACCGCGAACACGCTCGTCTACGTGCGCGGCAGGGGCATCGTCCTCAACGAGCCTTCGGTCGTCGCCATCAACGTCCTCGACGGTCAGCCGCTCGCCGTCGGTCACGAAGCGAAGCGGATGATCGGCCGAACCCCGAGCAACATCCAGGCGATCCGTCCGCTGAAAGACGGGGTGATCGCGGACTTCGAGATCTGCGAGATGATGCTCCGCTATTTCATCCGCAAGGTGCACTCGCGGCGCTTCTCAAAGCCCCAGATCGTGATCTGCGTGCCTTCCGGCATCACGGGCGTCGAGAAGCGCGCGGTCCAGGAAGCGGCTGAGTACGCGGGGGCGCGCAAGGCGTACATCATCGAAGAGCCGATGGCGGCGGCGATCGGGGCCGGTCTGCCGGTCCACGAGCCGACGGGAAACATGGTCGTCGACATCGGTGGCGGCACGACCGAGGTCGCCGTGATCTCGCTCGGCGGAATCGTGACGAGCCAGTCGATCCGGATCGCCGGTGACGAGCTGGACCAGGCGATCATCGCGTTCGCGAAGAAGGAGTACAGCCTGGCCCTCGGCGAGCGCACCGCCGAGGAGATCAAGATCATGATCGGTTCTGCTTGCGAGCTGGAAGAGGAACTGCACGCCGAGATCCGCGGCCGGGACCTCGTCACTGGCTTGCCGAAGATGATCGTCACCTCGACCCAGGACATCCGGCGCGCGATCGAGGAGCCCGTGGCGGCGATCGTCGACACGATCAAGGCGACGATGGACAAGACTCCGCCCGAACTCGTCGCCGACGTCGCGAGCCAGGGACTCGTTCTCACCGGGGGCGGCGCGTTGCTCCACGGTCTCGACGTCCGGCTGGCGGCCGAGACGAACATGCCGATCGTCGTCGCGCAGGATCCGCTGACCTGCGTCGCGGTGGGCGGCGGGATGTGCCTCGAGAACATCGACGCCCTCCGCTCGCTGCTCGCGTCCTCCACCCGCTGAGCAGTTCGAGGCTCGGCTGGTGGCGGCCAATCGACGCACGAGCCAGCGGTTGACGCTCGTGATGCTCCTGCTCGCTTCCCTCACGGTCCTCACGCTCGACTACCACGGGCAGGCAAGCCACGCCATCTCCCACGTGCGCAACGCTGTGCGCGACGCCATCAGCCCGATCCAGCGTGGTGTCGCGGCGGTGTTGCACCCGGTCGGCGATGTGTTCTCCGGAACGATCCACTACGGGTCGCTCGAGACCCAGAACCAGCAGTTGCGCGAAGCACTCGGTCAGATCCGGCTGAAGCTCGCGGGTGACGCCTACGCCTCGGCGGAAGCAGAGCGCGTCCTCGCGCTGGCCCACTTGCCGTTCGTCGCAGGCATCCCGCTCATCGCGGCCGAGGTGATCGGGAACTCGATGTCGAACTTCCAGTCGACCATCGAGCTCGGCAGCGGGACGTCGTCTGGCGTCGGGCCGGGCATGCCTGTCGTCGGGAACGCCGGACTTGTCGGTTCGGTCATATCCGCCTCGTCGTCGACCGCGACGGTGTTGCTCGTCACTGATCGCAGTTCGTCGATACCGGTCAGCGTCGGTATGACCGGCCTGTACCGGGCCCTCGGCGCCGGATACGGTCGGCCGCTCACGCTCGAGTACATCGCGGGGTCGACCAACCCTCACCGGGGCGAGCTCGTCTACACGAGCGGGCTCGGCGGGGGAGCGATCCCTGCCGGCATCCCGGTCGGAGTCGTGCGGTCCCTCCGGGTCTCGTCGGAGGGATCGCCGACGGCAGTCACCGTGACCCCGATCGTCAATCTCGACGACCTGCAGTTCGTCGCCGTCCTCGAGTGGCTCGAGCCGGGTTGAGCCGCCCGTTATGAGCAGGACACTGGTGTGACCGCGTCCGGCTGGTTGCGCCTCGTTGCCGTGGTCGTCGTCGGGTTGGTGTTCCAGGTCGCCGTGCTCGACGACATCACCGTGTTCGGCGCCCACCCCGACGTGATGATCCTCATCGCCGCGTGCGCCGGGATGGCCGCCGGTTCCCAGCGCGGCGCTATCGCGGGGTTCTTGGCCGGCCTCGCCGCCGATCTCGTCGTCAACCTCCCCTACGGGCTGTCGTCGCTCACCTTCGTCCTCGTCGGGTTCGGCACCGGCCTGTTGCAGGCGAACATCGCGGCCCGCGATGTCGAGAGCACGCAGGCCGCGGTGTGCGTCGCCGCTTCCGCCGCCGGAACGCTCCTCTACGCGCTCCTCGGCGCGCTCACCGGGCGGTCCGGCCTGCTCGGCCTGGGCACGGTGTATGCCGTTGTCGTCGTCACGCTCGGCGCCATCGTCCTTTCGTGGCCGGCGCTGCGGTGTCTGCGGTGGGTGTTCGCCGGATCGCGGGCCCGTCTCGGCCTCGTCGTACCGCGGGGTGGGAGCGCCGTGCGGTGAACTGGCGGAAGTACACCCGCCGCGCCGACCGCGCCCGCCGAGCGGCGCGCTGGAACGGGGAAGTCCGCCCCCGCAAAGTCTTGGACCTGCCCCCGCCGCGGGCCTCGACGCCACGACACGCCCCGGGGAGAAAGGGTCGACGCAGCGCGGGAGAACGGAAGCCCCGCCGACGAGTGCGTGTCGGCATCCGGCTTTCGATCGCGGCGGTGGTCGTGACCGGGATGTTCGGCACCCTGCTCGTCCGGCTCTGGTCGCTCCAGGTCCTCCAGGGACGCAAGCTGCACGTCGCCGCGGCGCAGACGACGACGCGGGAGGTCGTGACGCCGGCACCCCGGGGCGAGATCCTCGCCCGGGGCGGACAGTCGCTCGCCAAGGACACCTTCGAGTGGGTCGTGACCGTGCAGACGACGCCGGGCCTGAAAGGCGCCCGGATCGCCGACCCGGCCGTGAAACGCCGGCTCGTCGCCTTGATCCCGGGACTCTCGCTGAAAGGGATCGACGCCGACCTGACGAGCAACCAGTTCAGCCCGTACCAGCCGATCCCGGTGGCCTACAAGGTGTCGCCCGCAGCGGTCCTGTACATCGAGCAGCACCCGGCGGAGTTTCCGGGGGTCGACGCCCGCCAGGAGTCGGTTCGCGACTACCCGTATTCGGATCTCGCGACCCAGACGATCGGTTACGTGCGCCAGATCACCGCTCCAGAGCTCGCCCAGTGGGCGAAGTATGGCTACCACGAGGGCGAGATCGTCGGGCAGTCGGGACTTGAGAGCCAGTACGAGCTCTACCTGCAGGGCAAACCGGGCGTCGTCACCGAGGCGGTCAACCCCGAGGGCCAGGTGGTGAGGACGGTGTCGGCGAAGACCCCCGAGCCGGGAGACTCGGTCGAGCTCAACATCGACCTCAGCCTGGAAAAGGAGGTCAGCGCCGCCCTCGCCAGCGAGATCGGTGTCCTTCACGCCACGGGCAAAGCGGCACCGCTCGGGGCCGCGGTCGTGCTCGACCCCCGCAACGGTCAGGATCTCGCGATGGCGTCCTACCCAAGCTACGACGACAACTGGTGGATCACCGGGATGACGAACGCCCGCTACCAGGAATTGAACTCCGAGGTCGGCTGGCCGCTGAACAACTGGTCCGTCCAGGGCTTCCAGCCGCCGGGGTCGACCTTCAAGCTCGTTACCGCGACAGCCGCCTTGAACGACGGTCTGATCACGCCGTCGACGATCATCGACGACACGGGCACCTATCCCCTCCCGGGCAGCAAGCCGCTCCATGATGCCGACAACGTGCCACTCGGCAACGTCGACGTCGTCGAGGCCCTGACGAGGTCGAGCGACGTCTTTTTCTACACGCTCGGCGGACGCTTCTGGGAGGACCGCGCCGTTTTCGGCATGACCCCGATCCAGAACGAGGCCCATCTCTACGGGCTCGGGGTTCCGAGCGGGATCGACCTCCCCGAGAACGAGGTCCAGAACGGCTGGGTCGACAGTCAAGCCGTTCGCCATCTGCTCCACAAACAGGCACCGAAGGTCTACGCCGACACTTGGTACCTCGGTGACAACGTCGAGATGGCCTTCGGCCAGGGCGAGACCGTCGTCACGCCGGTCCAGCTCGCCACGGCGTACGCGACCTTCGCCAACGGTGGCACCCGCTACGCCCCGGAGCTCGCCGCGTCGATACTCTCGCCGACTGGCAGGGTGGTCAAGCGCTTCGTGCCACGCGTCGTCGACCACGTCACGATGTCGGCTGCGACCCGCGATGCGATCCTCACGGGGCTCGAGGGGGTCGTGCAGAACCCGCTCGGCACCGCCTACGCGGACTTCACCGGTTTCAACTTCGCCAAGTGGGATATCGCCGGCAAGACCGGGACCGCCACGGTGACAGTCAACGACGTCGTCCAGCCGACCTCTTGGTTCGTCGCTTTCGGCGGACCGCGGGGCCAAGCGCCGCGCTACGTCGTCGCCGTCGAGATCAACCAGGCGGGTTTCGGCGCCTCGGCGGCGGCGCCGGTCGCCCGGCAGATCTTCAACTACCTGTACGCCCACGGGGTCGGCGAGCTCGCCGGCGCGCGCTGACAACGGTCGGGCCGCATTGTTCATCTGATTGCAACGGGACAGGAACGAGAGGCCCCGAGACCCCGGGTTAGAGTGGTGCCAGGATGATCACGCCGCAACCAGGCAGAACGCGTCGGCGACCCCGGCGCGCGCCGGTCGCGCCCGGACCCGTCACCCATGGCGCGCGAACCCCCGGGGGGTTGCGCGCCCCGCGAATCGTCGCCGCCCCCCTGGTGGGAACGCCGTTTCCCGCCGCGGGACGCGACTCATCAGATCGATCTGGCCCCACCGCTGCAAGGCGCGGCGAATCTTTCGCCCGCGCCGGCGCGGTGGTTCCCGCGCACCGCAATCGTGCGCGTCGTAGAAGGGATTTCTCTCATGTCCGACCCGACGACCGGCGCCATCCACGCCGGAGAGCCTCGGAGCTCCATCGGCTCCGTGGTGTCCGGCGCGGCCTTGGAGGCGCCGGCTGGCACCCTAAGGTCTGAGGCGCCACCGCCCAAGCCGAAGATCGGCGACACCCGCCCGGCGCCTTCCGTGCGCGTCGTAAACGGGGGCGCCGACACGACGGGTCCGGTCGGCCCTCCGAAACCTCGTCGCCGTCGCCGCGGCGGTCGTGGTCGGGGCGGACGGCCCCGCGCCGGACCGCAAGCGGGAACCGGGAGTGGCGACGAGGCCGCGGCACCGCCGCGACCCAACCGCGCGGCTCACGCCGGCGCGCTCTCCACTCGTCCGGCGCGTCCCAGCTCGGACGCCGCCGAGGTGGCGGGGGAAGTGACTGAGCTCCCCGCCGAAGCGGGCCGGACGTCGACCGGCCGGCGCCGGGGCCGGGAGCGCAAGGGCCGGCCGGTCGGGCGCTACCTGATGTGCGTCCACGTCGCCCAGGACGCGACCCAGATCGCGGTGCTCGAGGGTCGGTCGCTCATCGAGCACCACGTCGCCCGGGCCCTCGACGATGCCAACCAGATCGACGGCAACATCTACCGCGGCCGGGTGAAAAACGTCCTGCCGGGGATGGAGGCGGCGTTCGTCGACATCGGGACACCGAAGAACGCCGTCCTGTACTGGGGCGATGTGCAGACGGACCGCGACGAGGGGATCGAGCGTGACCCGGGCACGACGCGCATCGAGCACCTGCTGCGACCGGGCCAGACGATCATCTGTCAGGTCACGAAGAACCCGATCGGTGTGAAAGGCGCCCGACTCACCCAGGAGGTCTCGATCCCCGGCCGTTTCGTCGTGCTCGTGCCGGAGTCGAGCGCCAGCGGTATCTCGAAGCGACTCGACGATCGCGAGCGCAAGCGGTTGCGCAAGGTCCTCGACGGGATCCGGCCCGAGGGTCACGGGATCATCGTCCGGACGGCTGCCGAGGGTGCGAGCGCCGAGGATCTCCGGCGGGACGTCGCCCAGCTCGTGAAGAAATGGGACGAGATCGCCGACCGGGCGCGCCGCGTCTCGGCGCCGGCGCTTTTGTACTCGGAACCGCACATCGCGCTGCGGGTGATCCGCGAGGAGTTCACCGAGGAATACCGCGGGGTCATCGTCGACGACGAGGCGCTTTTCGAACTCGTCCAGTCCTATGTCGCCGAGATCGACCCGTCGCTCGCCGATCGCGTCGAGTACTACGACCCCGTCGTGGAGGACCTGCCGCTCTTCGAGCGGCAGCACATCCACGAACAGCTCCACAAGGCCCTCAACCACAAGGTCTGGCTCCCTTCGGGCGGGTCGATCATCATCGAGCGGACCGAGGCGTTGACGGTGATCGACGTCAACACGGGCAAGAACGTCGGCTCGTCGAGCCTCGAGGAGACCGTGTTCCGCAATAACGTCGAAGCAGCCGAGGAGATCGCCCGCCAGCTGCGCCTGCGAGACATCGGCGGCATCATCGTCATCGATTTCATCGACATGGAGCTGAAACCGAACCGCCTGGAGGTCGCGGCGACGCTGCGCAACGCGCTGGCCCGCGACAAGACGCCGACTCAGGTCTTCGAGATATCCGAGCTCGGCCTTGTCGAGATGACCCGGAAACGCGTCGGCGAGGGGCTCTTGGAGGCGTTGAGCGAAACGTGTCCGATGTGCAAAGGACGCGGGATCATCTTCCCCGAAGACGCTGAGTGACGGGGCGACGCCAGCTCGGCGATCCCGGGTCACCGGGGTCGGCTGGGGAACCTCCGCCCCTTGCTACGATGGCTCCCTCATGTACGCAGTGATCGTGTCCGGCGGCAAGCAGGAACGCGTTGAGATCGGTTCCGTCGTCGAGCTGGAACTCCTCGGCGCGGCGGAGAACGAGGAGGTCTCGCTCTCTCCGGTCCTCGTCGTCGACGGCCCGACGGTCGTCGCTGGTCGTGACGCGCTGCGCGCGACGGAAGTCGTCGGAAAGGTCGTCGGCACGACGAAGGGCCCGAAGATCACCGGCTTCACCTACCACCCGAAGACCAGGGCCCGTCGCCGCTTCGGGCACCGTCAGCACTACTCGGTCGTCGAGATCACCGCGATCAATCCGGGCAAGTCGTCGTCGCGGAAGGCCGGGAAGAACTCCGAGGAGGCCTGAGTGTCCAAGACCAAAGGTGGCGGGTCGACCCGCAACGGCCGGGATTCCCGGGCCCAGCGGCTCGGTGTGAAGGCCTCCGACGGCAAGACAGTCAGCGCTGGGTCGATCATCGTGCGCCAGAGGGGCACGCATTTCCACGCCGGCGTCAACGTCGGACGCGGCGGGGACGACACGCTGTTCGCCACCGCGAACGGCACGGTGCGTTTCGATTTGCGGCGCGGCCGGCGCCTCGTTGACGTTGTGTCCGGCGAGGTTTGATCCGGGATTCGTAGCTGTCCGCCTCGGCCGGTGGCGCCGACGGCCGGGTGCCGGCCGAGAGCGCTTCTTTGGAAAGGGACCGACATGGCCAGCTTCGTCGACGAGGCCCAGGTCCATGTGAGGGCGGGTGACGGTGGGGCTGGGGCCGTGTCGTTCCGCCGGGAGGCGCACATCGCGCGCGGTGGACCCGACGGTGGCGACGGCGGACGCGGCGGCGATGTCTATCTCGAGGCGACGAGCTCGCTCGTCTCGCTCCTCGCCTTTCGGGACCACCCCCACCGGCGCGCCGAGAGCGGCTCCCACGGAGGGGGGGGCAAACGCCACGGCCGTGCCGGTCGGGATCTCGTCGTGCCCGTACCCGTCGGGACCGTCGTGCGCGGGCCGGGCGGCGAGGTCGTCGCCGACCTCAGGGCCCCGGGTGACCGCCTCCGTGCTGCCGAGGGCGGGCGCGGGGGCGCCGGCAATGCCCGGTTCCTGACGAACCGGCGGCGCGCGCCAGCCTTCGGCGAGCAAGGCGAGGTCGGCGAGGAACGCTGGCTCGACCTCGAGCTGAAACTCCTCGCCGACGTCGCCCTCGTCGGCTTCCCGAACTGCGGCAAGTCGACGCTCATCGCCCGGATCTCCGCCGCCAAGCCGAAGATCGCCGACTACCCGTTCACGACCCTCGAGCCACACCTCGGCGTCGTGCGCCTCGGCGGCCGCGGGCTCGTCGAGGCGACCGCCGCGCCGGAGTTCATCCTCGCCGACATTCCCGGACTCGTTGCCGGGGCGAGCGAGGGTCGGGGTCTCGGTCATCGTTTCCTCCGCCACGTCGAGCGGGCGCGCGCGCTCGTCGTCCTGATCGACCTCGCGCCTGGCGAGGGGCGGGCACCTGCCCACCAGCTCGCCGTTTTGCTCGACGAACTCGGCCGCTTCAGCCCGGAACTCGTCGCCCGCCCCCGGTTGGTCGTCGGTTCGCGCGCCGACATGGTCCCGGCCGACAGCCGCCCGCCACTCGTCGACTACCGCGGCGAGCTCGTGATCTCCTCGGTCACCGGAGAGGGCATCGACGAACTCCTCGGGCGGCTCGGCGCCGTCGTCGGCATGGCACGGGCGTCGGCGGGCCCCGCCGCGGCGACACCGGTCGTGCACCGGCCCCAGCCCGAGGGCGTCGTCGTGGCGCGCGAGGGCCGGGGGTTCGTCGTTCTCGGCCGCGCCGTCGAGCGGGCGGTCGGCGTCTCCGACCTCACGGATCCTGACGCCCTGGCGCTCGTGCAACGCCGGTTGAAGCGGCTCGGTGTCGACCGGGCGCTCGCCCGCGCCGGGGCGCGCCCGGGCGACGACGTCCGGATCGGCCAGCTCTCGTTCACCTACAGCGAGGACGCGTAACCGACGAGGTCGCCGCGGCGACCGGTTCCGGCACCGCCGCCGCGCGGGGAGGGATTCGATGACAGTCGTCGTGAAGATCGGGACGACATCGGTGACGGGCGCCGACGGCCTCGTCGACCGGGGCGCGCTCCAGAAGCTCGCCGGAGAAATCGGCGAACTCTGGCGATCCGGCCGCCCGGCCGTCGTCGTCACTTCGGGGGCTGTGAGCGCCGGCATCGCGGCGGTCCAACCATCCGGAGGCCGCCCGTCGGACATGACGACGCTCCAGGCGCTCTCGACGATCGGCCAGCACCGGTTGATGCGCGCCTACGACGACGCCTTCGCGTCCGAGGGCCTCTTTGTCGCCCAGGTGTTGCTCTCCTTACCCGACTTCGGCGAGCGTCGCCAGTATCTTCACGCCCGCGAGACGATCGTGCGGCTCATCGAGCTCGGCGCGGTTCCCGTGATCAACGAGAACGACGCCGTCGCCGACGACGAGATCCGCTTCGGCGACAACGACCGGCTCGCCGCGCTCGTCGCCAACCTCGTCGGCGCCGAGTGCCTCGTCCTTCTGACCGACACCGAGGGCCTATTCGACGCCGACCCGAAGCGCTCCGCCGCCGCGACGCTCGTCGAGCAGGTCGTCGCCGTCGACACCGCCTTTGACGAGATGGCCGGCGGGCCCGGATCCACCGCCGGCAGCGGCGGGATGGCCTCGAAGCTGGCGGCGGCGCGCATGGCAGCGTGGTGCGGGGTGCGCGCCGTGATCGCCGCGGCGAGCCGTCCCGGCGTCGTCGTCGACGCGGCCGCCGGTACCCCCGGGGTTGGCACGACGATCCTCCCGCGGGACGAGCGGCTCTCGGCCCGCAAGGCGTGGATCGCCTTCGCGCTCCCGGCTACGGGACGCGTCGTCGTCGACGACGGCTGTCGGCGCGCCCTCGTCGAACGGGAGGCTTCGCTGCTCCCCGCGGGCGTCGTCTCCGTCGCCGCAGCCTTCGCCCGTGACGACCCCGTCGAGATCGCCGCCGCCGACGGCTCGGTCTTTGCCAAGGGGATCGCCCGGCTCCCGTCGGACCGGGCCGGCGAGTGGCTGGGCCGCCATTCGGGCGACCTGCCTGCCGACCTCGCGGGCGAGCTCGTCCACCGGGATGACCTCGTCGTGCTGACCGGGACCTCGGCGACGGCACGTCGGGCCCGTTCGCCGCGCCGGGTTCCGCCTCGGTAGCGTGGAGCATGCCTCCCGGGTCGCTCGAAGAGCTCGGCCGGCGGTCGCGGGCCGCGGCCCGGGTTCTCGCGACCGCGACGACCGCCGTGAAGAACGACGCCCTCGAGTTCGCGGCCGACGCGCTCGGCTCGGGACGCGCCGAGATCCTCGGGGCGAACGCCGCCGACGTCGCGCGGGCCGAGAAATCCGGGGCGACGCCGGCTGTCGTCGACCGGCTTCGTCTCAGCGACGCCCGCCTCGACGAGATGGCCAAGGGCCTGCGCGCCGTCGCCGCGCTCGCCGATCCGGTCGGGCAGGTCGTCGAGGGTTGGGTCCGTCCGAACGGCCTGGCGGTCCGGCGCGTACGCGTGCCGCTCGGCGTCGTCGGCATCGTCTACGAGAACCGCCCCAACGTCACCTCGGACGCCGCGGGGCTCTGCGTCAAATCCGGGAACGCGGCCTTCCTGCGCGGCTCGGCGGGCGCCATCGGGTCGAACAAGGCGATCACGGCCGCGCTGCGGTCCGGGATCGCCAAGGCTGGCCTGCCGGCGGACTGCGTCCTGCTCGTCGAGGACACCCGGCACGACACGGTCCAGGAGTTCGTGCGGCTGCGCGGTGTGATCGACTGCCTCGTGCCCCGCGGCGGCCCGGCGCTCGTCGCTCTCGTCGTCGAGCACGCCACCGTGCCGTACGTCATCGACGGCGACGGGAACTGCCACGTCTACATCGACGCTGACGCCGATCTCGACGTCGCCGAACGGATTGTCGTCAACGCCAAGACCCAGCGCCCGAGCGTCTGCAACGCGATGGAGACCCTCCTCGTCCACCGCGCCATCGCGCCGGTCGCGCTTCCGAGATTCGCAGCCGCCCTCGAAGGCGTCGAGCTCGTCGGGGACGAGGCGACCCGGGCGGTGCTCCCCGAGGTTGGCGTCGCGACGGAGACGGATTTTGCGACCGAGTTCCTCGGGCTGCGGCTCTCCGTCGCCGTCGTCGACGACCTCGACGGGGCGCTCGACCACATCGCCCGCTACTCGACAGGACATTCCGAGGCGATCGTGACGCGGGACTACGAGGCGGCCCGGCGCTTTGTCCGCGAGGTCGACGCCGCCGCGGTGCTCGTCAACGCCTCGACGCGCTTCGTCGACGGCGGCGAGCTCGGGCTCGGCGCGGAGATCGGGATCTCGACCCAGAAGCTGCATGCTCGCGGTCCGATGGGGTTGTGCGAACTCACCTCGGTGAAGTTCGTGATCGAGGGCGACGGCCAGATCCGCGCCTGAACGCCGCGGTCTGCGGCATGACAGCCCGCGCGAGAGCCACCACGGGCGCCTGAGACGGCCGCCTCTTCGATGGCGGGGTCCGCGGAGCCGGTAGGGTGCGGAAGGTGAAGGTTCCAGCGGCAACCGTCGATCCGCTTCCGCGCGCCGAAGGCGCCATCGCAGCCGGGACGCGCCTCGTGATCATCCGCCACGGCGAGGCCTTCGCCAACGTCGATTCGATAATCGGCGGACACAAAGGCTGTCGCGGGCTCACGCCCCGCGGCGTCGCCCAAACCGAGGTCCTCGTCGAACGGCTCACGCGCACCGGCGAGCTCGCCGGGGCGGCGGCAATGTGGACGAGCGTCCTGCCGCGGGCGATCGAGACTGCAGCCATCCTCGCTCCCGCCCTCGGCGTGAAACACTTCGAGGAGAGCTGTTCGTTCTGTGAACGCCACCCCGGCGAGGCCGACGGGATCAGCTGGGCGGAGTACGAGGCGCGTTACCAGCGGCGTGGCCTGCCGGGCGACGACCCGGAGTTCCCGACCTCACCGGGCGGCGAGAGCTGGATCGACTTCCTCGACCGGGCCGCCGCCGCGCTGACGTCGGTGGCCGTCGGCCATCCGGGCGAGCTCGTCGTTGTCGTCTCGCACGGCGGGGTCATCGACAGCTCGATGATCCGCTTCCTCGGCCTCGCCGACCACGGCAACATCGTCCGGCTCCACCCGGACAACACCTCGATCACCGAGTGGCGTCACACCGGCTCGCGCTGGCGCCTCGTGCGCTACAACGACGCGGCGCACCTCGCCGGTCGGGCGCATATCCAGTCAGCACAACCCGACTGGGTCAGCGTCGAGCCGCCGGAGTGGGCGGCGCTCGATCAGCAGCTGTAGTCGGGATCGACGCCGTAGGGCGACGGGACCGCGCCCGGCGTCTCCTGGAGGAGCACGGGCACCCCCCCGGCGAACAGGTCGTTGCTGGGGCTGCCGGGGTTTGAGTAGGTCGCAGTCCCGGCGCACCACGGCACGAGGGCCGACGGGTTGGGAAGTCCCGATGGGGAGTATGGCGGTCTCGTGTGGGGGACTCCCGCGACCCAGAGCGGCAGCTTCGCCCCGGTGGGGACGAAGCTGCCGGCGATGATCGGGAACTCGAAACTCGTCGAGTACAGGCCGACCTGAACCCCGGCCCCGCGGAGCGCGTCGAGCGCGCCTTGGATTGTCGCGTCGTTGAGGACCGTCGAATTCGACCAGTAGTGCCCGGCCGCGAAGCTCGAGAAGCGGGTCGGGGAGAGCGAGAGGCCCTCGATGTCAAGCCACCACAGCTTGGCTTGGACTCCCTGCTGCGTCGCGTAGGCAAGGGCCTGTTTCGCGCCGTTGAAGCCGTAGTTGTAAGCCTCGCAGAGCGCCTCGGCCTCGCCGGTGATCGCCGAGCAGGCGCCTTGCGGGCCGTTCGCCGCCAGGGCGCGTCCGGCCGCAGTGTCGTCGGGGGCGTTGACAAACAGGTACAGGGAGTACGGCGCGCCACTCGGCCCCGCGGCCGTCGTCGCCCAGGCCGCCTCCGCGGCGAGGCAGGGGTTGTCCGCTCCGTCGAGCCAGCCGGCGACCTGGAGCACGGAGACCGTCGAGGTGGGTGGCAGGTCGCTGCGCGCGGCCGCCGACCCCGGAGACTTGCACTGGTAGCTCGAAATGTCGTAGCCGAGGGCGCCGTGGGGGAGGGAGACGAGACCTGGCTTCACGACGAAGGTGCGCATCATCTGGGCGACAGACAGACCGCCCGGGGGTGGCTCGTGCGCGAGCGAACCGGCAAACCGGGCGTCGCCGTAGTTGAAGATCCTCCCGTCCGCCGTGGTGAGCCAGTAGCCGCCGCCGTCGGCGGTCGCTTCGATCGAGACGAACGGGCTCGTCAGCTCCAAGGCCGCGGGCGACCCGAAGCGTCTCGCGTCGCCGAAGTTGTACACGGTGCCGGCCGAGGTGGCGATCCAGTAGCCGCGTCCGTCGGCGGTCGACGCGATCCCGACCACCTCGCTCCGCAGCTCGGCCGCCGGCGGCTCCCCGAAGTACCTGGCGTCGCCGTAGGCGTAGACCCTCCCGTTCGCGGCGACGAGGCGGTAGCCGCCGTCGTCGGGTGAGGGCGCGAGTCCGACGATCGGGGAACTGAGCGGGACGTGCACGAGGGAGCCGCAGAATGCCGAGTTCCCGTAGTTGTAGACCGCGCCGTTCGCGGCGACGAGCCAGTAACCCGCGCCGATCGGTGCCGACGCGATCGCGACAATTGGCGGGCGGCCCAGCCGGTGGACGGGTGAGCCCAGAAAGTGCGCGTCGCCGAATGGGTAGACGCTCCCCCTCGAGGTGGCGAGCCAGTAGCCGCCGCCGTCGGCGGAAACCGCGCCGCCGACGAAGGTCGCCTGGAGATGCTCCGGTGCCTTGGACCCGTAGAACCGCGCCCCACCGAAGGCGTGAATTCCGCCGTTCGACTCGACGAGGTAGTAGGCGGCCCTCTCCGTCGTCGGCGGAGCCGACGGGAGCGTCGTCGTTGTCGTCGGCGTCGTCGTGGTCGACGCTGGAAGTGTCGTCGTCGTGGTTGTTGTGGTCGACGACGGCGTCGTCGTGGTCGACGTGGTCGACGTGGCCGTCGTTGTGGTCGACGTGGTCGACGTGGTCGTCGTGGTCGTCGTCGTGGTCGTCGTGGTCGACGTGGTCGTCGTGGGTGTCACCGGGTAGGCGCACGCCGCCGCGCCCGGGGTCCGGGGCAGCGCCATGGCGAACGCCGCCGTCGCCGAGGCGCGAGCTCCCCCGGCTGTTCCGCCGAAGGCGACCGGACCCGCGATCAACGCCACGATCAGCGGCGCAGTCCAGATTCTGCAGTGCGACGCGCCGAGCGGACGCATCAGTCTGCGAGGAGTTCTGCGACCCGGAAGGCGAGGTCGAGCGCCTGGCGGCCGTTGAGACGCGGGTCGCAGGTCGTCGTGTAGCGCAGCGAGAGATGTTCCTCGAGGATGTCTTCGGCCCCCCCGAGGCACTCCGTCACGGCGTCGCCGGTGAGTTCGACGTGGACGCCGCCCGGCCAGCTCCCCTCCTGCCGGTGAACGGCGAAGAAGCCTTTGATCTCGCCGAGGACGTCGTCAAAGTGCCTCGTCTTCCGGCCGTTTTCGGAGACGAAGGTGTTGCCGTGCATCGGATCGCACTCCCAGACGACCGGGTGCCCTGCGGCGGTGACGGCGCGCACGATCGGCGGCAGAAGCGTCGTCACCTCGTGCACGCCGAGGCGGGTGATGAGCGTGAGACGTCCGGGCACCCGCGCCGGGTTCAGGGCGGCACAGAGGCCGACGGCTTCGTCCGGCGTCGTCGAAGGGCCGAGCTTCACGCCGATCGGGTTGTGGACACCTCGTAGGAAAGCGACGTGCGCACCGTCGAGCTGGCGGGTCCGGTCGCCGATCCAGAGCATGTGCGCCGAGCCGTCGTAGAAGTCGCCGGTCAACGGATCGCGCTTCGTCAGCGACTCCTCGAAATCAAGCAACAACGCCTCGTGGCTCGTGAAGAGGTCGACCTGTTGGGTCGGGGCGTCCGCTTCAAGATTCACGCCACAGGCAGAAAGGAACCGGAGAGCGCGGTCGATCGCCTCGGCGGTCTCCTCGTAGCGGCGACCTTCCCGGCTCGTGGCGACGAACTCCTGATTCCACGCGTGCACCTGGCCGAGGGCCGCGAAACCGCCCTTCGTGAACGTCCGCAGCAAGTTGAGGGTCGCGGCGGCGTGACGATAGGCGTCGATCATCCGGGATGGGTCCGGCCTGCGGGCCTCGAGGTTCGGCGCGTCGTCGTGCACGATGTGACCGCGGAACGACGGAATCGCGGTGTCGCCGTACGCCTCGGTCGGCGAGGAACGGGGCTTCGCGAACTGGCCCGCGATCCGGCCGATCTTCACCACGGGGACGCCGGAACCGTACGTGAGCACGACTGCCATCTGGAGGATCACCTTCAGCTTGTCGCGGATCGCGTCGGCGTTGATCTCGGAGAACGATTCGGCGCAGTCGCCGGCCTGGAGGACGAAGGCTCGACGGTCGGCCACGTGCCCGAGCGACTCGACGAGTCGACGGCTCTCGCCGGCGAAGACGAGCGGCGGAAACAGTTCGAGCTCGCCGAGCGCCGCGGCGAGCGCGACCGGATCCGGCCATTCGGGCCCCTGCTCGACGGGGCGTGACCGCCAGCAATCAGGCGTCCACTCCGCGTCGTCGCCCGTCGTGGGGGCGCGCACCGAGGGATCACTCACAACCTGACCCATGGCTCCAGAGTAGGCAACGCTGCGGCCCGATGGGCGGGCACTCCCGCGACTGTCCGTGTTTCCGGGCGCCTACGCTGCATCCATGCGACGAGCCGCGATCATCCCCCCCTCGGTCCGCCACCCCGGTGACGAGGCCGGTCGTCGCTGAGACGGCCGTGCGTCTCGGCATCTTCGGCGGCACTTTCGATCCGATTCACGTCGGCCACCTCGTCGCGGCGGTGAACGCTCGCCACGCCCTCGACCTGGACCGGGTGCTTTTCGTCGTGGCCAACGAGCCGTGGCAGAAGGTCGGCGACCGGCCCGTGTCGCCGGCCGCCGACCGGCTCGCACTTGTCGACGCGGCGCTCGGGGACGTGGAGGGTCTCGAGGCGTCGCGCCTCGAGATCGACCGAGGCGGTCCCTCCTTCACGATCGACACGATCGAGGAGCTGCAGGCCCTCGACGCCGCGGCGGAACTGTTCTTGATCGTCGGCGCCGACGTCGTCACGGGCCTTTTCACCTGGGAGCGGCTCGATGACGTACGCCGGGCGACGACGATGGTTGTCGTCAACCGACCCGGCTCAACGCCGGTGCTGCCCGGACCGACGGGACCGCTCGCCGGTTGGAACGCCTTCGCGATCGAGATCCCGGCGCTCGAGATCTCGAGCACCGACCTGCGCGAACGGGCCGCGTCCGGACGCCCCCTCGACTATCTGATCCCCGAGGGCGCGGTCCGCATGATCAAAGAACGCGGGATGTACGCTCGCGACGGATGACGAGCCGCCCAGATTTTCGACCCTGCGGCTCGTGGGTCGCGGCGGCCCGCAGGCTGGCGGCTTCGGGCGGCTGCCCTCGTTGACGCTGGCGAACGCCCTCGTCGCCGCCCGCGCGGCGTCGGCGAAGACGCTGGAAACGACGGTCGTGCTCGACGTCGGTGATCTCATCGGCATCACCGATTACTTCATCATCACCGCCGGCAGGAACGAACGCCAGGTCCGTTCCATCGTCGACGAGGTCGGGAAGCGACTGCGCGAACTCGCCGGCCTTTCCGTCCTCCAGACAGAGGGTCTCGAAGGGTCGCACTGGGTGCTCCTCGACTACGGCGACTTCGTCGTCCATGTCTTTGACACCGAGGCCCGTTCGCTCTACTCGCTGGAGCGACTGTGGGCTGACGCGCCTCGCGTCGCGGTCGATGACACAGTTCCGGCGAATGTTGCCGGGAACTGAGGGGTGCTCAGGGTTTGGTCGGCGGCGCGATTGAGCGGTAGTCGACGCGGTCGACCGGGCGGTCGCTGATCGCGTTCCCGTTCGGTAGGTAGGCGATCCGAATGCCGCCGAGCAGCATGTTGACCGCATTCACGGCGTGGAACTGGGTCAGCGTGTACAGGATCTGGCCGTCGGCCTGGAACAACTGGCTCGTGTCGAGCTCGGAGAAGGTCGAGTCGAGATCGACCGTCGCGATGTGGTTCTTCACGTGGCCGACCAGTGTCACCGTCGCCGCCGGGGACTCGCTCAGGGAGGTCGTCACGCCGCTCCGGAACTCGGCGGCCGTCGGTCCCGCGTCCAATTGGTTGAGCGCGAGCTGGAGCCTCTGGTTGAGCGAGAACCTGCCCGCCGGCAGGAAGCGCGTCGAGGCGACGAGGTACCCGTTCGTGAGGAAGAAGACGTCGTAGGCCCGCCCGTGGTGCCGGGCGATCGTCGGCGTCGTCGGGGGGGTGAACTGGTTGGCGGGGACTTTGAAGGGCTGTGCGGTTCCTTGGATCGCGATTCCACAACCCGCGAAGACCAACGCCAGGGCGCCGCCAGCGACGAGCGCGGCGAGGCGCCGGCGCCGATGGCTCACCGATCGCCTCGCCGGCCCGTGTCGGACGAGCTGCCCGAGGTGTCGGAGCCGGAGCGCTCCGCGGCCTGCGAGATCGGCAGTTCGACGACGAAGCGCGCCCCACCGGTCGGCGCGTCGGTGACCCACACCCGTCCGCCGTGCAGTCGAACGTGCTCTTGCACGAGAGCCAGCCCGAGACCGGTGCCGCTGCCAGCGCCCCGACTACCCGCCGTGCCCGGGCCGCGCGCGAACCGCTCGAAGATGCGATCGCGGTCCGCCGGCGGTATTCCCGGCCCGGAGTCGTCGACGCACACGCGCACGAAGTGGTCGCTCGTCTCGACGACGACCTGCGCCACGCCGCCCGCGTAGCGATCGGCGTTCTCGAGGAGATTCCCGAAGACGCGTTCGATCCGCCGTTTGTCGACGACGAGCTCGCGATGGTCGTCCTCGGGGCTGATGATCACCGGCACGGGCACGTGATCTGTCGGGCTGACCGCGTGCCGGACGAGGTCTCCGATCTCGACCGGCGTCGGCGCGAAGTCTGCCGAACGGGCGTCGAACCGAGAGATCTCGAGCAGGTCGCGCACCATGCGCTGGAAGCGACGGACCTCGGTTCCCAACAGGTCGAGGGCGCGCTGGGCGCGTTCGGGAAGCTCTTCACGGCGCGACTCGATCACCGAAAGTGAAGTTGCCAAGGTCGTGAGGGGCGAACGGAGCTCGTGGCTGACGTCGGAGGTGAACCGCGCGTCTCTCTCGATCCGCTGCTGCAGCCGGTCTGCCATCCGGTTGAACGACGACGTGAGCATGGCGAGGTCGCGGGCGTCGACCGTCTCGAGCCGCGTGTCGAGCATTCCGCTGGCGATCGACGACGCCGCCTGGGAGACGTCGCGCAGCGGCCGCAACGTGCGCCCGGCGGCCCACCGGCCGAGGGCGGCGCCGAGCAGGGTCGTCACCGCCGCCGCGGCGATCAGCGAAGCCAGAAGCACGTGGCGCGTCCGGTTCGCCGCGTCGAGACTGAAGACCCCGAAGTAGTAGGCGCCGGCCGGAATGGCGATCCCGACGCCGAAATACGGCATACCACGGAAGATGAACGTCTGCTCCACCGCCTTGCCGGTCAAGGTCAGGGCGCGCAGCGATTCCGGCAGGTCTTCCTTGTAGAACTTCAGCGGATACGTCGCGTACCACAGGTCGAGGGAGGTGACGTAGATGAGTGAATACGAGGTCGTGGAACGGAACTCGTCGGAGAGATCGACCATGTTGGCGACGAGGATCGACGGATCCCGGGCGTAGACGCTCGTCTCCAGGGACGTGGCGTTGGCGATCGCCTGGAGCTCGAAGGAGTGCTCGTCTTGCGTGACGATCGACGAGCTGGTCATGAAGTACGTGATCGAGGTGATGAGGAGCGAGAGCGCGAGCGCGCCGAGGCCGAACACGGTGGTGATCCGGGCTCGCAGCCCGAGGTGCACGAGTCGGCGGCGCGACCGGTCGCTTCCCCGGCGGGGGAGGAGCCGGCGGCGCCGCTCTCCGTCGGCCATCTACGGCGCGAGCTTGTAACCGAGCCCGCGCACGGTGAGCACGTATCGGGGATTGGCGGGATCCGGCTCGACTTTCATGCGCAATCGGCGGACGTGCACGTCGACGAGCCGACCGTCGCCGAAGTAGTCGTAGCTCCAGACCCGTTCGAGCAGCTGCTCACGGGAGAGCACCTTGCCGTGGTTGGCGGCGAGCTCGCAGAGTAGGAGGAACTCCGTTCGGGTGAGATGGACCTCGTCACCGGCGAGCCGGACGACACCGGCCTCCGGCATGATCTCCAGATCACCGAAGGTGAGAGTCGACGGACCCCCCTCGGTGGAACGGGCCCGGCGAAGGAGGGCGCGGATCCGCGCCGCCAGCTCCTTGGGCTCGAACGGCTTCGTCACGTAGTCGTCGGCCCCCGCCTCGAGGCCGGCGACGACGTCATGGGTGTCGGTGCGCGCCGTGACCATGATGATCGGGACGGCGCTCTGGCGACGGACCTCCCGACAGCACTCGAAGCCGTCCATGCCTGGCAGCATGATGTCGATGATGACGAGGTCGAGAGGCTCGAAGCTGAGCGACTGGGCGAAGCGTTCGAGCGCCTCCTCGCCGCTTCCGGCCCCGACGACGTCGTAGCCTTCGTCCTCGAGAGCGAGGCTCATCGAGGCCCGGATCCGCTCGTCGTCCTCGACGATGAGAATGCGGCTCGCCATGACCTCATCTTGGCGCATCGCGGACCGACGTGTTCCCCGGGGTCGGGACCAGGGTTCGCTACGCTCGCCACGTGGGCTGGGAGACGGACGCGTTCGTCCAGACGCTCGGGTCGTCGGCACCGGCGACGGTACGGGCCTACCGCTCCGACGTCGAGTCCTTCGCCGAATGGGCGGCCCGGTCGGGGGTCGTCGGTCCCGGGGAGGTTGACCGGATCCTGCTCCGGAGGTACCTCGCGTACCTCGCCACCCGCGGCTACGAACGCCGGTCGATCGCACGCAAGGCCGCCGCGCTGCGGCGCTACTTCGCCTTCGCCAAGCGCCGTGGTCTCAGCGAGGCCGATCCTTCGCGGCGGTTGACGGCTTCGTCGGGCGACGGGCGACTGCCGCGCGTGCTGACGCCGGGAGAGCTCGAGGCCCTCCTCGAAGGCCCGGAGTCCGCCCCGACCCCGCAGGATCCCCGCGTCCGGGCGACCCGGTTGCGTGACGACGCCGTCTTGGAGCTGCTCTACGGATCGGGCCTGAGGGTCAGCGAATGCTGTGGGCTCGATCGCGACGGTCTCGACCTCGCCGGTGGGACGGTGACGGTCTGGGGCAAGGGCGGCAAGCAACGGCGCGTGCCGATGAGCGAGCCGTCGGCTGACGCCTGCCGGAAGTACCTCGAGTTGGCCCGGCCGGTCCTTTCCGGGCCCGAGACGCCGCCGGACGCCGTTTTCTTGAACGCCAGGGGGAGGCGTCTCGGCTCCCGGGATGTGCGTCGCATCATCGACCGGCGTACCGTCGTGCCGACGCATCCGCACGCCCTGCGGCACACCTACGCGACCCACCTCCTCGACGGGGGCGCGGATCTGCGCGTCGTCCAGGAACTCCTCGGCCATGCGAGCCTGCGGACGACCCAGCGCTACACCCACGTGTCGCAGGAGCGGCTCGTCGGGGTGTACAAGAAGGCGCATCCGCGGGCCTGACCGTCGCCAGGGCCCGAGCGGCTACCATGCTCCCGAGGCCCGCCCGGGTCTCAGGAGAAATCGGCCGGACGTGCCCACGGTCGCCTTACGGCGCGACGCCCGGTGCAAAGAACCGTTGGGAAGGAGCGACGCGTGGCCGTCGTGACGATGAAGCAACTGCTCGAAGCCGGGGTGCACTTCGGACACCAGACCCGGCGGTGGAACCCGAAGATGAAGCGTTTCCTGTACGGCGAGCGCAGCGGGATCTACATCATCGATCTTCACCAGACCCTCGCCCGGATCGAGACCGCCTACGCCTTCGTGCGCGACCTCGTCGGCGCGGGCGGGACCCTGCTCTTCGTCGGGACGAAAAAGCAGGCCCAGGACCCCGTGGCCGAATACGCGACGGCCTGCGGCATGCCGTACGTCAACGAGCGCTGGCTCGGCGGAATGCTCACGAACTTCGAGACGGTCTCCGGTCGGGTCCGCAAGCTCTCCGAGCTCGAGGCGGCGCGCGATTCCGGCGAGTTCGACGCCCTGCCGAAGAAGGAGGCGCTCATGCACCGGCGCGAGCTCGAGAAGCTCGGGCGCAACCTCGGCGGCATCCGGCGCCTGACGAAGCTGCCGAACGCGCTGTTCGTCATCGACACGAAAAAGGAGCACATCGCCGTGACGGAGGCGAACAAGCTCGGTATTCCGGTGATCGCCATCGTCGACTCGAACTGCGACCCCGACATCATCGACTACGTGATCCCCGGCAACGACGACGCGATCCGTTCCGGGCGTTTGCTGTGCCGCGTCATGGCCGACGCCGTCCAGGAGGGTCGGTTCATCTACTCCCGGCAGGCGGTGGCGAACCTCGCGGCGACGGGCGGGTCCGAGACGAACCGGCACGCCGCTCGGGACGGGTTCGCGGCGGCCACGGCGGAGGTCTGAGATGGCCGGTGTCACGGCACAGGACGTGAAGACGCTGCGCGCCGCGACTGGAGCCGGGATTCTCGACGCGCGTCGCGCGCTCGTCGAGACGGACGGCGACTTCGAGAAGGCCAAGCGGTGGCTGCGGGAACAGGGTCTGGCCGGGTCCGCCAAGCGCGCCGGGCGGGAACGCACCGAAGGCGCGGTCTCCGTCGTCGTCGACGGCGATCGGGGTGCCGGTGCTGTCGTCGCGCTCGAGTGTGAAACGGACTTCGTCGCGAAATCAGCCGACTTCGTCCGGCTCGTCGACTCGCTCGCCGAGGTGCTCGTCGTCGGGGGCGAGGAGGCGCTGGGCACCCAGGCGGACAAGGTCGACGAGCTCCGGGTGGCGCTCAAGGAGAACATCGCTGTCGGTCGGCACGCCCGGTTCGTGGCCGAGCCCGGCGGGGTGCTCGGCAGTTACCTCCACGTCCAGAACGGGCGCGGTGTGAACGGAGTCCTCGTCGAGCTCGTCGGGGGACCGGCCTCGCTCGCCCACGACGTGGCCGTGCACGTCGCGTTCGGCCGTCCGGAGTACCTCCGCCGGGAGGACGTCCCCGCCGAGGTGATCGGCGCCGAACGCGCGACGATCCTCGCCATCGCCCGGAACGAGGGCAAGCCCGAGGCGCAGCTGGACAAGATCGCCGAGGGCCGCCTCAACGGCTGGTACAAAGAGCATGTTCTCCTCGACCAGCCCTACGCGCGAAACGAGAAGCTGACGATCGCGCAGTTCGTCGGCCCGGCTGTCATCAGCCGGTTCGCCCAGGTCGTCGTGGGGACGTGACGCCCCGACACGCCGATCTGGCGGACGCGACGCACCCGACGGATGCCGTAGCGGTGGTGCCGCGCTGGCAGCGAGCCGTCCTGAAGATCAGCGGCGAGGCGTTCGCGAGCTCGGCCTCGGACGAGACGATCGACGCGCCGACGGTCGGTCGGATCGCCAAGGAGATCGCCGAGACGACGGACGAGCTCGGAGTGGAGCTCGCCGTCGTGATCGGCGGGGGCAACATCTGGCGGGGTCAGGAAGGGGCCCGTGGGGGCATCGACCGCGCCACCTCGGACACGATGGGGATGCTCGGCACCGTCATCAACGCACTCGCGTTGCAGGACGCGATCGAGCAGCAGGGGCGTCCGACCCGGGTGCTCTCGGCGATCCACATGGCCGAGGTGTGCGAGCCGTACATCCGGCGACGGGCGATCCGCCACCTGGAAAAGGGACGGGTCGTTATCTTCGCCGCGGGCATGGGGAACCCGTACTTCACGACGGACACGCCCGCCGCGCTGCGGGCGGCCGAGATCGAGGCCGGGGTGCTCCTCAAAGGGACCCACTCCGGGGTCGACGGCGTGTACAGCGCCGATCCCCGCCTCGAGCCCGCCGCGATCCGCTACAACGAGGTGAGCTTCATGGACGTCATCGCCCGCGACCTACGGGTGATGGATCTCACGGCGATCACGTTCTGCAAGGACAACAATCTGCCGATTCTCGTCTTCGACTTGATGACGGAGGGCAACATCCGGGGAGCCCTCGCCGGTGCGCAGATCGGTACGCTGATCAGATGACGGCCGACTCGATCATCGAAGAGGCGATCCAGGACGCCCGCGAGAAGATGGCGCGGGCAGTCGAGCACACGAAGGGCGAGTTCGGCGCCGTCCGCACCGGGCGGGCCGCGCCGGTCCTCGTCGAGAAGCTGAAGGTCGACTACTACGGCACCGAGGTCGCGCTGCAGAGCCTCGCCGGGATCACCGTCCCCGAGGCGCGCACCCTCGTCATCCACCCCTACGACAAGGGCGCGATCAAGGCGATCGAGAAGGCGATTCAGGTCTCGGATCTCGGTGTGAATCCCTCGAACGACGGCGAGGTCGTGCGGCTGACCTTCCCCCAGCTGAACGAAGAACGGCGTCGCGAGCTCGTGAAAGTGGTTCGCCAACGCGCCGAGGAGGGTCGGGTCTCAGTCCGTAACGTCCGTCGCCACGCGCGCCACGAACTCGAGATCCACGAGCACGACGGTGCCGTCTCCATCGACGACGTCGAGCGAGCCGACAAAGAGCTCGACAAGCTGACCCACGAGTTCGTCGCCGAAATCGACCGACTGCTCACCCACAAGGAGCAGGAGCTGCTCGAGGTCTGACAGCGGGCTGGGGCCCGAGGTCGGCCGGGGATGCCGCGGAGGGAACGGACAGTGGACGACGACGAGAAGCGGACCCGCGACCCCGACTCGGCCGACGCTGCCGAGGGAGACGACGCCACGCCGACGGCCGACACTCCGGTGCGACCACCGGTGTCGACGACCGAGGAGGTCCGAGTCGTCGCCGTCGAGGCGGCCGTGGCCGCCGGGCTCGTGCCGGAGTCACGCCGCCCGCCCGCTGACGAGGAGGCGGAACTTCCGGCCGACGCGCCGGAGGAAGGCGAGGGCCCGCGCTACGAACTCCCCGACTGGACGGAACCGCCGACCGGCCAGGGGTCCCAGGTGCCGGGCGGCGACGCTGCTGCCAACGGTTCGGGCGAGCGCGTTTCGCGGGGACCGACCTGGCGCCAGACGGCGGCTGATTGGGAGGAGGACGAGGCTGACCTGGCCTTCCTGGCGGAGGAGGCCGACGGCCCGGACGGAGCCCTCGACGAGTCCTCGGCGATCGCCGGTCGCGGCGAGGATCCTGCGTCGACCGCGAACCCCTTCGAGTTCGACTTTCAGGCGCCGACGACGCGTCACGCCCACCGCCACAAGGCGGTGCCGGGTCGCGGCTCGGCGGAAGATTCTGACCTGCCCGACGACGCGGCCTGGGAGCAGGTCGTCGGCGCGCCGCGAACCCATCGTCGGCACCGGTCGCGGGCGGCCCATCGGGCCGGTGGGCCGCTGACCGCCCTCGGGGCCGAGAGCCCCCCGCGTCGCAACACGGTGGTCGCGACGGCGACGGGCATCGTCCTCGCGGGCGTAGCCGTCCTGTGCTTCGCGAACGGTCCGCTCCCGGCCCTCGTGCTCGCCTCCGTCATCCTCGCCGTCGCCGCCGGGGAGACGTTCGGGGCGGTGCGTCTCTCCGGTTACCAGCCGTCGGCTCTCCTCGGTCTCCTCGCCGTTCCCGCCCTCGTCGTCGGCAGCTACCTCAAGGGCCCCGAGGCCGTCCCGGTCATCATCGCCGCCGTCGTCGTCTGTTCGGGTGCCGCCCGCATCGTGGTGGCCTCGGAGGCATCGCCGGTCGACGATCTCGCTGTCACGATGCTCGTCGTCACCTGGGTCGGCGTGCTCGGTTCGTTCGCGGGGCTCCTCCTCAACCCGACGTCCTACCCGCTGCGCCACGGCGTGGCCTACCTGGGCGCGGCGGTGGCGCTGACCGTCGCGCACGACATCGGCTCGTTCGCCGTCGGCTCGAAGCTCGGTCGGCATCGGCTCGCGCCACGCATCAGTCCCGGCAAGACGATCGAGGGCTTGGTCGGCGGCACGCTCCTCACGATGGGAGTCGCGGCCGGGATTGTCGCGCAGGTACATCCCTTCGGACTCGCCAACGCGCTCGCGTTCGGCGCCGTCGTGGTCGTCTTCGCGCCGCTCGGCGATCTGTTCGAGTCGGTCGTGAAACGGGACCTCGGCCTCAAGGACATGGGCCGGCTCCTGCCCGCCCACGGAGGCGTCTTCGACCGCATCGACGCGATGCTGTTCGTCCTGCCGGCGACGTACGTGCTGGTCCGGCTCGTCCACATCGGATGAGGGATCCTCGGCGCGTCAGCATCGTCGGATCGACCGGCTCGATCGGGTGCCAGGCGCTCGACGTTATCTCGACCGCCAGAGACGATTTCCTGGTCGAGGCGTTGGGCGCCAACCGTTCCGTGGCTGACCTTGCCCGTCAGGCGGTCGAATTCCGCCCCAAGGTCGTGGCGATCGGGGACGCGGCGCGGGCGGCCGAGCTTGCCGCCGCGCTCCCGCGCGGCGTCGAGGTGCGGGCCGGTGCGCAGGGGCTCGCGTCGCTCGGCGAGCTCGGTGACGTGGTGCTCAACGCCGTCGTCGGCTTCGCCGGGCTGGAGGTCACCGTCCGGGCGCTGCGCTCGGGACGCCGGTTGGCTCTCGCCAACAAGGAGTCGCTCGTCGCCGGGGCGCCGGTCGTGCAGGTCGCCCGGGCGAGCAAGGGCGCGGAGATCATCCCGGTCGACTCCGAGCACTGCGCGATCCACCAGTGTCTCGGCGAAAGGCGCCAGGCCGCGCTCGCGCCGGGCCGCGGCGGGGCAGGCGCCCCCGCGGCGTCGGCGGACGTGGCCCGGCTCGTCCTCACGGCGAGCGGCGGGCCGTTCCGGGGGCGGGCGGCGGAGGAGCTCGCTTCGGTAACCGTCGGCGACGCCCTGGCCCACCCGACCTGGCAGATGGGCCCGAAGATCACGATCGACTCGTCGACCCTTATGAACAAGGGCCTCGAGGTGATCGAGGCGCACGAACTGTTCGGGGTCGACTACGGGCGCATCGAGGTCGTCGTGCATCCCCAGTCGATCGTGCACTCCATGGTCGAGTTCTGCGACGGCGCGACGATCGCGCAGCTGTCCCAGCCCGACATGCGGCTGCCGATCGGCTACGCGCTCGCCTATCCGGAGCGATTCGGCGAGCCCTACGGAAGGATCGACTGGCGGGAGGTCGCGCACCTCGACTTCGCGTCGCCCGACCCGGCGACCTTCCCCTGTCTCGGGCTCGCTCTCGAGGCCGGGCGGGCCGGGGGGAGCGCCCCTGCCTGGCTGAACGCGGCCAACGAGGTCGCCGTCGGCGCTTTCCTCGCCGGCCGGATCAGCTGGCCCGGGATCGCCGCGGTCGTCGCCGAGACGCTCGCGGCCCACGAACCGACGGCACTCGTCGAGATCGAAGACGTGCTGGCGGCTGACGCCGCGGCGCGCGAGATCGCGACCGGAGCGAGCGCGCGCCAGAATCGGAGCGCGTGAGCACTTCCGTCACAACGCCCCCGGCCAACGCCGAACCGACGAGCGCGAGCGCGCTCTGGCGGCTGGCGGCATTCGTCGCCGCGGTGATCGTGTTCGCCGCGGCACTCCACGGGCTCGACGTGCTTCTCGTCGTCGTCGCGCTCGTCGTCATGGTGATGCTCCACGAGTTCGGCCACTTCGTCGCGGCGAAACTCTCGGGGATGAAAGTCACCGAGTACTTCTTCGGCTTCGGACCACGGCTCTGGTCGGTTCGACGGGGCGAGACCGAGTACGGGGTGAAGGCGCTTCCCGCTGGCGGCTACGTGCGGGTCGTCGGCATGACGATGCTCGAGGATGTCGACCCGGCGGACGAGGCGCGCAGTTACCGCCAGGCCAGCTTCCCGCGCCGCATTTCCGTGGCGGTCGCCGGTTCGGCGATGCACTTCATCATCGCCTTCGGCCTGCTCTGGGGGATGGTCGCCTTCACCGGCCTGCCGGTCGCGGTCCCCCGGCAGGAGGTGACCGCCCTCATCACCTTCGTCAACAGGCCGAACCCCGCCAAGGCCGCCGGGGTGCGGGTTGGGGACGTCCTCGTCGCCGTCGACGGACGCCGCTTCCAGTCGGTAGCCGGGTTCATCTCGTTCATCGAAGGACACAGCGGTGCCGAGCTCCGACTGGTCGTTCGGCGCGACGGACGTCTCGTCGCGCTCCACGTTCGGCCGATCGACGGTCGATCTGCCGACGTCCGGCTGAGCGACAACCGGCTGGCACCGGAGAAGACGGGGAAAAGACCCGTCGGCGTGATCGGGGTCGAGCTCGGCGGGCAGGTACTCGTGACGGCGAACCCGCTCGACGCCGTGGCGCGGGCGGGCACGGTGCTCGGCCAGGAATTCGCCTGGACGGGTGAGGGGATCGGCCAGGTCTTCTCGCTCCACGGGCTGCGCGCTTTCGCCCACGACGTCGCCACCGCGAACAGCGCGCCGTCCGCAAGATCCGCGAAGACGACGTCGAGCTCGTCGGCTTCGGCCAAGCAGGGCGAGATCCTGTCGCTTCCCGGCGCGGTCGAGATCGCGGTGCAGGCCCTGCAGATCAACGTGACGGACCTGCTCTCCATCCTCGTCGCGATCAACGTCTTCGTCGGCATCGTCAACCTCTTCCCGATGCTGCCGCTCGACGGGGGGCACGTCGTGATCGCCGTCTACGAACGGATTCGTTCCCGGCGCGGCCGGCCCTACCACGTCGACGTCAACAAGCTGATGCCCCTCGCCTACGCGCTTCTCGCCTTCATCGCGGTCGTCGGGCTCGGTGCTCTCTACGTCAACATCCTGCAGCCGCCCCATCTCCCGGGCGGCTGAGAAGGGCTGCGGGGGGCCGCCCGGCGCGCCGGCCGTAGGCTGGGGGCGCGGCCGCAGGAGGTGGCGGCGGGGGAACCCGAAAGGACGAGCGTGGAGATCGCGGAGCTGAACCTGGCCCCGAGGAAGCCGACCCGTCGGATCATGGTCGGTTCGGTCCCGATCGGCGCTGGCGCCCCGATCTCGGTGCAGTCGATGACGACGACGAAGACCGGCGACGTCGAGGGGACGCTGCAGCAGATCTACGAGCTCGCCGCGGCGGGTGCCGACATCGTGCGGTGCACGTGCAACGACGCCGAGGCCGCCGAAGGGCTGGCCCAGATCGTGCCACGCGCGCCGGTGCCGATCGTCGCGGACATCCACTTCCACGTCGAGATGGCGCTCGCGGCGCTCGAGGCCGGCGTGCACGGACTCCGCCTCAACCCGGGCAATCTCCGCAAACCCGAGGAGATCAGGCTCGTCGCCGCGGAAGCGCGTGACCGCGGGGTGCCGATCCGTGTCGGCGTAAACGCCGGATCGCTCCATCCCGATCTCTACAAGAAATACGGCGGCGCGACCCCCGAGGCGCTCGTTGAGTCGGCGCGGATCGAGCTCGCCCACTTCGCCGAGGTCGGCTTCGAGGACGTGAAGATCTCGGTGAAGGCCTCGAACGTCCCCCTCATGGTGGCGGCCTACCGGCTCGCCTCCGAGACCTTCGACCACCCCCTCCACCTCGGCGTGACCGAGGCCGGACCGCCTCCCGGCGGGCTCATCAAGACGACCGCGGGAATCGCCACCCTTTTGTGCGAGGGGATCGGCGACACGATCCGCTTCTCGCTGACCACTGATCCCGTCGAGGAGGCCCGTGCCGGTCGCAAGCTCCTCGAGGCGCTCGGGTTGCGCGAGCGCAAGGGACTGGACCTCATCGCCTGTCCGTCGTGCGGCCGCACCGAGATCGACGTGATCGACGTCGCCCGCCGTGCCCAGGAAGTTCTCGAGGAGCGCAAGATTCCGCTCCAGGTCGCCGTGATGGGCTGCGTCGTCAACGGACCGGGGGAGGCGCGGGGCGCCGACATCGGCATCGCCGCCGGTCGCCACAAGGGCCACCTGTTCATCAAGGGCAAGATCGTCCGGGTCGTTCCCGAAGCCGAGATGGTCGAGGCCCTCGTCACCGAGGCGGAGAGGGTCGTCGCCGAGGGGATCGAGGCGCGCCTCGCGGCCGCCGACGCGGGCGCCGAGGCCGAAGCCGCGGCCGACCGGCAGGTCCTTATCGCTCAGAAAGGCGCCGACGCCAACCGCTCCGAGGAGGTCGTCCTGAGGATCCGCAAGACCCTCGGCGGGCGGCTCACCTCCGACGGGGGAGACGGACCTGACGTCTGAGTTCGGCCTCGCGCCGTCGTCGAAGCAGACGGGTCAGCCTCAGTTCGCCCCCAGCTTTGGCCAGTAGTATGCCGACTGTCTCGACAAAGGGGTGAGCAGGGACATGGCCTCACGCAAGCGACGTTCACGCCGTCCCGTCCGTCCGCAGCAGCCCGGATCCGCGCCGCGGCGTCTCGGCGGCCAGGCGGCGTCAGCGCCCCGTTCGGCCGGCGCCAACCGTCGCTACCAGCGTTCCCACCGCCAGGGATCCTCGCGCCTCGGCTGGTTGGCGGTCGGTGTCGTCCTCGCCATCGTCGCCGTGCTCATCGTCGTGAAGGTCACGGCTTCGAAGAGTTCGGACACGGGCGGCGTCACGTCCGGCCGCGACCCGGCTCCGGCTCCGGCGTCGGTCGTCTCGGTGCTGACGAGGGTTTCGACCGCGACGTACAACGCCGTCGGGACCGGCGGGGAAGCCGATGCCTTCGTCGAGACGAAGGGCCAGCCGAGCCTGACCGAGCACGGACTTCCCCGCATCGTCTACGTCGGCGCGGAGTACTGCCCCTGGTGCGCCTTGATGCGCTGGTCGCTCGTCGCCGCGCTCAGCCGCTTCGGCACCTTCAAGAACCTGAAGGAGAGTTCGTCGTCGGCAGATGTCCCGCCGATCCCGACGTTCAGCTTCCTCGGCACGACGTACACGAGTAAGTACATCTCCTTCACGCCGTACGAGACGGCGGACCGCAACGGCGCGAACCTCCAGGTCGAGCCCCAGGCCGTGGCCAAGCTGTACACGACCTACGACGGCACGGCCACGAAGGCGACGCGCTTCACCGGGGGGCCCTCGTCGGGCCTCCCGTTCCTCGACATCGCCAACGAGCACGTCTCCTCGGGCGATCCGGGATTCCTCGCCCCGACGGTCGACCCGCTCGCGGGAGGTGGCCCCGGCATGTTGGGCATCGCGAAGGCGATCGCCGATCCTTCCTCGAGCGTCGGCAAGGCCATCGACGCGGCGGCGTTCGTCATCGAGGCGAACTACATCACGGCGGCGATCTGCCGCTCGGACGGTGGCAAGCCGTCGAGTGTCTGCGCGACGCCCGGTGTTGTGGCCGCGGAGAAGGTGATCGCGGCGGCAAAGAAGATTTCGTAGCCGTGCCGAAACCTCCGACCGCGGCGCGCGGGCGGCGCACCGCGGCTCCCCCGCCACCACCCCCGGAGCGGCGGCGTCTCTCCGCGAGGTCGGTGCTCGGTCGGCGTCGCCCCATGGCGGCCGTGCCGGCCGGATTCCGGGCGCCTCGGACGCCCCTCAGCGCGCGCATGCTCGTCGTCTTGGGGTCGTCGATCGCCGGTCTCGGCATCGCCACCTATCTCACGCTCGCCCACTACACGACGGCCGTCGTGCTGTCCTGTCCGAACAGCGGTGCGGTCAGTTGTTCCGCGGTGACGACGAGTCCCGAGTCGATGCTGTTCGGCATTCCCGTCGCCGTCCTCGGGCTCCTCTACTTCCTGGCGGTGCTCGTGCTCTCGTTGCCGGCCGCATGGAGATCGCGCCATCCCCTCGTCGCCCCGGCGCGCCTCGCGCTCGCGATCGCCGGGATCGGATTCGTCTTCTACCTGCTTTACGCCGAGCTCTACGAGATCGGAAAGATCTGCCTGTGGTGCACCGGGGTCCACATCCTCACTCTGGTCGTCTTCGTCGCTGTCGTCACCGGGTGGGGCGAAACCACGGCGTTCGCGCGCCGAGGCGCTGTTGACGACTGATATCCGGCGAGAGTCCGGTCGACGGCTAAGAGTCTGATCGCGAACCCGTCGCGTCAGCGAGCGGAAGTTCGATGAGGGCGCAGTCGGGTTCGGCCTCTCGGAAGACCTCGACGATGTGGGGATGACACGTGAAAGCGAGCACCTGGTGCGCTCGCGCCAGTAGCGCGATGGCGCGGGCGACTGCGACGGCGCGTCCCGGGTCGAAGTTGACGAGCACATCATCGAGGACGAAAGGCAATGAGACGGTGCGTTCGGCATGCGTTGCGGCCAGTCCGAGG
>Ga0187771_10000145_pt1 | contig 36966 bp, 26 predicted proteins | sample 0116_SJ02_MP15_1_FD_133139 | JGI IMG/M metagenome (GOLD analysis project Ga0187771, IMG submission 133139) | Tropical peat soil microbial communities from peatlands in Department of Meta, Colombia - 0116_SJ02_MP15_10_MG | ecosystem: Environmental > Terrestrial > Soil > Wetlands > Peat | place...
CAAGTACTCCCCAACTCTGATTCCTCCGAGATTATTGGCAAGCTCGGCACCAAGGATTATACCCGGATAGGAGCCGCCCGAGGCCCCATGTGAAGACTGGACCAGGTCGGCCAGGTTTCCCCGGGTGAGGTTCTCCTGAAGCCTTATGACCTTGGATGCGGAAAGCGGATCGATTCCGCGCAGGACCGCACCTGCGCTTCTGCCTGATGAGCTCATCATGACCGGGGCGTATATGAATGGAGTTGACCCCACGACACCCTGTTCTTTTTCGATTTCCCCCATCACCTCCCGGTAATTCGAAATCGAACCGGCGAAGCTGGTGATATTCACATGAGAGGTGACGCCCAGAATGCGACTGCGGAGGTCTTCGTGAAACCCGTTCATCACCGCCAGAACGACGATCAGGGCAGTTACTCCCACGGCAACTCCGGCAACAGAAATGAAGGTGATAAGGGACACGAAGGTCTGCCTGCGCTTGGCCAGCAGGTATCGTATGCTTATGAAAAATTCAAACCCCATGATCTCATTGGCTTTTCTTTTCAGGTCTCATATGAGGAAACAGGATGACATCCCTGATAGAGGGAGAATCTGTAAAGAGCATAACCAGCCGGTCAATGCCGATCCCTTCCCCGGCTGCGGGCGGCATCCCATATTCGAGCGCCCTGACATAGTCGTCATCCATCTGGTGAGCTTCCTCATCACCAGCCCGGAACGCAGCCATCTGAAGTTCGAACCGCCCGCGCTGGTCCCTGGGATCGTTGAGTTCGGAAAATGCATTGGCCATCTCTTTAGCCGCAACGAACATCTCGAATCGGTCGACAAATTCCGGCGCCCCGTCCGTTTTTCTGGAAAGAGGCGACACTTCGAGTGGATAGCGGTAGATAAATGTCGGTTGGACCAGCTTTGGCTCGACCACCAGATCGAAGATTTTGGTGAGCAGTCTGCCATGACCTTCAAAACGTTCGATGCTTATGCCTAAAGACCTTGCGTAAGCAATAGCTTCATCGAAGTTGTCCACCGCCTCCCGGGGCACCCCCCCGATAACTGTGAGAGACTCAACGAAGCTGTGACGCTCCCATGGCGCCGAGAGGTCAATCGTGTCGCCCTGGTACTGGAGATTCATTTTCCCCCCGTTTGCCTCCAGAGCGATCTGGCCGAAAAGCTCTTCAGTCAATCCCATCAGGTCTTCATAAGTTGCATAGGCCTGGTAGAACTCCAGCATCGTAAATTCCGGATTGTGCTGAGTGGAAACTCCCTCGTTCCGGAAATTGCGGTTAAGCTCATAAACCCGCTCGAACCCGCCTACCAGAAGCCTTTTGAGGTAGAGTTCCGGGGCTACCCTAAGATAGAGGTCCATGTCAAGCGCATTATGATGCGTTTTGAAGGGTCTGGCTGTCGCCCCTCCTGCAATTGCCTGCATCATCGGAGTCTCGACTTCCAAAAATCCGCGCTCGGCAAAAAACCTTCTGATGGCGGAGATTATCTGCGCCCTCCTGCGGAAAGTCTCCTTCACCTGCTCGTTCACCATCAGGTCCACGTATCTCTGCCGGTAGCGAAGCTCGATGTCCTTGAGGCCGTGATATTTTTCCGGGAGCGGCCGCAGGTTCTTTGTGAGCAGCACAAACTCTTCGGCCAAAAGCGTCAATTCATCGGTCTTTGTCCTGAAAAGCGGCCCGCTGACACGGATTATGTCACCGATGTCAAGTTTTTTGACGAGCCAGTAGCTCTCTTTTCCAATCCGCTCCTGCTGAAAGTATATCTGTATCTTTGCATCCGCGTCGGCGATATGCATGAAAGTCGACTTACCAAACGAGCGAACCGACAGGACCCTACCTGCAATCGTATAGGTCGTTGGGTCCGATTCTGGTTGCTGAGTGGTCCCGGGAGGGGCCCCTTTTGCCAGCAGCTCTTTTATCTTGTCAGGAACAGCATAGGCATTGGGATAGAGCGCAACATTGCGCCGTTCCAGTTCAGCAGCCTTGTCCAGCCGTTCCCGCACCACCATGTTGAGATCTTCCATCTCAAAACCTTCCAGGATTTGACAGGTTGGAAAGCAGGTAAGGTTAGATGATTTGACGCTATACGTCAAGGGGGTTATCTTTTTGTGCCTGCCTTGTTGCCCGTTGAAGACCGAGCGAGCAAGCGGACCATGCAGGCGTATCAGCCTTTGTCGCTCCCGTCGGATTCCTTCCTTTGCGTCCTGCTCCTGGTAATCCTGGAAACGGAAAACGCCACTATAAGAAGGCCCAAAATCATGGGTATCCAATCAGGTTGAGGTTGAGCAAGCAATCTGAACATCCCGTATGCCAGGATCGCGATGCCTCCTGTCAAACTGAGCCACTGGAATGATCGACTCATGATTTTACCTCGCGATGAACCGTCAGGACTTGTAACTGTTGCGCTACATCCTCAACCACTCCAGCCCAGTCACCGAGGGTTTTTTGCCGGAAAATCCGCGCGGTGGGATACCAGGGAGAATCACTGCGCTCCATGAGCCATCGCCACTCGCCCGAATATCTTAGCATAATCCAGACTGGCTTGGCTAGTGCTCCGGTTAGGTGACCGACCACAGTGTCGACGGAGATCACCATGTCAAGATTTTCAATCAGTGCCGCCGTGTCCTCGAAATCCGTCAGTTTTTCACCCAGACGGCTAATCTCCATAGACTCCAGCACCTTCCTGTCCTGGTCCGGGATTTCTCTTTGTAGACTTATAAGCTCAATATCCAGGCGTGTTAGGGGACGAAGAACTTCCAATCCCATGTCGCGTGTGCGATTTACAGGTTCACGCCTGCGGCCCGCCCATACAAGACCGACCCTCGGCTTGGCGCGGGGTCCGAGCTCGTTCCGCCACTTGTCAACCCGATCGGCTTTTGCTCTAAGGTATGGAACGTCGGCAGGCACTGATTTGAGTGTAGTGCCGAACGCCAGTGGCAGGCTCATTAACGGACAATTGAAATCGTGAGAAGGCAATGCGTCGGCGAAGGTGATTACCGTTACGGGACAAGCGAGTGTCTTGGCCAATGACCGCAATAAGGCGGGCACACGAAGAATCGTTAGCCCTGCAGTTTGCGCCACCAGGGGCACGTAGCGCAAAAACTGAATCGTGTCTCCAAATCCCTGCTCGGCCCAAAGCAAAATGGTTTTTCCAGCCAGGTCTTCTTTGCCAAGCCATGAGGGCGTGGATGTCCTCAATTTCACGGGTTTCAGTTGGGTGGTTTCCCACCTCGATTCATACTGCTGGAAACCACTTTCATAATCTCCTATCGCCAGGCTGCAGTGACTTTGTTCCATTCTGGCTTCAGCCAGGTCGGGTCTGTATGACAATGCCTGATCGTAACTTTCAACTGCTTCATTCATGCGGGAAAGCTGCTGCAATACATTGGCCCGGTTGAAGAACAGGGACGCATTGCGCGGCGCCAATTCCAGGGCGCGATTGTAACTCTCGAGCGCTCCGTCAGGATTATCAAGAGATAAGAGCGCATTCCCGCGCCTGTTCAGAACGTCTACGATGTTTTTCACGTATATTTCTAAAACCAAGTTATAAGTATATACGGCGTCGTCAAAGCGGTGCAGGCGCTGTTGAGTATCGCCACGCTTGAGAAGGACTTCTGCATTGAGCTTGTCCTCCGCAAGAATCCGGTCATAGTTGGCCAATAGATGCCTTAGACAGTTATCACGCAACTCGCGCACCTGGGAGTTACTCATTTGTTTCAAAAAAAGATCGAAACATTCGATTGACTCTTCATATTGGCCCAGCTCAAACAGAATAATTCCTTTTTCCACAAGCGCGGGGAAAAACCCCGGATCGATCTTGGCCGCCTCTTCAATACACTTCAGAGCTTCTCCATGATTCTTCTCCGCGCGCAGGGCGGTGCTTCTGGCTATGAGGTCCATTATTTCCTGCGCACGCGGGTGATTCGGTATTGGTTTTATTTTGTTTGCCATGAGTTCGATTAAGCCGAGAGTGAAGCCAGTTGGTAGCTCAGGTAACTTTGCATCGAGTCCAGCTGCGCCACCGTCTCGTCCATGTTGATGAACTCCGTTTGGAGATTGTTTATCTGCATGGTGATATTTGACTGCATGTTGCTTACCTGATTATTGAGCTGCGTTATGTTGCTCTGCAGTCCGCCTTCTTCGGCAGTGACCGTTCCGTTGACAGGATCGTTAAATCCATTCACAAGACCGACCATGAGACTCGCGATCCCGCGAGATACCGTAATGGTGGCGCTGTCTCCCACGGTGTTCCCGGTGTAGGCGATTCCAAGGCCGTCAGCCCCGCTTGAGCCATTGCTCAGGGACAGGACATTTCCTTTGCCGGTAGCCTGGTATCCGTCAATAGTGCCCGCAATATTTTGACCCGATCCCGGAAGCTGACTCACAGTTACGTTATATGTGCCGGATTGCGTAGTGCTGCTGTCGTAGACATACTGAAACAGGCTGTTGCTGCTGACCGCAGAGTCCGTAAACAGATCGGCTACACCGTTGAAATTGGTTGAGAGCGCATTTTCGAATGTGGTCGTGTCGAAACTGAGCTGAGCGTTGCCGCCCTGAGTAATTCCGATTTGGCTGAGGTATTGGAAGGTCCCCGTGCCGACTTGCGCAAGCACAGAGGATTCAAGTTGCGATTTTATGGATTCCAGCGCGGTATTGCCGAAAAGAGGCCCCCCTGTCTGCTGGGTTTGTGTATTATAGGACATTTGCGTGTTGATAAAGGACATGACGTCGTTATAGGCGCTGACCATGCCGTTGATGTTGTTTTCAACTCCCTGCACGTCGTGGGTGACGTTGAGCGTCAGAGTCGTGCCCGAATCCCCTCCAAGAAGATTGAGCGTGACCCCCGGGATGGCGGTGGTTACCGTATTGGACGAGCTGGTCATGCTCATGCCGTCAACCGTGAAAGCGGCATCTGCGCCCTGCTGGAGCACACGCTTGCTGATCGTCCCTACCTGTCCGAAAGAGCCAAAACTGAGCGTCCCGGAATTGGCGCTTATGGAACTCGTAAGATTGACGGATAACTGGCTCGTTCCAGTTTGGTTGTCTATCACCTGAATTTGTCCATCCGAATTAAGTGCTGCCGTGACGCTGCCTGTCGAATTCGGGTCAAAGGCGCTCTGAATCGCGTTGAGAAGGTCTCCGACCTTCGTGGTCTGGGTGATCGTAAAGGGGGTGGCCGTTACCGTAGTCCCGTTGTGGGTCGTTCCGGAAATAGTGATAGTGTCTCCGGAGTTGTACGTGTACCCGAATATATTCGCGATCTTCGTTGAAGTAGTTATGGGAGTCGATCCATCGCTCGTATTCGCTGCGCTCCCGGTAACCCCTACAATGTCGGGCCGGTTTCCCTGGATCAAGCCGAGAGATTGAAGAATGTTGTCATAGTCCGTATAACTCGTCATGTTCGCAATTGCGAGGCGACAGGTCCCGTTGGCCGCTTTGACAACCGAAGCCTGAATGCCGGCCGTGTCCATGTCTGAGGCTATAGTCTGAAGGCTGTCGGTAGTATCGATGGTGACCTGGATGCCGTTTATGTACACCGGTCCGGTGAGGCTTGCCGCTCCGAGCAGGGCGGCGACCCCGGTGGAAGAACTTGAAAAAGCGTCGCTTTCGGCGCCTCCCGTCACGTGGTTTTTAATGCTCGTCCCGGCGCCGTTGAACCCTAGTGTCCCCAGAGTATCCGTGGCGGAACCATTCTCCAGGCTGATCCCGGAGGCTCCGGTATTATCGCTTGTGAGCTCGAGCCGCCAACTGGTCGGAGAGTCCTGAATCACGGTTGCCGTTACACCCGAGGGCGTACTTCCCGAATCGGCGTTGTTGATATTAGCGGCTAAGTTTTGCAGGGTGTCGGTAGCCGCGATCTTAACGGCATGACCGTTTACCAGGATCGTACCCGTGATGTTAAGTGCGCTTGTCTGTGAGGAAAAGTCGGCGGAGGCGAGTTCCTCGGCTTGAGCTATGTTGGTGATCACCACCTGATGAGTGCCTGCGGCGGCCGAAGAAGACGCGGTGGCCGAAAGAAGCGAGGAGGCGCTCGTGCTTGAGGAGGACGAGACATTCGCGGTGAAAACGTCGATGCCGGCAGGGCTGTTCATAGTATCCGAGGCTGTCTGAAGCTTGGTGAGATCGGTCGCAAATGTTTGCCAGGCGGACATCTGTGTGTTGTAAACCGAAATTTGATCGTTGTAAGGCGTCAGACTCTGCTCATCGGCCTGGTACATCTCCTCCAGCATGCCCTGCCAGTCAATGCTGGTCCCCACGGAGTCAAGGCCCGGAATATTATACGTAGACGATGTCGAGGACGTGGACGATACGGCCATCGTGGTCTCCTTATTGAATTGATAAGTCAGGTTATCTTGTTATCGGCAGGATCGGGGTGGAACTTAAGTGAAAAACCTTGTCACATGCCTGTCAGTTTCTTGTAGGCGAGGTTGATCTGCTTGCTCTTTTCTTCGGCGAGTTCACGAAATTCCGGGCTAAGACCGGAAAAGTTATCGGGGTGATATTGTTTCATGGCTGCCCGGTAGGCCTTGCGGATCTGGTCTCTTGTCGCGGTTGCGGGCAGATTGAGTATAGCGATCCCCTCTTCGGGCTGACCTCTTAAAGCAGGGTTTTCTGAGTAACATTGCTTCTTCACACTCGACAAAAACTCTTCGAACCTCTTCTTCGCCTCATTGGAAATTTCCACTGTGTCCTTGACAGGATTATTTGGCCAGTTTCGCTGTGTGAAATAGGCGTTTGCCCCGTTTGAATAAGCCTCGGCAATTCTCGTGAATCGAACAGGCTCCGGCATCTTGCATCCTGAACCAATAGACGTTAAGCCCAAAGTCACATGTTACCTATATCCAGGCAACCCGGCCGTCCGGCAGACCGTCGGACCCGTTGGCTTTCCGTCCCCGGCTCACACCGGGTTTGGCTTTCTCAGGAAATTGTAAAATATTATACAAACCAGGTCTATCTGTCAAGGGATTCTTTTAATTTCAACCTTTACAAAACTTTACCGGAATTTACCAATATTAACTCGACCCCCATATGGACTTTTTGTATTTGTTTACTGGCAACAACAAATTCCATTACAGAGGAGAATCGTGATATGAAAAAACTTTTGACGGTATTTGCTATAATTTTTGTAGCAGCAGTATGGATGACAGGGTCATGGCTTTTCTTCGACACCCTGGCGGTCGGGGCGCAGGGGCCGGGCGGTCCGCCCTCTGTTGATGTTGACAAGGCGGCTGCAAAAGATGAAACCGGGGATAAAAAGCATTGCGGGGACCAGCAAGGCCACAGGCATGGGAAAGGCAGCAGGATTCACCGTTTCCTCGAAAAGCTAAACCTGAGCGGTGCACAAAAACAACAGGTCAAAGCCATCGTGACTGAAGAGCGTGCAAAAATGAAACCGCTTCTTCAACAATTGAAAGCTGGGCGCGATCAGCTCGACATTCTTAGAAAGAGCGGCACGTTCGATGAGGCCAAAGTTCGCTCCGTTGCTAAAGGGCAGGCGGACACGCTGTCCGACCTGATCGTGATAAGAGAGCGGATGAGGTCCGGTATCTGGGCCCTCCTAACCCCGGAGCAGCGCGCCAAGGGTGAACAAATGCGCGAGTCGTGGAAAGCTCGCCGCGAGAAAGGACCCAAAAAAGAGGGCTAACCCCCCTTCAGGTCCCAGGCTCTCTGCGGGGGGCTGCGGCTTCGCTCACCGGGGGGACCGCCCCTCCGGACGGGCGGCGTTGGGTTCACCCTCGCCGGGGGGCTGCGGCCTCGCTCTCCGCGGGGCCGAAGGTTCATGGGTTATCACACTTCCGGATGTCCTATGGTTTTTGTCAGGCAGCCTGTATTGCCGGTAGATCGATCTTGACGCTTAGACCCCCATGCGGGGCGTTTGCCGCCTGCACCCTGCCGCCATGAAGCCTCACCGCGCGCTCTGTAATGGCTAGACCCAGTCCAGTTCCGCCCTGCTTTCTGTCGCGCGCGTCTCCAACCCGGTAGAAGGGAGAAAAAAGATCGGCCAGCGCGGCCTCCGGCACTCCGGGCCCCTCATCCTGCACCTCGATCCCCGCACGCGCGGGTCCGCCATCGGTTTCCAACCGCAGCGCGACCCTCACTTCGGTGTTTTCCGCCGTGTGGCGGACTGCATTGCGAAGGACGTTTTCGATTGCGCTTCGCAGCAATTCCCTGCTTCCCTTCACTATACAACTCTGGGTGGCCACAACTCTAACCCTGCAGTTTCGCCCTCGAGCTTCGAAGTCCGCGTCAGCCACTAATTCCTCCAACAGCTCAGCCATATCGAAAGGCGCCATTTCAATCTGGTCTGCGCCGCTCTCAAGACGGGCCAGCATCAGCAATTTGCTTATGAGCGCATTAAGCCTCCCGGCTTCAAGTTCGATCCGCTCCAGCGCGTTGGCGGCTTCCTGACCGTGTCGCCCGCGCGCAATCTCCAGGGCAAGGGTCAATCGCGTAAGAGGAGAACGAAACTCGTGAGAGATATCTCGAAGCAGGCGTTTCTGCGAGCCGATCAAGGATTCTATCCGTTCGGCCATCTGGTCGAAATCTCTGCCCAGATCCGAAATCTCATCGCTGCGTCTGCCCAGAACCGCGCCAACGCGAACTTTAAGGTCTCCGTCGGCAAGTCGTCTTGCAGCCGCCCGCAGCTTGCTGATAGGCCTGGAAATATGGCGTGCGAGCCAATAACATACCCCCCCGGCGGTGAAAAAGATGAAAACCAGGTTCATTGCCTGTGACCTGAGATTACGCGCAAGAAAATGACGCGCGGGGAGTTTGGCGATCAGCATATATTTTTTGCCGCTCGGGCCGGCGAACTGTTGAGCGGTAAAGATCGACTCACCGGACCTCCTGTAGTCCAACCCATGTTTTATGTGATGCCGGGACAGTTCCTCGACCTCTTCCGATGCAAGATGTGCCGTCAACTGCTCGCCCTGTGCGTCGAACACAAACAATTCGACGCCAGCCGTTTTTTCGAGTGCATTGGTGTAGTCCAAGAGGGCCTTTTTCCCATTACCTTCGTAAACTGCGATACCGATCCGGCCTGAGAGTCTCAGAGAATTTCCCGCTACACCGATCCAGCGGCCGACAAAAGAGCCTGAACGCATCTCCACATGCCCTTTCCCCGTCGGGCTGTTTAGAAAAAACCTCAGCCAGGGCATGGACAGGAAAGGATGTGACTCGGTTGCCATTGCAGACAAAAAAGAGGCAAGGCCGATCAGCGCCATTGCCACCCCGAACCATAAAAAAATTTTTATAAAGAGGCTTCGCATTGAAATGTTCTCTTATAGGAAGGTCACCGCTAAATCGTGTCACTTCCCGCTTCAGCGATTTTCATTCGCGCTTTTCGCGTACCCGAGTCCCCGCATCGGTTCCCAGCTATCTCCGTGTCCCCGTGTCTCCATCTTCCCGAGTCTGCTCCCGGCTATCCCCCGCACCACTCTCCGGAGCAGGCCTTCCGGACTGAGCAGGATTTGCATAAATATATCCGGCGCCGCGCACTGTTTTGATCCGTTCGATTTCACCAAGCTTATGTCCGAGTTTCTTTCGGAGGCTGCTCAGATGCACATCCACACTGCGGTCGTAAGCGGTGAGGATGCGGCCCAGGACGCCTTCGGCCAGTTGTTCACGCGTTACCACATGGCCTGCCGCCCGGAGCAGCATCTCGAGAAAACCAAACTCAGTCGAAGTCAAATCGACCGGTTCGCCGCTACGGCGCACAACACGTGTGCCCGTATCCAGGTCGATGTCGCCCACCGTGATTACTTCGGGCGCCGGAACCGATTCCTGCTTGTCGTGTCGGTCCTTGGTCCGGCGCAGAATCGCCCGCGCACGGGCAATGAGCTCCCGAGGATTGAACGGCTTGGGCAGGTAGTCGTCAGCACCCATTTCAAGCCCTACTATACGGTCCACTTCTTCGTCGCGAGCCGTCAACATGAGGACCGGCGTATCGAACCGGGAGCGCAGGCGCTGGAGCACCTCAAATCCACTCATACCCGGGAGCATTATATCGAGCACGATCAGGTCGTAGCTGCCCTCCTCGCAGACGGCCAGTTGCAGCCCCTGCTCGCCGTCGTGAACCGAGGTGACCTCGAATCCTTCAGGTTTAAGATAATCGGCCAATAACTCACACAACTCGGAATCATCGTCAATTACGAGAATACGACTCATTGCTATCCCCTGTTAACAGCGCTTATCTCTGCTTAAGCTGACTCATTTCGGCAGAGGCCCCCTAAACATGGATAAAGCCTTTTGCAAAAAGATGTCAAGACCGGAAGCAATAATGACTTGCCGGGCCGGAAGGCTCGGTCCCTCGCAGAGCAGTATCCCGGCATTTCGACAAGGAAGAATCATTGATCTGTGCATAGGGTATTGTATTATTGCAGAAATGATAATTCAAAACCATAAGTGAAATCAATTTGTCCCTTTCACCCGCGTTTATGGGGGAACAATATGATGAATGCAAAACTCAAATATCTTTTCTGTCCCGAGTCGGTAGCAGTCGTTGGGGCGTCGAACGGCTTCGACAAACTTGGCTATCATGTAATGAAAAGCCTTGTCGAGGGCGGTTATGGGGGGCGGATATTTCCGGTGAATCCCAAAGGCGGTCAGATCTGGGGCAGGCAATCTTACCAGGCTTTGAGCGCGATCCCTGAGGCTGTGGATCTTGCAGCCATAACGGTCCCGGGCCCATTTGTTCCTGAAATCGTTCACCAATGCGGAAGGAAGATGGTAAAGGGCGCTGTGCTGATAACCGCGGGATTTCGAGAGATTGAAGATCCGAAGGGGGCAGCGCTTCAAGAGGAGGTACGAAAGATTGCCCGCCTGTACGAGCTGCCGATCGTCGGCCCGAATACCTTCGGCTTTGTCAATCGGACTTTCGGTGTGAACGCATCTTTTACACCTGAATTTTCCCGGCTGGAAAAAGGAGGTGTTGCGCTGATAAGCCAGAGTGGAGGGTTTTGCCACCTTTGCGGCTTCATGGCCATGGAGCAAAGGATGGGTGTGTCCAAACTGATGAGCCTGGGCAACCACGTGAACGTTGGGTTCCCGGAGATGCTGAGGCACCTGGTTGAAGAAGATGATGACACCAGGGTAATAGCCCTCTACATCGAGGGATTGGATCATCCCAGGGACCTGCTCGATACAGCGAAATCGCTCAAAGGTAAAAAGCCCATAATCGCATATAAGGCAGGCAGAAATGAAAGAGGCGACAGCGCAAGCCGCTTCCACACGGGCGTCATGGCAGGTGACTATCAGATCTGGAAAGGGGCCCTTCGCCAGGCGGGCATCCTCGAGGTCAGCTCTCCCGAAGAGTTCATCGACACGGCCAAAGTCCTTGATAAATGCCCCCCAATCAAGGGGCCCCGGATCGCAGTGCTTTCCGGGCAGGCAGGTCCCGGCCTGATCGCGGCCGATGCCGTGGAGAATGCCGGACTCCAGTTCGCCCGCTTCTCGGCCAGAACGCAGGAGACGATCAACCGGCTGCTTTCCCCAATGGCCATGCGCACGAACCCGGTCGACATGGGGCCGGCCTGGTATAGTCCGGAGGATATGCTCGATATTCTAAAGGCGGTAGTTGAAGATGAGGGCACAGACGGAGTCATTTTTCTCAACGTTTTTGCATCGGCAAATGTCCACATGGCAAAGGCGATGGCAGAACGTATGAAAGGCGCTGCGCCTTTCACGAAACCCGTCGTAGTTGTCTTCTCCGCCCCGCGGGGCATATGGGACGCCGAGATCGTGGAGATTGACGGGAAAAAGGGCATCTCTATAGTTCCTACGCCCGACAGGGCTGGAGTGGTCATGGGGAATCTTTGGAAAGAGAATTTACTCCCTGGGTAGAAAGAGGTGAATATATGGAGAGATTATTACTTGGAGCGGACGCCCTTGCTTTTCTCGAAAGGGAAGGCCTCAGGGTGCTTGCCTGTCGCCTGGTCGGCGACGAGGATGAGGCTGTGAGCGCGGCTTCAAAGATGGAGTTTCCGGTAGCGCTCAAGGTTTGCTCGCCCGACGTAATCCATAAGACCGAGACCGGGGGGATAAGGGTTTGCCTGAAGAGTGAGACTGAGGTGAGGCAGGCTTTTAGGGAGATTGTCGAGGTGTTCAGGTCAGGCAGCCCCGGTAAAAGACTCGATGGAGTTATGGTGCAGCAACAGGGCAGGGGTTTTGAACTCATCGTCGGAGCGCGGAATGACCGGCAATTCGGCCCGGTGCTGATGTTCGGATGGGGAGGAATACATGCGGAGGCTATCGGGGATGTCACCTTCAGGCTCGTCCCCGTCACGACGCGGGACGCCAGGGAAATGGTCCGGGAATTGCGTGTCTATGAAGCACTTAAGAATCCCAGGAGCGGGACGGTTGATCTTCCGAGCATTGAGGATTTCCTTGTGCAGGTCTCAGGTCTTATTGAAAAACATGCCGAAATTGAGGAGATGGACCTGAACCCCGTGTTTGCGGCAGGCAGTGAGATCGAGGTCTGCGACGCAAGAATCAGGACAGTTTTAGTGAATGAGGAATGAGGAATCATGAATGAGAAATCAGGAATTGTTAATTACCCTGCGCCGGCTGTTGATCCAAACGGTCGAATTCGATCTGTTCACCGGTCACGGTAAAGATTACACGCTCGCAAATATTGACGGCGCGGTCAGCGGTACGTTCCAGGTTGTGAGCTACCCACATGAGGTGGCTTGCGCCATCGATGTTCCTGGGGTCGGACAGAACGTAAGTCATTAGCTCGCGGTATATCTGGTCATAAAGAGCGTCGATTTGCCGATCGTCGGCGGGGATGGAATGCGCCGCCTGGACGTCCTTGTCGATGAAGGACAGGAGCGCTCTATGCAGCATATCAGATGATAATTCCGCCATACGGGGGATATCCACAAGCGGCTTCACCAGGGGTCTTAACGCGTGCTGGAGGGTAATCTTTGCAATCCCTTTAGCGTAATCGCCTATCCTCTCCAACTCGCCGGCAATTTCCAGGATAGCCGCCAGGGTCCGCAAATCCTTGGCCATAGGCTGCTGTGTGGCTATAAGGACGAGGGTATCCCATTCTATCGAATAGCGTCTCTGGTTGATCTCGGAATCGGCCTCCATGAGCCGTTTGGCCTCGTCGATTCGCCTTTCCCTGAGAACCTCGACCGACTCGATTATCATACGCTCCACAATTACTCCGAGGTCCATCACTTCATCCTGAAGCCGCTGCAATTCCTTTTCCAATGTAGCAGACGCCATGGAAGTACCCCGTGCGATAGCTCGATTAGAAGTATCATAATAATCTTTGGATCGGATTCAATTCCACGTTAAGAGCTATTGAGTATATTGCCCCGGATGCCCCCGAATATATGTGAAAAACCCCCGTCCCATGAGAGCAGGTATCGGGGGTTTGACCCGCCCTGGAGAGGGCGGAAGACAGAATACGGAGAACAGATCAGTACATGCCTCCTCCGGGCGGCATGCCTCCCATGCCGGGGCCTCCTTTTTCTTCCTTGGGCAACTCCGCCACCATGCACTCGGTGGTGAGCATGAGCGCTGAGACGCTGGCAGCGTTTAGCAGCGCGGTGCGGGCGACTTTGGTGGGATCGATTACACCCGCTTCGATCAGGTCTTCAAATTGAGCGGTCTCCGCGTTGAAGCCGAAGGCGCCCGATTTTTCCTTGAGTTTTTGAACCACTACCGAACCCTCTTCCCCGGCGTTGGCGGCGATCTGGCGGGCTGGTTCCTCGAGAGCGCGCCTGATTATCTTCAACCCAAGCTGTTCGTCCCCACCATAGTTGAGGGTTTCCAGCATTGGCAGGCAGCGCAGGAAGGCCACCCCGCCCCCGGGAACAATGCCTTCTTCCACGGCAGCGCGGGTAGCGTTGAGCGCATCCTCGACCCTGGCCTTTTTCTCCTTCATTTCCGTTTCCGTGGCGGCCCCAACGGATATCACCGCAACGCCGCCCACCAACTTGGCAAGCCTTTCCTGGAGCTTTTCCCGATCATAGTCGCTGGTGGTTTCATCGATCTGGGTGCGGATCTGGCGCACTCGACCTTCGAGGGACTTTCGGTCGCCGGCGCCGTCCACTATTGTAGTGTTGTCCTTATCGATACGGATAATCTTGGCCCTACCCAGATCGTTCAGGGAAACATTTTCCAGCCTGATGCCCTTCTCTTCGCTGATCACCTGAGCGCCTGTAAGGATGGCGATGTCTTCGAGCATTGCCTTTCGCCTGTCCCCGAAGCCAGGGGCTTTTACCGAGCAGACTTGGAGGGTGCCGCGGAGCTTGTTGACTACCAAAGTGGCAAGGGCCTCGCCTTCAACGTCTTCGGCGATGATCAGAAGCGGCTTGCCCATCTTGGCAATTTGCTCGAGGACGGGCAGCAGGTCCTTCATACTGCTGATCTTCTTCTCGTTGACAAGAATCATGGGTTCGTTCAGCAGACATTCCATCTTTTCAGGATCGGTCACAAAATAGGGAGAAATATACCCGCGGTCGAACTGCATCCCCTCGACCACCTCCAGGGTAGTTTCCATCGATTTGGCCTCTTCGACGGTTATTACCCCCTCTTTGCCAACCTTGTTCATCGCTTCTGCAATGATGTTTCCGATGGTGGCGTCATTATTGGCGGAAATGGTGCCCACCTGAGCGATCTCTTTCTGGTCCTTGATGGGCTTGCTGATCTTCTTCAACTCCTCGACAACGGTCTGAACAGCCCGTTCGACGCCGCGTTTGATCGCCATGGGGTTGTGGCCGGCGGTTACCAGCTTGGAGCCTTCGAAGTAGATGGATTGCGCCAGAATGGTTGCGGTGGTGGTTCCGTCACCGGCGACGTCGCTGGTCTTGCTGGCGACCTCCTTTACCATCTGTGCTCCCATATTTTCAAACTTGTCTTCGAGTTCGATTTCCTTGGCCACAGTAACTCCATCCTTTGTTACGGTAGGTCCGCCGAAACTTTTCTCGATCACTACATTGCGGCCTTTGGGGCCGAGGGTAACCTTTACAGCGTCGGCGAGCGTATTGACGCCATTTAGAAGTGACTCGCGCGCCTTGGTATCATATGTCAACTGTTTTGCCATGAGATTGTTCCTCCCGGTGTTTTATTTTCAAATAGCAAAGACCTATTCGATAATCGCAAGAATGTCGTCTTCGCGCATGATCAGAACTTCCTGGCCCTCGATAGTGATATCGGTGCCCGCGTATTTGCCGAAAAGCACGCGATCTCCCTTTTTGACATCAAGGGCTCTTCTTGAGCCGTCTTCCATGACCCTGCCGTTGCCGGCCGCAAGGACTTCTCCCTGGATGGGCTTTTCTTTGGCCGTGTCGGGAATGATTATTCCCCCTGCGGTTTTTTGTTCTTCCTCCATGCGTTTGACCACGACGCGATCGTTAAGCGGTCTGAGGTTCATAGCAACTCCTTTCGCTTTGGATAAATTGAATTTGGGCAAAGATCGACTTTTGGGATCTGAGCCCTTTGGATGTTAGCACTCACCTATGATGAGTGCTTTTAATCATCGAAAATTCATTTGGCAAGTGAAAAAGAAGAAGGCGCCGGGAAAAAAAGTGAAAAGATTGCTCCGGCACCCGTCTGCGGCTTGCTCACCTCTATGCCGCCCCCGGCCTTTTCGACCAGCTGATAGACGATGCTCAACCCCAGACCCGTTCCATTTGGCTTGGTAGTAAAAAAAGGATCAAAAATCCTCTTGAACGTGCCCTCGGCAATCCCACATCCCGTATCGCCGATGTCTATGCGAACCGGCCTGCCCGGATTGTCGGGCGGCTCCTGAAGGTCTACCGAGATCGAAAGCTCTCCACCATCAGGCATTGCTTCCAGCGCGTTGACCAAAAGGTTCCAAACCACCCGGTGGAGATGATTTGGATCAATGCAGATCGTCGGCCGGGCCTTGAAATATGTCCTTATCCCATGAGATGCGGTAAGCTGTTTTTTTGCCCTTAGCAGGGCAATAATCTCCTCTATCACGGCACAGACGGCTACATCTTCGACCTGTGTCGATTTAGGCGAACCTTTCGTCATCCAGAGAAATTCGGTTATAAGCCCGTTTATGCGCTCGATTTCACGCTGCACGATCCCCATCAGCTTTTTGCTAAGCTCATTTTGTCCTGTTTCCCCCCTTAGCATCTGCATGGCCCCGCTCATTGCCGCAAGCGGATTTTTGATCTCGTGGGCGATTTCAGCGGCGAATCTTCCGGCAAGAACCAGCCGCTCCATCCTTTGCAGGTGCTCTTCAATGGCTTTCAGCTTGGTAAGGTCGGTAAATATGATTATCCATCCGAAAGTTTCTCTGTTTTCATTTTGAAGCGGCGAAGCCGAGTAGCCGAGGGTGATTTGAACACCTGTGGGATGGGTGTAGTCAGTCTCCATGCGGGCTGCAGGTCTTGGACGGCCCGCCCTGTCGCTTTGGGGAAGCTGCGAGATGTCGATGCCGCTAAAAAGCTTGGTCACGGAACGTCCGGCAATTTCAGCGGATTTTATCCCGAGAATTTCCTGAGCGGCGTTGTTGGAAAATATGATGTGTCCGCTCAGATCAATGGTCAGCAGCCCGCTGGACATGCTTTGGACGATACTTGTGTGGAGTGTGAGAAGCTTGTTGAGGTCTTTTTCGCGCTCCCTGGCTCTCAGGCTGTAGTTTTGCACTTCCTCGGCAAGATATCCTGCAAGGAAGCCCAGCAGGAGAAAACCCGCCATATTCATCAGGATGGTAAAAAAGTAGGTTCCACTGTCGCGTTGCTGTGCGGTGCGGGCAACGAGTTGCAGAGGCGTGATCCATCCAAAGAACTGAAGGTCAAGAAGGAGTCCGTAGACCAGAGCGCATGCGGATGCGGTCAGCAGGCTTCCCCGCCGGTAGAGCAGAACTGCTGAACTTATTATCACGAGCATGTAAAGAAAGGAAAAGGAGCTTTCGATTCCTCCCGTCATATAGACAAGGACAGTCACGGCCCCCAGATCGAAAAGAATCTGGACCTGGGCGAACCGCACAAGGCTATGGACCCGATCGAGGCACAGAGCTCCGAAAATTGTGAAGACAAACAGGATGCAGGAAAAGACGTAAAGAGGATGGAAGTTGGCTGATAAGAGGTCGGCATTCCTGCTGCTTTGGACGGCAAGGGTAAGGATGAGGAAAAACAGGCCAAGGATCAGCCTGTAGAGCATGAGCTTTTTGAGCTTCCCGGGCGCGGGCGCGCGGCTGTCATCCGAGTCGTTATCCAGCTTTAGTGAGAGCGTCAATGTCGCCTTTTTTCCCATGTTCAACTATTCATCGACTCGCCAGGTTTGCCCGCGCTGCTTTATCTTCCGACCACGTCGGCTAATTGGAAGATCGGCAGGTACATCGCCACCAGCAAGCCGCCGATGGTGACGCCGAGAAAGAGAATCAGCATTGGTTCCAGCATAGATGTCAAGGCTCCGACAGCCGTATCGACTTCCTCGTCGTAAAAATCCGCTATCTTGCCAAGCATGTTGTCGAGCGCGCCCGTGGCCTCCCCGACGGCGATCATCTGGGTAACCATTACCGGAAACACGCGTGTCTCAGCAAGAGGATCTGCGACGGGGCGACCCTCGGAAATGGACAGGCGCGCATTACGGATGGCTTTTTCGACTACCGAGTTACCGGCCGTTGCGGCGACTACATCGAGGCCGTCAAGAATGGGCACACCGCTGGAGAGCATCGTCCCCAGGGTCCTGGTGAATCGCGCCACGGCGATCTTGCGGATCAGGATGCCGAAAACCGGCAACCGTAGAAACACCCGGTCAAAAAAATCTCGCCCTCTGGCCGTTCTGCGAGCCTGCCGAAACCCAAAACCAAGGATAATCAGCCCCAGGATCATCCAATGAAAGTACTTTTTTGTAAAGTCGCTCGTATTCATGACGATCAACGTCATTCCGGGCAGTTTTACTCCTGCATCCAGAAAGAGCTTGCTAAACACAGGAATGACCCAGATCAGGATTACCGCAACAACTATCACGGCAATCGAGACGACAATTATCGGGTAGGTCAGGGCGCCTTTTACCTTCTTCTTCAGCTTGGCCATCTTTTCGATGTATGCTGCGAGCCTGTTGAGGATTATGTCGAGGATGCCTCCGATTTCGCCTGCCGCAACTAGATTGTGGAACAAATTGTCAAAAATCTTTGGGTGCTTCTTTATTGCGTCCGATAGAGTTGCGCCTTCCTCAACATCCTTTTTGATCTGCCGAATGACCCTTTTGAAATTGGCGTTTTCCTGCTGTTCCTGTAGAATGTCGAGGCACTGTACAAGCGGGAGGCCTGCGTCGATCATCGTGGCAAATTGCCGAACGAACACGACTCTGTCTTTATCGTTGACTTTTCCGGCAAGGGCCGGAAGATACTCCATGAGGTCTTTGGGCTTGAGCCGTATGTTCTTGACGGCTATACCTTTTCTGACAACCATCTGGCGCGCCAGAGGAAGGTTGTCGGCCTCTATTTCTCCCTTTTGTCTTTTCCCGGCGCGATCCGTACCTGCCCATACATAGACTGCCATATCCGTCTCCTGTATCGATGAAAACAATTTGGGGGAGGGGCAACGATGGTGGGCGTTGCAAATTTTGGTCCAAAAAGATGCCATGCCACAGCGACTCTCGTTTATTGACCTCCTCTTGTCCGCTTGGTTCCGGAAGCGATAAGATGCGACAATAGACCAAAAATTCGCGATAGCAAACGGGCTCTGCCGGGCAGGCCGGCGGACCAGATGGCAAGAAGTCAAAGAAAAAAAATGGTGAACTAATCTTTGGCCGAAGACCTTATGACCTCTTCGAGTGAGGTTATTCCCTGTTTGAGCTTGTTGATGCCGCTGCGTCTGAGCGTAGTCATCCCGAGGCGGATGGATTCCTTTTTTATTTCGGCGGCAGAGGCCCCCATAAGAACGAGTTCTCGGATCTGATCGTACATGGGCATAACTTCATATAGAGCAATTCGGCCCCGGTAGCCCGTATCGTTGCACCCAACGCATCCCTTCCCGCGATAGCATTCGAATGTGCCCAACTCCTCATCCGGGACACCCAGGTCAAGCAATGCCTCCGGAGCAACCTGTTCGACGGTTTTGCATTCGCTGCATACCCTGCGGACGAGTCTCTGGGCCAGGACAAGATTTACGGCCGAGGCCACCAGGAAGGTTTCGACACCCATGTTCAGAAGCCGGTTTATAGTGCTGGGGGCGTCGTTGGTGTGGAGCGTGCTCAGCACGAGGTGGCCGGTGAGTGCCGCTTTGACGGCTATTTCAGCCGTTTCGAAATCCCTGATTTCTCCCACCATGATGATATCGGGGTCTTGACGCAAAAATGAGCGCAGGGCTGCTGCAAAGGTGAGACCGATAGCATCGTGCACTTGCACCTGGTTTATTCCGGTCAGGTTGTATTCAATCGGGTCTTCGGCGGTGGAAATATTGTGGGTGACTTTGTTTAGGTCCGAAAGCGCGCTGTAAAGAGTTGTAGTCTTGCCGCTCCCAGTAGGTCCGGTAACCAGCACCATTCCGAAGGGCAGGTAGATGGCCTCCCGGAAGTTCTTGTACTGGTTTTCTTCAAAGCCAAGTTTGGTCATATCGAGTTGGAGGCCGGATTTGTCCAGGAGACGCAGCACGACCTTTTCCCCAAAAAGCGTAGGCAGCACCGAGACCCTGAAGTCCATCTCGCGTCCCTTTGCTTTGAGTTTTATACGTCCGTCCTGGGGGAGCCTCCTTTCGGCGATGTCGAGACGGGACATGATTTTTATGCGCGAGATAAGGGCGTTTTTCAGGTGCGCCGGCGGGCGCATTACTTCATAGAGCACGCCGTCGATGCGGAAGCGGACGCGCATGATCTTCTCATAGGGCTCAAGGTGAATATCGCTCGCCAGTTTTCTGATTGCCTCCATCAGAACTAGGTTGACCAGCTTTACCACAGGGGCCTGCTCGGCGGCGGTCTCCAGACTCGAGAGGTCCATGTCGTCCGGGGCCTGCACCAGATCGACGTCGACTTCTTCCCTGAGCAATCCCAAAACATCATCCAGCGAGTCCTCGGCTGAAAAAAAGCCTCCGATGACTTTCCGGATAATGCTGTCGGAAGCGACGTGGACCTGGATGTTTTTCCGAGTAAGAAAGCGGATGTCGTCTATGAAGAACAGGTTGCCCGGATCGGACATGGCAACGTGAAGTGTATTGCCCATAAGCCCGAACGGAACGGCCTGGTATTTATGCATGATATCCAGGGGAATGAGACCGGCGACTTCCTTGGGCGTTCTGATCTTTGATAGGTCAACCTGAGGACAGCAGAACTGCCTCGCTATAAATTCCGCAAGAATATTTTCATCGATTACGCCATGTTTAACAAGCGCGGCCCCTATGCGTTCTCCGCTCTGGCGCTGCTCGTCGAGTGCCCGGTTGAGCTGGTCGACGGTTACAAGACCCTCCTGGACCAGCAGTTCTCCTATTTTCTTGGCCAACGGTCAAAATCCTCCCGTGGGTGGTTGGGCCATGTGGTTAAATTTTCACCCAAAATGAAATAAAAGAACACAAAAATTCTTGACAGCCGTCAATTGCCGGTTATTATTCGCCGCGTTTTCTCCGATATGGGAGAGGAAAATAATAACAGAATAGGGGGTGATTGTCATGGTTTGCTCAACGATGAAGGCGGGAGCAGAATGCGCCTTCATGACGAAAGCCGGATGCGGTTACAATGGCGGTACCTGCCACCCAATCGTGGAGCAGTGCGAAGGATGTCAACGCACTGTGGAATTTCCCACCGGAAGATTTTGCAGCAGCTATCCGAATCCTTCCATCAAATGGAGAGCCAGCGCCTGTAATTTTTCAACTCATTCGAAGGCGGGAGCGCAGGCTGGGCAGAAGATCAATCCTCTTAAGGCTTCCAAGAGAAACAACAAGAAGAAGTAGAATTACTTCGCCGGTTAGTGAGAGCGGCCTCCATAAAGCTTGCGCGCGGCAGGTTTGCTCTCACCACAGCCTGTAGACCTGGCTCGCTGCGCCAACCAAGGCGGACAAGATCGAAGTGATCGTCATCGGGTTTAAGGTGTCATCTCGCCTGCAACCCGGCATCATCTCTTCAAATTCACTTTGAGCACGACGTGAACTCTCCCGCCGCTTTCAGGAGCGGGGAAGCTCCACTTTTCCACCTGCCTGCCGATACAATCCACGATTGTATTGTCCAGGCCGCCGGACCCCGAGGTCGCGCGAACGTCGACAACCTCTCCGTTACCGAGGATAGTCCACCTCAGGGTAAGAGTCGAGGGCGCTGCATCTGCGTTGAAGCAGCGGCATATCTTGGAGAGTTCCCCTTCTATGACTTGCCTTACCGTTTCTTTTGGAAGCGCACCCTTCACCTTAAGGCTTTTTATGACCAATTGCATATCTTGCTTCGCCACCGGAGCGATGGTCCCACCGCGAGCGATCATCAGAGGGGCGTGGGTCATTTTTGCGCCAAGCGAGGCGCCCGAGCCGCGATAAGCACATCCGGGGGCACGTTCCGAGGGCGCCATCAGCGCTGCGCAGGGCAGGCCGCCCGGCAGCGCCAGGTCCGAAACCCCCTGGGGCAGAGGCAGAGGCTGCTTTACGGTTATTGCCTCAGATCCCTGGCGGCGCGGCTGCTCATCGATCGCCACAAAAGAGGTATAAGCCGTGAGGAGGTTGTATGTTATGCCCAGCTTGGTAATTTCTCTCACTCTCTCACTTGCGGCCTGGAGCTTGTTATAGTCCGAAAGCTGTGTCACGCGCGACCGCGCCCAAAGATACCGAAGTGCTGAATTGTGGGCCAACGGCATTGTCCCGGCTGCGTCGATCCGCTGTTCCCATTTCTTTCGGCCGCTCAAGCCGGACAGTGTTATCGTCCCTTGCGGCCTGCCCTTCCACTTGCCGAAAACCACAACCGGTCGCTCGGCAAAGATATCCGGCACGCCGGACGGCTCGACGTCATACGCTTCGAACCCCCCGAAATCGAGTTTGATTTGGGTGAGCACCGGCGACCGGACATACTTACGAAACTTCTCGGCCATTGCCGGCGCCTCATCCGCCCGTGAAACGACAAAAGGCTCTCCAGCGCCTACCCTCGCCATGCCCTCGATCACGTGGCGGTTTACAGCCGTCCCTATGCCGAAACCGAAAACGTTGGCATTGCCAATATGTTCTCGGATGAGGTCGAAGACCTCCGGCTCCACCGTCACGTAACCGTCGGTGGCTATAACGATGGTGCGCGCAAATCTTTCGGTTCGAGGAAGCCCCAGCGCGCGCTTCATTGCAGGCAAAAGCTCCGTGCCTCCGGCCCCCTGGTGCTGCCGGACCATGTCGAGTGCGCGCCGAACATTATCCGGGCTTGCCGGAACTGAACGGTCAGAGAAAAGGTCGGATGCGCCGGAAAACGTCATAACGTTGAAGATATCCGTCGGACGAAGCCCAGAGAGCAGTTCGCCGACCAGCTTTTTTGAAATCTCCAGTGGAAACCCGTGCATGGACCCCGAGACATCGACAATGAAGATATACTCCCTTGGAGGTATGGATTCATCGGTCACGCGCCTGGGGGGCTGGGCGGTGAGAAGGAAAAATTTTTCATCCTTTCCTTCATAGAGCAGCAGTCCAGACTCGATCCGCTCCCCGGCAAGCCGGTACCTCAGAATGAAATCGCGGTTTCCCCCCGAATGCTCGCCGGGGTCCAGTTCAACGTTCGCAACGCTTTTTTCCTGGAAGGCGATGGTGGCTTTGTGGGACGGGCAGCTCATCTCCTGGATGGGAACGCCTGCGGCCACCCTGGCTTTGATATCGAAAGAATAGGGTGCGGCTTCCCCCTCGTGCAGATATGGGTTCTGGGACCACTTTTCGGATGAGGGGGCGGCAGCTGCCGGCTGGTTCGAATAGCGAGGCCCGACAACGGTCGGGTAGACAAATTCATAGATGTTATCCGTTGGTATGACAATTTCGGTGTAACGCAGCTCGGTTTTGATTTCGTCTCCGGGCAGGATATTGGCCACGTTCATCTGGAAGACGTTGGGTCTATTCTGTTCGAGAAGGGAAGCGCTTTTGCCCTCCTGTTTGGCTTGTTCATAGGACTGGCGGGCTTCTTCTCTTTTCTGTATCTGCGCTGTGATCGTGCGTTCCCCAACGCTCATCTTCATCCCGTAGACCGAAGCGCGGGTCGATGCGGGGTAAACGTATATCGCTTCTATGGGTTTTCGGCCTTCGTTCCTATAGACCTGGGCAACGGCAACGTCAGCGATGGGTCCAGAAATGTTGGCTACGACCGAAGTCGATTTCAGTGGGAGCTGGTCGACGGATGAGTCGTCGGATTTTACGAAAAAGTAGGGCGAAAGGGTCTTGTCATCCGATTCGGTCTCTTGTGCGAGGGCCTGGCCGCCGCCTTTTACGGCCAATCCCAGGGGCAGGAGCACCATTATAACCAGCGTGAATAGTATTGCTTTAGCGGATAAAAATATTGAACGCTTCATTTTGCTTCCTCTTCGTTTTGGGTTGTTAATCCACTTTTTCAACCCTTTTTGACAAAGCCGGATGCAAAAGGTTCCACGATTATTGTAGAATGCGGATCAAAAAATTTTAGATATTTGATGGAACTTTTTCCGATCCGCCCTGTCTAATTCATGAAGGGGAAATGCGTGTCCCTTTCCGCGCAGGCTACGGCGAAACAAGAAGACAAAAAGGACATTGACGCTTTCCTCTCGGGAGATCGCACGGGCTTTGACAGGCTGGTGTTGCGCCACCAGGACGGCATATACAACCTGTGTTACAGGCTGCTGGGCAATCTCAGGGACGCCGAAGAGTGCGCGCAGGAGACTTTTCTGAAAGCATTCCGGGCGATCGGGGGCTTCAGGTTCGAGTCCAGTTTTTCAACCTGGCTCTACACGATCGCGGTGAACATTTGCAGGAACAGGCGAAGCTCCGCCGAGCATCGTTTTTGGAAGAAGGTGCTGAGGTTTGGACAAGACCCGCGCAAGGAAGAGGAAAGACACGACGAGTTTGAAATCGCGGACCCGGCGCCTTCCCCCCTGGCCATGATGGCGGAGAGGGAGATGGAGATTCTGCTTCAACGCGCCGTGGCCGCCCTCTCGCACGACCACAGGACGGTTATCGTCCTGCGGCATGTAGAGGAACTGCCCTACGAGGAGATATGCAAGATTACGGGATATAATCTTGGGACTTTAAAGTCGAAGCTGGCCAGAGCGAGGGTGCTCCTGCACGATAAGCTTCAGCAGGAGCTCAATAGAGGTGGTTCGCATGGAATGCTATGAGATTAGGGCCATCCTTTTCGAACATATGGCTGCGGAAATCCCTGCGGAAATCCGGCAGGAGGTGGAGGCGCACCTGGCCGTGTGCAGGTCGTGCGCCATGCTGTCGGAAAGCCTCGGAGAAGAACTGCGCGCCCTTGGGACCCTGCCTAAGCTGGCGGCGCCAAGGGATCTGCTCGATAATGTCCGGTCCAGTCTGGAGAAGCCGTCGGCCCTCTCTGCGCTTGGACATCGGCTGCAATCGCTTTTTGCCGGATGGGGGTTATTTCAATTAGCCAGTGCTGCGGCCGTTGCGCTGTTTGTGATGGTAACGGTTCAGGTGTCTTTAGAGGTGGCCTTAAGGGAAGACCGCAGCCGTGAAGTGATGATTGCCCAGGTTGCGTCGCCTCCTTCGACAAGGCCGGTCCCTCCCGCCGCAGCACCGCACCGCGCACCCGCCAGCCCTGGATCGCCGTCGGATGTCAACGTACCCGGTGAAGAGGCCCGGATCGCCACGGGGAGGCTGCCGGCAGGCCATGGGCCTTTACCTGATGCGGGCACGCGTACCGAAAAAGGCCCAGACGCCGCCTCGGCAGCGATAAAATCACCCCGTCCCGCCGGCAACGAGAGCATAGTGGTGGCCCTTGCCTTGAAGCTGGACGGAACAACGAAGCCGCCTGCGCCCGGAGTAACGAATCCATCCGCGCCCGGAGTTTCCGCAGGAGTGGAAACGCCGGGCGGCCCCTCTGAGTATGAGGGCGTTCACAAGCCGGAGGGGCTTTCACTTTCGAACAAAGGCGCAACGGGGGTAGGTGGTGGAGGGGCCGCCGCGGGCCGCGCAGGGACCGTGGGAGGGGCCAGACTCAGTCAGCCGCTTGGGGAGCAGACAGTCTTAGCCGGTATCACGCGGCTCGTTGAGAGGGCAGACGGGAAGGTTTTGAGCGCCCCACCTGCCTGGGATAACGATCGCCCCGGAACGGTCGTTGCCGAAGTGCCTGCGACTAACTATCACTCATTTGTCGACCAACTGCGTCAACTCGGTAAAGTAGAAGTTGAAAGTGATAAAAGCATCAATGTCTCTCCCGACGCCAACGTCCGGGTGGCGATCAGTTTGAACGCCCAGGACCGTGTTTTTGCCGGCGGACACGGGGCCGGCAAAATTAGTACAAGCGGCAAATCCAGTGCTGTCGCTGAGGTAGGTAGCGGCTCCCGCGGTGCCGGCAGTACCGGTATAGGTCGTAATTCCGGTACCGTCGCTGGTCGCGGCGAGCGCGGCACAGGCAACGTCGGTGGCGGAGGCAAGCACGGCGGGGGTACGCATGGCGGTACGAGGGGCACGGGTGTTCACGGCAGAACCGGCGGACACGGTACAAGCGGATCTCACGACACTGGTGCGCATGGCGGCGGCAAAGGAGCTGGCGGCGCTTCGGGTGCCCCTGGTAGTGGCTCTGCCCCTGCTGGCTCACCGGGGGCCGGCGGGTCGCCCCCCGAAAAATAGGGCGGTATGAATAAATGTTTACGAAAATGTTTGTATGAGAGCTGGCCGCATATCTTTTTTCATATCGATTGGTCTTCTTGTTGTCTTTCTTGCACCAGCCACGCACGCCAGCGCCCAAAGGGTTCGGCATAACCCGGAAATCATCGAGGCCATCGACCGGGAAATCTCCACTACCCTCAACGAACGAAACCTGGCCGTACTGCGCGGTCTTCGGTGGTGTGTTGCGTTCTGCGATGATGATGGAAACTTCGAGTTTACCTTCTCAAACTATGTGACGATGCTGGATGAGTTGACGTTTAACAATTCGCGCCCAAACCTCGGCAACATAGTCCACACCCTTATTTTGAAAGAGTTCGAGCGCGCGCTGCCCCTGCTTTCCAAGCTCTTCCCGGCCGATGCGGACGGGTATGAGGACTTTATTTCCATATTGCCTGTAGCCTACCATCATCAGGTGCCCAGAGGATCCCTGAGGAAATTTGCGCGCCGGCATTTCACCAGGGTGAAGCCGGCTGACAGGATGCGTGATTTTCGCCGGGCAAAAAAGCGTCTGGACTATGACAGTCTAACCGACATCGTTGTTGGGGCCGCCTTCATCGATATGGCCTACTCGTGGGGGGTCAACGAAGACTTTGCTCTGCCGCCCAACGAGTACCGGACCATCATGGCGAGATGCTCGGACATCCCGTTCACGGCAGGATTCAATGACGATAGTTATCAGGATCAAAATTATTATGCGACCCACGTGCTGCTCGCGCTAAACCACTACGGTCAGCGGCCTTTAACGCGCTCGCCAACCCTTGACAGGGTGCTCGAATACCTTTCAGGTCAATACGAAACCGTACGGCGCCGTGTGGGCGACCTCGACCTGCTGTGCGAGTATATCTACTGCTTCCGCCAGGCGGCGTTTCCGGATGCCGGATCTTTGGATGAGGGAGAGCAGTACGTGATGTCTTTACAAAAGAGTGACGGTTCCTGGGGTACGCCGGAGGACTTCAACGGGGATCCCTACGATCGCCTGCACCCGACCTGGACGGCAATAACGCTCCTGGCGCTGGGGCTAAATTAGAGGATAGAGGGCGAACTTCTCGAAGTTCTTGGCTTCAGGCGCAGCGCGATCCGCTTAAACCTTTTGTCAGGATTCGGCCTATGCGTGATGAGCGGCCGCTTCCTGTGGATTATGTGTCGTTTGACATAGCGATCGAGGTTTCCTATCTTTAGCGCTGGCGCGTTCGGGTTTTTTAAGCCCATTGCACTCCCTGAAAGGGCCAAAGTCATGAGAAAGAAAAATTACGTCGCTCTGTGGGTTGTTTTCGCATTGCCGGCCTTGCTTGCCTCAGCAGCTTTTTGCGGGCAGGAGCCGAAGGTCAAGGATGTGATTTTGGCCACCACTACTTCCACCCTTGATTCGGGGCTGCTCGATTATCTGGTGCCGATATTCGAAAAACAGAGCGGGTACAGGGTCAAGACAATTGCAGTTGGGACCGGCCAGGCGCTGAAGATGGGCGAAAGGGGCGAAGCGGACGTTTTGCTTACCCACGCCATGCAAGCCGAAAAACCGCTGGTTGACTCGGGAACGGTCCGAAATTACCGGCTGGTGATGCATAACGATTTCGTCATTGTCGGTCCGCGGGAAGATCCCGCCAAGATCAAGGGCAAGCCCACCACTGAGGCGTTTAAGGCAATTTTTGACAGCGCCGGCCCGTTTATCTCCAGAGGCGACGATTCAGGGACCAACAAGATGGAGCTTTCGCTCTGGAAAAAGGCCGACCTCAATCCAAAAGGGGCCAAATGGTACCTTGAATCGGGGCAGGGGATGGGCGCCACTCTTCTTATGGCATCGGAGAAAAAGGGCTACACCCTGAGCGACCGGGGAACATATCTTGCGCAAAGGCGCAACATAAAGCTCGACATACACTCTGAAGGGGACCCGTTGCTTCTGAACATCTATCACGTTATGGAAGTAAACCGGGAAAAATTCAGCAAAATCAACGCGGAGGGCGCCGGGGCGTTTGAGGATTTTCTCGTCTCCCCGGAAACCCAGAAACTCATAGGTGATTTCGGGAAGGACAAATTCGGGCAGCCTTTGTTTTTCCCCGATGCGGCCAAAGAAAAGATGTGACTCCAAATTATTGGTGGAGATTAAAATTATGGCAAAGAGCGGGGGAATGATTCCCCCGCATCCCCTCAGTTTCGGCCGCGAGCACAGGCGCGTCCGCGCACTGCACTCGCGGCCGAGCGCTCGGCGCCGCAGCGCCAGATAAGCCGCGCAGAGGCGAGGGGGTGTGGGGGGCAGGCTCCCCACGCTTTTCAGCATCTTTTGCCACCCTTAAACGCAACTTCGCACGAGAACTCAATCGCCATAGAGCTTTTGCATTTCCTTCGAGTATTGTCCGTTTTCGTCGTAGATGTAGAAAGGCTGTTCGACCTTTAGTTCTTCTCCTGCGCCTTTGCGGCATTCAAGATGAACAAGCCGGCAGCGGCCGAGCGGATAGGAGTAGACGAGGGTGAGCCGTTTCGGGCTCAAGCCGTGATCGACGGCGGAGCGCAGCAGATTTGGAAGCCGCGTGGAGGGATAGACAAGGGCGGCTCGGCCCCCGGGGCGGAGCAGATAACGCGCCGCGCCGAAGACATCGGCCAGGGTGGCGGTGAGTTCGTGGCGGGCGACGGCCTTTTGGCTTGCGGGGTTTATGCGGCCGGTGCCAGGCTTCCTGTACGGGGGATTGCTGAGGGCCAGATCGAAGGTCTCAGCCTCGAACACGGATGAAATCTTGCGAAAATCCAGTTGCCGGACCTCTATGCGGTCGCCCAAATTATTTTCACCGACATTTTGTCTGGCAAGCTCCGCCAGTTCCGGTTGAATCTCCACTCCCACGATCCTGCGCGCCGGCCGGTGGAACCGGCCGCCGGGTTGGGCAGGCGAGCCGCCCGGCCCTGCGGAATCGCCCCGCGCCTTTGCCCGATAAGCCAGTATGAGCGGCACCACGCCGCAGCCGGCGCCGAGTTCGATCACGCGGTCTCCTTTTCCAATACGGGTAAGGCCGGCCAGCAGGATCGCATCCAGGGAGAAACGATAACCTTTTTGCTCCTGACGGATGATGAGCCTTCCGCCGAAAAGAGCGTCGCGGGTATGGGGCCGATGGTCTTTCAGAAGATTTCCTCGTCGTGATAAAGAGGGTTGATCACCAGTCCGGAAATCACTTTCGGGTAAAAGTAAGTGGACTTATGAGGCATTATGAGACCGGAGTTGGCAACTTCGCAGACCTGTTCGATCCGCGTGTGATTTATGAAGAAGCCCGCGTCGAACCCGGAAGATTTCACCGCATCGAGAGCTTCCGCAAAGTCATGCGAAAAGCTGATATTGCGTTCATTTGCCAGGAAGTCGTCCGAAAGTCCGAGAAGGTCCTTCAGCAACACCTGGTCAAGCACGACGACATCGAGAGTTCTCATGGGAACAGGCAGCCCTTTTTGCTCAAGCAAAGATGAGATCAGATCTCTTTTTGCCGTGAGCGCATATTTGCACGGCGCCTCTTTGCAATAGACTCCGATTGTCGTGTCGTTCTTCAAGCCTCCAGCGCGGATTTTCTCTTTCCACCTCAGTTCGCCAAGCTCATCAGGCTCAAAGCGCTCGACATGAAAGTAACTTTTCGCTTTCTCCACAAGTCTTTCACAGTCCCATGCGCCCAGATTTCTCAAAAGCCGGTGAGTGGGCAGAATCGTGAGGCCCGATTCATTCATATCCGTGAGGTATACCATTATGAACTCGTAGGAGGCATGGGGCCTGCCGCCGCCGTAACGCCCGCGCTGGGCGTTCCTGTAATTCAGAGCGGTTTCGTAGCGGTGGTGGCCGTCGGCAATGAAGATGGGCTTATCCAGCATGAGGGCGCGGACTTCATCGATGATCTGTCGTTCGGTTAGGGGCCAGACCCTTTGGTTCATGCCGGCCGAATCGGTAAACGAAATTGCCGGAGCACCGCCTTTGCCGGAGGCAAGAGTATTGTGGACCCTTGCGCCGGAATCCTGATAAAGCGCGAATACCGGGCTCAGGTTTGCGCTGCATGCGAGCATGAGGGCCAGCCTCTCATCTTTTACGGCCTGGAAGGTCCTCTCGTGAGGCCGAACCCTGCCGGATGAAAATTCTTCGAGCCGCAGCGCGCAGATGAAACCCCTGCGGGTTTTTACCAACCCCGGTTCAGCCTTGTAGTCCAGTTCGCAACGGTAGATGGACGCCCTGGGGTTGCGCACGAGAATTCCCTCCCGCTGCCACTGCGCGATCAAGGCGGAAGCGCGGGTATGGGGATTATCCTCGGCGGAATCGCGAGGGGTTGGCAGTCCAAGTTCGAGGCGGATGAAATTATATGGACTTCGTTCGTGGAAATCGCGCTGCTCCCGGGGAGATATGACGTCGTAAGGAGGAATGACCACCTGAGCGAGGTCGGGGACCTTTTCAAGGTTGTAGCGCAGTCCTCTGAAGGGAGCGATTTCGGCCATTAATTTTTGAGGGACCTTTCCGCCTGTCTGCTTCGCGGCGGTGACGCCGCCAACTAAGGACGTTTCTGCTAGCACAGGTTGAGTCGTTTTACAAACTCTATATTATAGCCCGCATGTGAATCGAATGCGACGATATGCGCATTCTTCATCCCGACTGCCTTGCGAGCCAACAGCGGAGAGTGAGCAGTGAGAAACCAAATCCCTTAGCCCCGGAAACGAATGGAGGAGGGGAGTGGGGTGGATGGACGGGGACGGGTTCTCGCTGTAGTTGCTGTAAATACAGGGAAATTTAGCCTTCTAATCCTCCAACAAGTTGATTTTGTTGGCTTTTGGGGTTTTATTTTCTGAAATAACAGCGGATAACAGCGGGGGAAAAGTGCGAATGTAGAATGTAGAATGTAGAATTTCGAATGACGAAGGAAGCGGTCCGGCACCCAGTCCCAATAGATGCCGCATCCGCGACGTCCTACGTTCGAGTGCCGGGCTGAGTGCGGGACAGCGGTTGGAAATTCTACATTCTGCGGTTCTGCGGTCCGAGATTCGCTTTTCCTTGCCCCGACCTCTGTCTGCGGCTGTTTTAGAGGTTTTGCCGGGCACGTAACCTGTAAATACAGGCCGAATTCAGGCGCGTTGCCGGCAGCCATGAGCCGAACCGCCATTCATATTCAGTTTTCAAAGAAGGCAACCAGCGTGGTCGCCGTGCGAGCGAGCGGCGATGCCGCGCGGAGCGCTGGAGTTGAAAAATCCGCTCAAACTCGGCAAATATTATACTTCGTAAAAAGAAGTGGTGTCAAGAACAAAATGAAGCGATTTACAAGATTTCCTGCTTCTGGGCACAATTGAAGTCCGGCACTCAGCCTCCTGAGTGCCGGAGAGGAGTGATGAAGAACCAATGTAGAATGTAGAATGTAGAATGTCGAATGTAGAAGGCAGAAGGCAGAAGGCAGAAGTGGGGTAAAGCGAATGTAGAATGTAGATGTGACCGCATGGTAAGTTAGCGGCATTGGGTGTGACCCTCCGGAAGCATGCGCAAAAAACCTGGGGTGACCTCTCGGAGAGCGCAGAAAGGAGAGAAGCCTTCCCGGATTAGCGGCGCTTGCGCCCAGAGAGCGGGGCCGCATGAGCAGAGAGCAGGGAAGGCCGAAGAATGGGGGAACGGGATTGAGAGACTGCCTGAATCCCTCAATCCCTGAACGGTTGCCGACAGGACCGCGGTTATCAGATAACGGTTTCTAGGTAAAGTCGGCTTTTCCGCCTACTGGCCCAGTGACTCATTGGCTGACTCATGGACGGTCGGGCGGGGATAATTCAGCACCAAAGCCGGGACAGTCGCCATAACTTGCGGGTCGCCCTGGCCGGCGTTGTCCCACATCGTCGCCAAGCCGTGCGCGTTGGGGAAAGAGCAAGCCGCGATGGCATAGCCCGTGTGGTTGTCGAAGCCCAGCACAGAATCGCAGACATCGAAACTGTACGAGGTCCCGGCCTGGATTGTCGGAGTAATAAACTGCACCGGCTGGCCCCCTGCGCCGTAAAAATAGACGGTGCACGCCCCAGACTCCTGCTTCGTCCCCCATGGGTCCGCAGAGGTATTCGAGATAACTATGGCGGTGTCCCAGTGGGCCATGGCAGAAGACACACCACTAAGATTATAGGTGTTCACGTAAGTGAACAAAAGATATGTCTCCTTATTCAGCACAATGATTTTTGCATGGAGCCAGGTCACCCAGCAAATGGCCGCAAGGGCCGCTATGCCAATCGAGGCGAAAAAAATCTTCTTTTTCATAGGGAGATCCTCCTTCCAGTTAAAGACATTCCACGCGATCTACTCCCGCCATTGAACCGGTCCTTCTTGAGGGATCAAGGAGCGGCTTATGGCGATGTCGATTGTTCGCCAGAAAATTGTCTATTATGCACAATTGACTTCACAACCGCCGATGATGTTTACATAGCTGCAAAAGTCAAGGGGGATTTTAGAGGCGGAAATGGGGTAGACGGCCTATACAATTAACCGATTAAAGGCTGATATGTCGGTGGGATAGCTGAGATCCGACAAGCGACGACAAATGCTCCGGTGGGCAGTTTGCGGCACCGAGACCCGCAATAATCCCATTGCAATCTGAACTTAGGCCGCTGTTGTTGTTCGCGTTTACCTGGTAATGGTACGTCGTTTTCGGGTTCAGGCCGGTCACGGCCTGGCTGGTTGCGGGGGCGGACACGAGCCTGCAGTCGTATCTGGGGACCCCGTTGTTGAGCTGGTCCTGGACGCAGAGATTATAGCCGGAAATTGTTCCATTGCCGGATAGGGCGGTCCAGTTAGCCGTAAATCCGGTGGTAGTTACATCTGTTGGGGATGTTGCCACCGTAGTAGAGGGCAGGGTGAGGAAGGTATCGTCGGCCGAATACCCGGTGCCGGCGGAGTTTGTCGCATAGCCCCGGAAATAATAGGTCGTATTCCCTGAGAGACCCTTCACGTTGACTGTAAAAGCCCCGCTCCGGACCGTGGGTGAGGTGCTGGTAATGATGCCCCCGTTATTACACAGCGTCATAAATAATTGCGTAATGAATTCGATTCCGTCATTCCAGCGAAAGCTGGAATCCCGCGCTTTTCCAGTTACTTAATGTCTGGACCTCGACTTTCGTCGGGGTGACGTAAAGCGCAGATATTGTCTTCGCTAAACACGTGGGAGGGGTATAATAATTGAAAACGTCAGGGCCGGCCTGGGTGCACGGAGGATGGGGATTCGACAGGCGTGCGCACGCCTGGTCCCATTGACTTTGCACCAAAGGAGCCACCGGCACATCGGATACGCGGCTCATACCAAGTGGCTTCAAGATTGGGCGGGGATAAACCCCATAAGCGCTTAAATAAGCGCGCAAGTTGTTGAATTTACTGATGGCAGGATTAGGATTTTCGTCACCCCGGTGATAGCGGGGTCCAGGGGATTACTCATTGATTTTACAGGAAAAAACAAAAATCTGGATTTCGGCTCCCCGACTCAAGCCCTCGGGGACAGGCTTTCGCGGGAATGACGTCCCTTTTCCTTGCAGAGCCTCATTCTTATTTGAGCGCTTATGGGGATAAACCCCTGCACCTGAACCCTACGTAGAGGAGGGGGAGCTGTTTGAGTGAATGCGTCGCGCGATGTATGCCCTCCAGATCACATCGATCTTGAACGCAACTTGCTATGAGAGGCTCGACCAGGTCGACCTCCGGCATAAATATCAACCCTGAAGGCAGCAGGCGAACCACATAGTAAGCGGGTTCCCCTTGGACCTTTCAGCCATCTACTTCAAATGGTCCAAGACTTGTCTGACTTTTGCCGCAAGATCACTGACCTGGAAAGGTTTCTGAATGAAATTAACTCCTTCGTGCAGAACGCCCCGATGGGCTATCACGTTGGCTGTGTGGCCGGACATATAGAGGCATTTGAGGTTTGGCCGCAAAGCGCCAAGCTGCTCGGCCAGTTCTCGCCCGTTCATCGCCGGCATGACCACATCGGTGAGGAGCAGGTGGAGATCTCCCTGATGCTCCTCGACAAGTTGTATGGCGCGTAATGGAGTCTGCGCCGCAAGGACCGTGTAGCCAAGGTTTTGCAACATCATGCTGCTGAGGTTCAGCATGGCTTTATCGTCCTCTACCAGCAGGATGGTTTCCGTGCCTGTGGAGAGCCTGCCTGCCAAGTCTTCGGAGGAGACCTGTGCGGTTTCGGTCTTGAGCCGCGGCAGGTAGATTTTGAATGTGGCCCCTTTCCCCGGCCGGCTTGCAGCATAGATAAAGCCGTCGTTTTGTTTAACGATGCCGTAAACGGTGGACAATCCGAGCCCGGTTCCCCTGCCCACTTCCTTGGTAGTAAAGAAAGGCTCGAAGAGCTTATCGAGAACCTCATTACTCATACCCGCGCCCGTGTCGCTCACGGTCAACAGGACGTAGTCTCCGGGAACGAATTCGGGGTGCGCTGCATTGGCATCATCGATCACAACGTTGTCGGTCCTAAGAGTGATGGCGCCTAAGCCTGAAATGGCGTCGCGGGCATTGACCGCAAGACTGGCCAGAATCTGGTCGACCTGGGAGGGATCGATTTTGACTTTCCACAGATCGAGCCCCGGCGCCCACAACAGTTCAATATTCTCACCGATGAGCCGCCGCAGCATCTTGAGCATGCCCGAAATTGTATCGTTCAAATCAAGTGTCTTCGGGACGGTAGTCTGTTTGCGGGCAAAGGCCAGCAGTTGGCGGGTAAGGTCTGCCGAACGCCGGCCGGCATTAAGGATCTCGTGGAGGTTTCGCCGGAGCTTGTCAGAGGAAATGCCCTCATTCAATGCCATTTCAGCCCGGCCGAGGATTACTCCGAGCATGTTGTTGAAATCGTGGGCCACACCGCCTGCCAGCCGTCCCACGGATTCCATCTTTTGAGCCTGGAACAATTGTGCCTCCAGTTTTTCTTTTTCTTCCTCCGCTCTTTTTTGCTCGGTAATGTCATGGGCAAGACCCAAGATATACTTGTGCCCGGACAATTCGATCACATCGGCCGAGATGACGACATCCCTGATATCACCGGATTTCTTGCGGGACCGGGTTTCAAAGTCCTCTATCCTGCCTTGCTCCAGCATCATCTCGGCCATCCTTGCCGTGTCTTCAGGATCGGGCCAGATTGCCAGCTCGAAAGGGGTATGGCCGATGACCTCCTCACGTTTATAGCCACTCCAGCGCAGGAACGTATCATTGACGTCGGTGAATCGCTTGTCGCTCACGCTGATGATGGTGTTGCCGATGGGACTGGCGTGAAAGAATTTGGAGAAACGTTCCTCGCTCTCGCGCAACGCGTCTTCGGCCAGCTTCCGCGTGGTGATGTCGCGTATGGATTCGATGGCTCCAACGACATTTCCCTTGGAGTCAAACAAGGGGCTTGCCGTTTCGAAAAGAAATACTCTGCCGCCACCCGGAGTCGGAATTAATGCTTCGCCGGTGATTACCGTGGCCGTTTTTTCAAGGTCTGCATACCGTTGTTCGATTTCGGGCTGAGGTTGCAGAACGAGATCGATGAGGGTGGGTCTTCTTTCTCCGTAAAAGGGCAGGGCGTATTCGTAGTCGTCTTTACCCAACATTTGAGCTGCACTGGTCCCGGTCATTTGCTCGATCGCCCGGTTCCACGCTATGACCTTTCCTCCCCTGTCGATGACGAAGGTGGCGTCAGGCAGGAAGTCGATTATGTCCGCAAGCTGTTGCTGGGATTCTTTGAGCGCCTCTTCCGCCAACTTGCGCTCGGTGATATCATTTCCCACGCAGAGGACTTCGACAACCTGCCCGTTTTCATATCGAATGGGCTTGCTGGTCCAGGCGATCCAGACTCTTTGCCCTCCGCGGAGCATATTTTCGTTAACGTGGCTGACGTAACGATCGGGGTTCAGCGCCATATCCTCGATCAGCAACCGCAAATCTCGACCGGTCGTCTCAACGGGTGGAACAATGCTCCCCACTACGCTCTTACCTATTATTTCCTCCTCGCTGTAGCCGAAAAAACCCTGGGCAAACTCGTTTATGAAAGTCACGATGCCCGTGTTGTCCATTCTCAGTATGATGCTGTTGGCGCTTTCGACCAACTCGCGATACTTCACCTCGGTCTCAGACAGCGCTCTTTCCGCTTTCTCACGTTCTGCACGGGCCTGCGCTTCCGAGTATCTGCGCAGACGTTCGAGTTCTTTGTACGACTCGTAATTCTCGAAAATGACCAACTGCGCAAACAGATAGATGCAAGTCGAAAGCACGTCCAGCGAGGTATAGCCTGTTGCAAAACGGCCTGAAAAATGGATAGCCATAATGGTGAGAAGAATACAAGCGAGGCAAATACGGCCGGCATTGCGGCCTTTTAGGAAGAATGCCGATGCAGCCAGCAGGAAGAACAGCGACAAACGCATTGGGTTTAGCGGCGCCAGCACATAGACAGCCACGAATAGAATGAAGCAAAGCAGCAGCGCCAGCGAGGAAACGTACTCGATCCGGCGCTTGTTTCGGCCGAGGTAGAAAAGAAGGGAGAAGTTTATTGCAGCGAAGCTTAGATCAATCACGCCCAACGTGATGTTATTATTCTGCAATCGGACAAAGCTCATCAGCATGGCGACCAGGCCGGCCAATAGAAATACGCTGTAGAGAAAGCGCACTTTGGGAGTTGATTCTTCGCTTTTGGAGACGAAAGCCGTTTGTTTATTAGAAATATTTTCCACGGTACTATCCAACCTCTTTTCGGATTTAGGTATCTGCCGTTCGAATACTATCTTGTTTTGGCCGGAATGATAGCATGAACGGCCAAACATAGGCAGGCAAAAATTGCAATTAACTCACCGCACTGTAGACCATACAATCCTTCCGGGGATTTGTTCGTGGACCTCCTCCGGAAATTGCGGTATGTACTGGACTATAATCAACAGTTTGCCTACCGGGCACAATTGCGACACGGTCTCTTTCGCCGGGGTGAGGGCGTATGACATTACAGTCGGAGAACAACAATCTGCTCTTACGGCGCGCGGCGAATCGTGCTCTTCATGATAACCTGAGTATACGGGTTCCACGTCGCCATCGTATAATAAAAGGTTGAGACGCCTTGAACCTCATCGCCGGTCGTGAAGCGGGAGATGAAGTAAGGTGCGTACTCCCCGCCCCAGACGCTCTCCCGTTCCGGGACCGTCAGGTCGTCGCACTTCGCCGGATTGTGCTCATTAACGGCCCTATGCATGAAGCAGCAATATCCGTTGTCGCGGGTAGGGTTGAAAATCGTCTG
>Ga0187771_10000146_pt1 | contig 36940 bp, 35 predicted proteins | sample 0116_SJ02_MP15_1_FD_133139 | JGI IMG/M metagenome (GOLD analysis project Ga0187771, IMG submission 133139) | Tropical peat soil microbial communities from peatlands in Department of Meta, Colombia - 0116_SJ02_MP15_10_MG | ecosystem: Environmental > Terrestrial > Soil > Wetlands > Peat | place...
CGTTGGCGCTTCAGTTCCCCGTCCACTTCCTTCGCCCTGCGGATGGCGGTCTCGGTGAGGGGCAGGGCCAGAGCATTGAAGCGCGGGCCCAGCTTTTCGAGGCGCGCGCCGAAACCTTTTGCCAGATCCTGCGCCGAGTACTCGCGCTTTCTGAGGCCGGCGTTGAGCTCGACGGCACTCAGGAAGAATTGATCTTCGGTGAGATGCATCAGGCTTTGAAGTGGAAGGCCGGTTCGGTTGTCATGGGCAGCTCAACCTGGGCGAGGGCCTGGGCTGCCGCGCGTTTGGAGGCACGCGCCTGATTTTCGAGATCGGCGGGAGCCTGCGCCCCGGCGGGCTTCGTGATAACCAGCGCCGCGCCGGTGACGATGGCCGGCAGATCTCTGCGCGTGAACCGCTTCATGGTTTCTGCACGGAATACTTCGATTCGAGAGCGTCGAGCGCCGCCGCTTCCATGGCCGCGCGCGGCGCGGTCTCGCCGGTCCAGATCTCGAACTGGCGCACCGCCTGCTCGATGAACATCTTCAGGCCGGGGATGACCTGCTTGCCCTGCTGACGGGCGTTGCGGATCAGTCTGGTCTCGAGCGGGTTATAGACCATATCGAACACAATTTCGCCGGGGATCCTGTCCTTGAAGTAGCAGTCGTCCACGTTCGGCCACATGCCAACCGGCGTCGCATTCACCACGATATCGAAATGGCGCGCGAGTGTCTGTTCGTGAGATAACGGTTCGCCGCCGGTGAGACGGGCGAGCGCGCGGACGCGATCGGGATTGCGCCCGGTGAGCGAGACTTTGGCGCCTGCGTCGGTAAGCGCGCAGGCGGCGCCGCGCGCGGCGCCGCCGTTGCCCAGAATCAGCGCCGTCGCCCCGGCCAGCTTGATGATCTTCGAGAGCGGGCCCGAAACGGCCTCGGCGTCCGTGTTCGTGCCGCGCCATTTCCCGCCCTTGCGCCAGACCGTATTGACCGCGCCGATCCGTTTCGCCAGCGGATCGACATAGTCGAGATAGCGGATGGTTCGCCGCTTGTGCGGAATGGTCACGCTGAAACCGGCGATGGGCAGATTTTCCGCGAACTGGAAGAAGTCGCGCAACTGTGTCGCGGCGACGAGCAGCGGCACGTAGATCGCATCGATCCGTTTCGACTGGAATGCCCGGTTGTGCACATGCGGTGAAACGGTGTGGCGAACCGGATCGGCGATCACGCCGTAGATCTGCCCGTCTTTGGTGAACTTGTCGATGCGGTAGAGAGAGCGCATCTGGCGCGCGTTCACCTGTCCCGAAGCCGTCCCCTGCGCATGCGCCGGCGCGGCGTAAGTGAACACGGAGCCGAGGCCGGGCGAGAGAACCCGCGAAGGGAAGCCCATCTCTCCCATGGCCAGCGTGACCAGCGGGATCTTCGGGCTCAGGCGGCTCGCCGCGAGAATGCGGCCCACGTCGGTCGGCTTGCGCGCCGTGGTGACGACCTTATAGACGTCGGCCGGAACCTTTTGCATGCGGCGCAGTATGGGGTCGAGCGGCGGCGTTGTTTCCCAATGATGCCAGGAGACGAGCAGCTGCGTGGTGTTGCGCAGCGCGGCGCAGCGTTCGGGCACGAGCTCGGCCGTTTCGATCTCCACATCGATCGCCCGCGCGCCGTTCTGAATGGCGAGATCGAGGATGCGCAGCTGATCGTCGATGCTGCCGTTGAAACGCCCGTGGTTCTGATGGCGCCGGCACGTCGCCAGAATGGTGCAGTTCGGGTATTCCTTCAGGAAATCCGCAATGGCTTTGGCGCCGGCCACGGGGTCCGGCAGATAGTCGAGACGGAATTCGAGAAAGCTCTCACCCGCTTCCGCTTCACGGCGGGCCTGTTCGAGCAGACGAGGAATATCAGGCAATCCCAGCGCGATGCAGATCTTGGGGAGCGCGCGGCGAGGCGGCATTTGGTTCATTAGAATATCACCGCACTCAGAATGGGACGCTCTTACGTGAGCACGCCGAGCGAGGTGTGGATGCGGAAGCGCAGCGCCCGGTGCGCGCGGCGCAGCGCGGCTTCGACGAAAGCCGGGTCGTCGCCGCTTGCGAAGAGGAAGCCGAGGTAGCTTGCGCCTTCGGGAAGCGGCACCAGTTTCTGGCCCTGCTTCGCGGTGATCACGATGTTGTCGATGCCCGGCTCGCTGCGCGCATCCTCGATGCCGTCGACGTCGTCATAGATTCCGCCGCGCGGAATCGGGATCATCATGACGCCCGAGGCCGGTGCTGCGGGGCTGAGGTTCCGTGGCATCCTGCCGGCCGCGTGCAGCACGATGATGTCTTCGAGCGATAACCCTCCTGCAAAGCGCAGGGCGCGCGCGCAGAGCCCTCCGATCGGCCTCGCCGCGACTTCCAGCATATAGACGCCTTTCCCGTTCACGCGCATCTCCGCGTGGATGGGACCGTGACTCAATCCGAGCGCGCGGACCGCTTTCCGGGTGGTGGCCACCATGGCTTCGCATGCGGCCGCCGATTCGCGCGAGGGCGTGACGTAGATCGTCTCCTCGAAGTAAGGGCCTTCGAGCGGATCCGGCTTGTCGAAGATGGCGAGAACCTGGAGTTCGCCGCCCGTCATGAGTCCTTCGAGCGCGAATTCACGGCCGGGAATGTACTCCTCCACCTGAATCGATTCATTCCACGATTCGTTGAGACGGCGGATCTCCGGTTCATTGAGGATGGCCTCGATGCGCCCGAAGGCTTCGACGAATTCGCTTCGATTGTTGGCGCGGATGACGCCGCGGCTGGCCGAGAGCCCGAGCGGCTTGAGCACGCAGGGAAACGGCGGCGCGGAGTCGAGACTGGCGCGGGAGTGCCACGGCGTGAGCAGGCCCGCGGCTTCAAACGCGGCGCGCGAGCGGCTCTTGTCCCGGCATTTCACAACGGCTTCGGGCGAATGCCACGGCAGACCAACCTTTTGGGCGGCCAGCGCGGCCACGAGCGTCGGCCGGTCGGCAACCGCGACAATCCCATCCGCCCGCGCGCCCGCCAGCGATTCCACTGACTCCTCCGGCGCCTCGAAGCGGACCGGCAGGGCGCGGTCGCCCCAGGGATCTTCGAGGATATGGCAGCGGTCGGTGGCGAGCCTGACGCCGATTCCCTGGCGCCGCGCGGCCGCGGCCATCGAGCGCGTCTGATAGCCCGTAGTTGCCGCAAATAAAAGGATTTCCCCTTGCAATTTCACCTTTTGTTCGCCTATGATACTTGCAGATGGCGATCACCCGCAGACAGAAAGAAGTACTCGACTTTATCGCATCTTTTCAGGTCGAGTTCGGCTACAGTCCCAGCTACGAAGAGATCGCGCGCGGTCTCAACCTGAATTCGATCGCAACTGTCCATAAGCATATTTCAGCGCTGCAGACGAAGAACTATCTGCACCGCAGCCACAACCAGAGCCGTTCGGTGGAAGTGGCGCCGCGCTACCTGCAGGAGCAGAGGCGCAACCGGTTCGAAGCATCGCTCGAAGTGCCGGTTCTCGGTTCCATCGCGGCGGGCGTGCCGGTCGAGACATACGATGACCGCGCGACCGTCAGCTTCGCGGATTTCGTCGGCCAGAAGGACACCTACGCGCTGAAGGTGCGCGGAAACTCCATGATCGAGGATCATATCTGCGAAGGCGACATGATCCTGGTCGAGAACACCATGGAAGCGCGCGACGGCGATATCGTGGTGGCGCTCGTGGGCGGCCGCGAAACGACGCTCAAGCGCTATTACCGCGAGCCGGGCAACGTCGTCCGCCTGCAGCCGGCGAATGCGGCGATGAGCCCCATTCGCGTTCCGGCGCAGGATGTGCAGATTCAGGGCCGGCTCCTCGCCGTCCTGCGGAAATACTGAGCGCGGTTTCCGAAGTTCGGGGATCTCTCGGTCGCTAGGCCGTTGCCGCGGCCGCTTTGGCCGCGAAGTACTCTTTTTCCGCGCGCAGCCAGTCTTCGAGCGCGTTGCCACCATGGCGTCCGCGGGATTCCCAGTATCCGTATGCGATCGACGCAATGACATCGCGGCTGTTGTCGGCCGTGGCTTCCACAACCGCCTGAGGTTCCTGCAGCTTCTTGGTTCTGTGTTTTGCCGTGCTGACGCGGGGCGATTTCTTCGCCGGCGCCGTTTCCGTTGCGGGGGTTGCTTTTTTTACTGCTGACTTACCAGGCATAGTGCTCTAATCTCAATTATAGAAGGCGAGGATTACATTTCCACGAAGAAATGTTTTATTTAATGAATCAGGAAATCCGATATGCTCGCGGCTCATGAACGCCTTCTCGCGGCTCTCGGCGATCCGGAAAAAGTCCTGCTTTTGCTGGCGCTGGGCGTGATCGGCGTTTGTTTTGAACTCTCCCGCGGCGGGATCCTGCCGGGGATTGCGGGTGCGGTGTGCATCGTGCTGGCTCTCGGTTCGCCCGCTGCAAGAACATTCGATGTGGCGGGCGCGGTTCTCGTTGCCGGTTCCCTGGTCTGCTTTGTACTTGAAGCCACTCTCCGGGCGCGAGGACTCTTCACGCTCGGAGGCGCGGCCATGATGCTTTACGGCTTGTTGAGAATCGACAGTCATCTCGGATGGCTGGCGGCAGCGGGATGGGCGCTTCTGTTCTCGATCCTGATCAGTTTTCTGCTGTCGGCCGCGGTCGCAGGGCGGAGGAGCAAGCTCGGTATTCTGAAGAACGGAGACAGTGGAAGTCATGAGTGAACGGGAGAACGAGAAAGAACTGATTCTCGGCAATACCCAGCTGATCAGTCTCTTCTTTGTAGTGGTCGCACTGTGCGGCGTCTTCTTTGCGCTCGGTTACATGATCGGGCGGAACTCCACCAAACCGGTCGTTGCAGGGGCAGACACCCCTGCTCAGGCGCCGGCTTCTCCGGGCGCGCGGGAGGAACCGCCTTCTGAACCTCCGGTTGCTGCCGCGCCCGCGGCACCCACGCCGGACACAGGCACTCCGGCCCCCGCACCCGCCGACCCGCCGCCTGCTCAGACTGCGGCAGCTCAGCCCGCGCCCGAAGTTCCCGTGAAACCCGCGGCTGCGGCTGCGAAGCCGGCTGCACCCGAAGCAGCCGATGCGCCTCTCGAGCCGGGCGCGATGTGGCTGCAGGTGGCGGCGCTGCGCCGCGATGACGCGACGAAGCTCATGAAAACGTTGCGCGAGCAGGATTTCCCGGCGCGGCTCGCCGACAGCCCGAAGCCCGAGTTCTTCCGCGTGCTGGTCGGCCCGTACCGTCAGACGGCTCAGGTGGCGGATGCGAAAGCGAAGCTCAAATCGCTCGGCTTCGCCAACGCTTTCGTGCAGAAGTAACGCCGTGGAGCAGACTCTCGTTCAGATCGATCCGCCCGCCCGCCCGCGCCTGCCCGAGTGGGCGCGCCGGAGCGCCACGCATTTCGAATCGCTGAACCGATTGAAATCGGGATTGCGCGCTCTCCATCTCCACACGGTCTGCGAATCGGCGCGCTGCCCGAACATCCACGAGTGCTTTCATCGCGGCGCCGCGACCTTCATGATTCTCGGCAATCTCTGCACGCGCGGCTGCGGCTTCTGTTCGGTCCCGAAAGGCAACCCGCGCATCCACGATATGCGGCTCGATCCCGATGAACCGGAGAACGTGGCGCGGATGTGCGCGGAGATGAAGCTGCGCTACGTCGTGATCACCAGCGTGAATCGCGACGATCTTCCTGACGGCGGCTCCGCGCACTTCGCCGAGACCGTCCGGCTCGTCAGACAGGCCCTTCCCGAGGCGCGCGTGGAAGTTCTCACGCCGGATTTCGACGGCAATTTGGGTGCGGTCGCGCGCGTGCTCGACGCCGGTCCGCATGTCTTCAACCACAACATGGAGACCGTGCCGCGCCTCTATCGCCGGGTTCGTCCCCAGGCGGACTATCGCCAGTCGCTCGAAGTGCTGCGCTTCGCGCGGGCGCATCGGCCGGAAGTGCTCACCAAGTCGGGATTCATGGTCGGGCTTGGCGAAACGGCGGACGAAGTTCATCAGCTTCTGCGCGATCTCCGGGAGCAGGATGTCGACGTCGCGACCATCGGCCAGTATCTGCAGCCCACGCGCCGCAATCTGCGAGTGGCCGGGTATATTTCACCCGCGCAGTTCGACGCGTATCGCGACCACGGCCTTTCGCTCGGCTTCAAGATGGTTTTCAGCGGACCGCTGGTGCGCAGTTCCTACATGGCGGACCTCGTGAGCGAGCAGGCAGCGCACGCGTGATTCTCAACTGGCTCCTCGCGTTTCTTTCTTCCGCGCTGCTGGTTGTTCTCTATCCGCGGTTCAACTTTGTGTGGCTGGCGCCGGTGGCTCTCACGCCGCTGATCATCGCCTGCGCGCGCGAGGACCGCTGGGCCTGGCGATTCGCGCTCGGTTACGGCTGCGGGTTCGCCTACTGGTGGGGGCTTTGCTCCTGGATCCACGACACGCTCGGCAAGTACGGCGGCGTGGGGGATCTTGGCGCATGGGCCCTGTTCGCGCTGATGTGTCTGGCGAAGGCGATCCAGACGGGCGTCTTCGCCGCGCTCGCCGGGCGCATGCTTCGTTCGCGCCTCGCAGTCGCTGCGGTTGCGGCGCTCTGGGTCGCGATTGAGTGGACGCATGGTCCGACCGGTTTCGGGTGGCTCATGCTCGGCAACGCCGCGAGCGACATGGACGTGGTGCTGCGCCTTGCGCCATTCACCGGCGTGTGGGGATTGTCGTTCGTGTTCGCCCTGATGGCGGCGGCCGTCGCGTGGCTGATCCTGCGCCTGCCGCGGCCGCAACTGGCGTGGCTGCTGCTCCTGCCGGGGCTCTACCTGCTGCCGGACGTTCCCCGCGCGGAACGCGGCGACGCTTCCGCCGTGCTCGTTCAGCCCAATATCAGCGAAGACGCGATCTGGAGCGACGATCTGCTCAACATGACCGAGCGCCAGTTGACCATTTCCTCTCTCGGGCCGGTGCTGGCCGATCAGGGCAAGACCGACTTCATCGTCTGGCCGGAAATGCCGGCGCCCTTTTACGATTACGATCCGCAGTTCACCGGGATGCTCTCGCGCCTTGCGCGGACCACGCACGCCGCGATTCTGACCGGAGTCGTGGCGCGCGCCGCCGATAACCAGCCGCTGAATTCGGCGCTGCTGGTGGGGCCCGGCGGGAACATTGTCAGCCGCTATGACAAGGTTCACCTGGTGCCTTTCGGCGAGTACGTGCCATGGCCCTTCGGCGCGATCACGAAGAAGGTCTCGAGCGAGGCAGGCGATTTCGAAGCCGGCCGCAACCCGGTTGTCTCTTCCATCGACGGGCACCGCATCGGCTCCTTCATCTGCTATGAATCGGTCTACCCGGCCTGGGTGCGCGAGTTTGTCGAGTCGGGCGCCGAGGTTCTGCTGAACGTCTCGAACGACGGATGGTTCGGCAGGAGCGAGGCGCGCCAGCAGCACCTCCGGATCGTGCGGATGCGCGCGGCGGAGAATCATCGCTGGATTCTGCGCAGCACCAACAACGGCATCACGGCGGCGATCGATCCGGCCGGCCGCGTCATGCGCGCCGCCGATGAGTATCAGGAAGTTTCGGCCCGCTTTGCGTTCCGTTATCGCGAAGACAAGACCGTGTATACGCGCTTCGGCGACTGGTTCGTGATCGTCTGCGCCGGCGTGGTTCTCGCGGCCAGTCTCTGGTGAAGCAGGAAGAGAAGGATCACGCCGGCAGGCAGCGCGAAATAGAACCAGTACGCCGCGCGATCGCCCGGCGCTGGGGCGGCTTTGAAGACACCGCTGGCGGGAGGCGCACCGTTCACCGCGACGGCGAACTTCCAGTCGCCTGGCTGCGGAAGGGCCACAGGAGCCGCGTAGAGCAGCTTGTTCTGCGCATGCGCATGATCGGCGGCAAAGACCATTTCGCGTTCGCCGGAAGTGAGCCGGATGGAAACCGTGGCATCGAGGACGGGCGCGAGCGTATCGCGGCGCTGCACGAGAACGCTCCAGTCCGCGGGCGCGGCGAAGACGGTGATCGTGAACGGGCCGGAATCCTGACGCGCAAGCACGATGCCGCCGTCTCCGAAGAGCGGAGCAGCGAGGAGCAGCGCAACCAGCAGCACGCGCTTCATAGCATCAGCATCCCGCGCATTTCCATCGGCTGGAAGAAAACCCATACGCCGAAAAGATAAAGCGCGATGGCGAGAGCAATCCCCGGGGCGGACCTTCTGCGCCATGCAAGATAAAGCGCCCAGAGCAGCCCGCCATCGAGCAGAAGCAACTGCGTCCGCAGCAGCCAGCCGGGCGAAGACATGGTATGGCTCATCGCAATCGTGAGGTGGAAGACGCGGGCCAGCACGGGCCCGAGAGAGTTCCAGCCGATCGCCAGGTGGTAGAAGAAATGCGCCGCCCACATGCTGCAGCCGAGCGGGACAAGCGAGAAGCCGACGTTCGGAAACAGCGCCGCGCCGGCAACCAGAGCTCCGATTACGTACATCCACAATCTGCCCGTTCCCGTCGTCATCGCCGCCGCGCTGGCGAATGCGGCAAAGACGAGGACGAGGACAAGCGCCGCGACATCCAGCCGGCGGTTCGGGGCCTTCTGCGGCGGCAGCGCGCGCAGCACCGCGACGTTATCGCTCGGACACGCGTGCACGCAGTCCATGCAGAAGGTGCAGTCGAAGTTGCCGGTTTTGGCCGGCTGGAAGAGCTGCATCTCGCAGCCGCGCTGCTTCGTGTTCCCGCGAATGCAGTCATGCGTCTGGCAGGAATCGCACACCGCCGCCGACTTCGTGCGAACCTCGAGCGGCGAGACCAGCGAATTGACGAAGTGGAACTGCCCGATCGGACAAACGTACTTGCAGAACGACGCGCCCTGGAACCACGTGTCGATGGCGACCGCAACCAAGAAATAGCCGATCACGATCCACGCCGTCCACCACGGGCTGTTCCACAGACGGAACTTCTCATAAGCGACGAAGTACAGCGCGGCGAGCGCGGCAGCGATCCATTTGGTGCGCAGGATGACCGGCCAGCGATGCTTTGGCGGAAACAGCTTGCGCATGGCATCACGCACGAACATGAACGGGCACGCCATGCAGAACAGATTCCCGGCGGCGAGCAGCCCGATGACGACGAAACCGCGCCAGTAAGTCCACGGCAGAACGCCCGCCAGATTCAGCGGCGCGACCTGCGGTCCAAACAGGCCGTCCATGACAACAGCCGCAGCCAGCAGGAACAGAATCGCCTGCGGGATGCGGCGAAAATGCCGCCAGCGCACGATCCAGGTGAGGTCCAGTGGCTGCTTCGCTGCCGGCCGGCGCAGTTCGCGCGCGGGAGCGTCCGTGACTTCGGCCCGCTTCCCGCCGAGCAGCCGCATCGTGATCACGAACGCCGGAACGAGATACGCGATCGAACCGGGGATCCACATCAGCAATCCGGCGGTCGATTGATCGCGCAGGGCCGGGATTCCGCCAAGCCGGGGCGCGGCCGCGTAGGTCCGGTAAACCACGTGGCTCGAGAACACGAGCCAGGCCGAAAGCGCGGTGTTGACGATGTCGGAAAGCAGCAGATAAGGGATGGTCAGCCAGCCTGGGTTTGCGATCACGGGGCGCCAGAAGAGCAGCGCCGCGGTCAGAAACGACGCGTGCTCCAGCATGTGCCAGCCGGGCGAGGCAAGGCCAAGGTCATACATCCGCGGCAGGTGCCAGAAGACGACGGCGCCGGCCATCGCTCCCCAGCAAAGAACCGGATTTGAAAGAACGCGTCCCAGACGCTGCAATGCGCGCCAGCGCAGAAACGGCCCGAGGCCTTCCTTCAACCAGTTTTGCGGAAGTCCCCGCAGCAGCGCCGTCACCGGCTGGCCGTACCAGACGAGCGGCGGCGCGAACATGATCAGCAGCAGATGCTGCACCATGTGCACTTCGAGCAGGAAACCGGCGAAGGCGTCGAGCAGAGATTCGAGCGCGAGGAAGATCAATGCGAGCCCGGCGTTGAACGAGATCAGCCGCTCGAGGGTGTAGCGTGCAGGCAGCTCGCGATGCAGTTTCCACCAGCCGCGCCCGTAGAGCCAGGCCGAAGCGAGAAGCCCGCAGATCAGCCCGCCATCGAAACGCCAGGATCCGAGAATGGCTGCGGCAAGCGGATCCGGCATCGGAAGTTATCTCTTGTTGTCCACGTCGTGCACGCCCGGCGCTTCGATTCCCGCGCGCATCGGCAAGGGCACGTTTTCCCGCGCTTCGATCTGCTCGGAGCGCGCAATCACGTAACCGCCGGTGAGACCGAAGGCAAGCTGCGAAGCGACGAACCACTTCCAGTCGATCCGCGCGTTCAGCGCCGGGTTGACCAGTTCCATCGTCGTCGCGATCACGCCCGACCATACAACCGGCGCGCTGACGCCGGCCCACCAGAATGCTCCGCGCGGAAACATGGGCAGCATCACGGCGTAGATGACGCCCACAAGGTACGAGGTAAGGAAGTGAATGACGATCCCGAGAATCAATCCCGTTGCACTGAACTGCCGCAGCGTCTCGACGCTCGCTGAAGCGAGATCGGGAACGGCCGCAGCAGCCAGCAGATTGATGGGATACCAGACGCTGCCCTGGGAGACGATCCCGAAGAACATCGCCACTCCCGCCATGGCGAGTGCGCCCACCATCCCGCCTTTGAATCCGGCGGAAAACGGCCGGATGCGGCGCGGCGCGGCCACACGATGCCCTTTCTCACCCACCCGGATGCGCTGCACTTCAATCTCCGCCGGTTCGGCCTGCTCCGGCACGCCTTCCACCGGCACATGCACATGATGCTCGGTGGGCAATACCTGCAGCCACCAGCCGACCGACGCCGCGAGCCAGAGCGCGGCGCCCACGATGCTCACCCACTTGCTGGAAATGAAGCCGGTGAAGATCAGCGCGACGCCCAGCGCGAAAACCAGCGGCCAGATGGTCCGGGATGGCAGATCGACCGCGTTGCCTGAAGGATTTGAATGATCCATATCGTTTTTAACGCCCCACTCCGTAGACCACGGTAAAGACGACGATCCAGATCGCGTCGACGAAATGCCAGTACCAGCTCAGCAGCTCGATCCTGTGCTCATGCGCCCGGACGCGCGCGCCGGCGAGGCTGAGCACCAGAACGAGCAGCAGCAGCGTGGCGCCGATCAGCACGTGCGAAGCATGCAGCCCGACGAGCGCATAGAACGTGGTGCCGAAGACATTGGTCGCCATCGTGAGGCCGTCGTGATAGATCAGCTTCTGCCATTCGAGCGCCGTCTGCCGCAGGAATTCGAAGCCGAGAACCACCGTCGCGGCGAGCAGCAGCTGGAATCGCCCGAGCGCATTCGCCCGCAGCGACCGCACCGCGAACTCGACCGTCACGCTGCTTGAAAGCAGGCAGACAGTGGCCCACGCCGGCACCGTGAGCACGTCATTGGGATACGGCCCGTTTTTGCTTTCGCCGATGAAGAACAGATAGGCGGTGACGAAGATGGCGAACAGCGACGATTCCGTGAGGAACAGCGCGATCACGCCGACCTTGCCGCGGTCGAGATTCCCGGCGTCTTCAGCCACGCGAGCTGGTGTAGCGGTTGCGGCGGACATTATTCATATCTCCAGTCGGGGTCTTCCGGATGCTTCAGGTCCCACAGTGGACGCGCGCTGTGCACCACGGGATCGGCGGCGAAGTTGTATTCAGGAGGCGGCGACGTGGTGGCCCACTCGAGCGTCCACGCGTCCCAGGGATCGTTGCCCGCTTTCTCGCCCGCGGCCAGCGCGTAGATGACGTTGATCACGAACATCAGAATGCCCGCGGCCTGGAAAATCACCCCGATGGTGGAGATGAAGTTGGCGGTTTCCCAGCCGCGTCCCGCCGGGTAAGTGTAGATGCGGCGCGGCATGCCGTTCAGTCCGGCGAAGTGCAGAATGTCGAATGTCATGTGGAAACCGATGAGCAGCAGCCAGAAGTGCCAGCGGCCGAGTTTCTCGCTCAGCATGCGTCCGGTCGCCTTGGGGAACCAGTAATAAACCGCGGCGAACAGCGTGTTCAGCAGGCCGCCGATCAGCGTGTAGTGGAAGTGGGCAACGACGAAGTACGAATTGCCGAGCTGCCAGTCGAAAGGCGCGACGGCGAGCATGATGCCGGTCAGCCCCGCGATCAGGAAGTGGAAGAGGAACGACGTCGCGAACATCATCGGAACCTTGAAGCGGATCTTCCCGCCCCACATGGTGGCAACCCAGTTGAAGATCTTGATGCCGGTGGGTATGCCCACCAGCATGGTCGCGACCGCGAAGAACGTGTTCGATGCCGAAGGCATGTCGATCGTGAACATGTGGTGCGCCCAGACGCCGAGGCTGATGAACCCGATCGAGACGCTGGCGCCGATCATGGCGGCGCGCCCGAAAATCGGCTTGCGCGAGAAGACCGGAATGATTTCCGTCACGGCGGCGAAGCCCGGAATCATCAGGATGTAAACCTCGGGATGCCCGAACAGCCAGAAGAAGTGCTGCCACAGCACCGCGTTGCCGGACGCCCGCGTATCGAAGAAGTGCGCACCGAGGAAACGGTCGTAGAGCAGCATGATCTGGGCGGCCGTCAGCGGCGGCAGCGCCACCAGGATCTGGAACGCCACCACGCAGAACATCCAGACGAAGAGCGGCATTCTCGCGAGCGTCATCCCCGTGGTGCGCATGGAAAGCGCGGTGGCGAGAACGTTGACCGCGGTGATCGTGCTGCCCGTGCTGCTGAGGATGATGCTGAGGATCCAGAAATCCGTGCTCGATCCCGGCGAGAAGGCGCGCTCGGTGAGCGGCGCATAGGCGAACCAGCCCACGTCCGGCGCGCTGCCATGCGGCCCGGCGCCCACGAAATAGCTGCTGTAAAGCATGATGCCGCCGAAGAGCGTGATCCACAGCCCCAGCGCGTTGAGCCGCGGGAACGCCATGTCGCGCGCCCCGATCATCAGCGGGATCAGGTAATTCGCAAGGCCGGCGATGAACGGCATGCCGACGAAAAACACCATCGTCGTGCCATGCATCGTGAACATCTGATTGAACACCTGCGGCGATACCACGTCATTGTTCGGCACCATGAGCTGCCAGCGGATGACGGCGGCCTGCAGGCCCGACGCGACGAAGAAGAGCAGGGCCACGATGATGTACATCAGCCCGAGCTTTTTGTGATCGACGGTCGCGATCCAGTCGAGCGCAACCGAACGCCAGTTCGAGGCGGGCCTCTCTCCGAGGGGATAGGTTACGGATGCCATAGTTTTCTATCGAAGGGTCCCCAGATACGCGGAGATCTGATCCAGCTTCGCCGCGTCCATTTTCATGGGCGGCATCAGATTCCCCGGTTTGAACTGATGTGAATTGGCGATCCACGCGCGCATGTGTTCCGGCGTATTGGTCGTCGCGCCGGAGCCGATGGTCTCGCGGCTGGCCACATGCGTCAGATCCGGCCCGCTGATTCCCGGCGAACGCGTGCCGCGCACCGTGTGGCAGGCGATGCACGCCGAGGTGAGGAACGCGGTCTGATTGGCTTTCACCACGGGATCCTCGGGCACGGCGGCGGGCTGCTTCTGCTGCTCCACCCAGCGGGCGAAATCCTCCTGCGATTCGACCACCACGCGCAGCAGCATGAAGGCGTGCTGCGTGCCGCAGTAGGCCGCGCAGTTTCCCGGATACGTGCCGATTTCCTTCGGATCCATCCACATCGTGTTGACGCGGTTCGGAATCAGATCGGTCTTGCCCGCAAGCTGCGGCACCCAGAAGCTGTGCACCACATCCGCCGACTTCAGCGTGAGCAGCGTGACCGCGGGTTTCTCCGCCGTGCTCACCGGCACGTGCAGCTCATTCGCGGTGACGAAATTCATCGCCGCATCGGTGTAGCGAAACTCCCACCACCACTGGTGTCCGGTCACCGTGACCTGCAGCGCGTCTTTCGGGATGGCGTGATCCTGCACGGCCGAAGTGATGCGCGCCGTGGCCATGGAAAGCACGAAAACGATCAGGATCGGGATCACCGTCCAGGCAATCTCGATCTGGTTGCTGCCATAGATCTGTGCGGGTTCGGAACTGTCGTCGCTCGGGCGCCGGCGGAACCGGATGACCGCGTAGGCGAGTAAACTCGCCACGACCAGGAAAATACCGCCGCAAACCACCAGTGTCAGGATGGAGACGTTTGAAACCAGCTGCGCGGGTGTCGCCAGCGGGTCAAACATATTCTGTATTGAATGAACGTGCCCACCAGGCATGTCACACCCCGTAGCACATACGCCGCCATTCTAGCGCTTTTTGAGCAAAGGCAACAGCAACTCTATAAGGTGCGGACGGACACGGTTTTCCACAGAAGCGCGCCCTTCGCGAAATGACTCAAATCCGTTGCGTCATGCGCCGCAACGCGGATCGACGGCCTTCAGCATGTCCTCACCAGTACATTACTCGTTGTGGCTCGAGCAAATCTGCTTCCGTTGTGTTTTAAGGATTCACAACCGAGACTTCGAGCGGGCGCAGAATGGATGCCGGACTCGTGGCTGCGCCAATCTGCACCGGCGTGGTGACAAAGTGCTGGTAAACGGCGAATTCGTGATGCGTTGACGGCGCCACGGGTCCGAAGCGATACATCGCCTGGCCCCTGCCATCGAGGCTGACTCGCCACGTCCCGTTCTGCTGCGCGCCGCGCTCAAGGGCGAACGCGACCACTTCCTTCCCATCCTGGAAATGACCCCACTCGACCGGGGCCGTATTGCCCGCAGGAGATTTCTCGTACATTTGTTGACCGGTCTCAACGGTCCAGTCCCCCGCGGCGGTCTGCGTCATGGTGACGGAATCCGCTGCGTTGCGCAGCGATCCATAAGTCCATCGCGCGGTTCCAAAATCCCAAACCCACGGCAGCGGTCCGAATGCGAGGGGCGTTCCCACGCCGATCTCGCGCACGCGCTTTTGCGGATCCTCAACCGAGGCGGAAATCTTCACCCATGTCTTGCTGTTCGGCATTTCGGCGGTAATGGTGAACGGGACAGAGTAATTGCCATCGATCTGTATCTGCCCGGACCAGCCAAGCGACGCCACGAGCGGTCCGCGTTTGGGAAACTCCACCTTGACCGTGCCCGCCTTTGAGAGATCGTACTTCCGGCCCGCGTCGTCCGTCACGAACACGCCATTCACGCCCTGCCCGATCTCTTCGCCCCGGTACTTCACCGAGAGCAGAAGCGGAGTTCCGGATTTGCTGAACCGGACCGCGCCGATCTGAACCGCGTCATCCTCCTCTTTGAGCGCGAGCCCGCGCGGCGGCTCGGCTGCCTTCACGGAAGGTCCGTACTCGAGCGTGTAAGTCTGCGTTTCACCGGGTCCGATGGTCACGTTCCAGTCGACATCCAGCCAGCCGCCGGCCGCGGCGGTGAACTGCGCCGGGACGTCCTTCCCGTTGAGGCTGAGGCGAGCCGGCGTGTCTCCCACGTGAACTCTCGCGCTCGCCGGAAACGCCGTGCGCCGGATGCCCGCGGTTTCCGTGACCCGGATCGAAAGGCTCTCGGCCGACGCGGCAGCCACAGCAAACGCGGCGATCAGCCAGAGCCTGGTCAGCATGTCTCTACTTCGCCGCGCGCGCCGCCGGGCCATTCACGTCGGCCATCAGGGCCAGAGCCGCCCACGACGTGCCCCAGTTGCTGATCCACTGGTCGTAGTGATACGGGAAACCGCCTTCGAAATGCGCCTGAATGCGCGCGGTGCGGCTCTTCACATACCACGAGCCATCGGCATGCTGCGTATCGAGAAGGAACTTCGCGCCGCGCCGCCAGGCCGCGTCTTTCGGGGTCACCACGCCGGAAGCGGCCAGCGCATAGAGCGTTTCGCCGGTCGCGTACGCATCCGCTTCGGTGAGGCCATCATGCTGGGTCCAGCCGCCGGAAACCTGCTGTTTCGCGAGAATCGCCTGCGCGAGCGGCTTCAGTTCCTTTGCGCTCACGCCGCCCCAGTAAAGGCCGAGCAACTGCATGTTGCGGTCTTCGGTCGTGGTGGCTTTGGCGGTTTTCAGCCAGTCGCGCGCCGCGTTCACGCGGGCGGTCATTTCCGCCCCTCTGCCCGGCGCCCCGTAGGCCTGCAACGCACGCAGACAAACCGCGGTGCGGAAGATGTCGCCTTCTTCGGCCGGCGGACGCGCCGCCGCGCCCACGTGCCACGCCCCATCCGCCCGCTGCTGCGCCGCGATGTTGGCCACAAACGCGTCAGTCATGCGATCCGGCGCGTAGTGATTCGCCGCGAGGCCCACCAGCGGATAGGCAAGCTGTTCCATCGCGCCCGCCGCATCCATGCGTTCGAGCAGCGGTTCCGGCGGATAGACCACCTTCAGCATCTTCACCCGTTCCGCGGAGGCTTTCTCGTCCACGGCAAACGACTTCGCGCGCGCCGCGCCCACCACCCAGTCGGTCATGCTCTGCGCATGGCAGGAAACACATCCGCTCGCGACAAAGAACTCCCAGCTCGATTTCTCGACGAGCGGCACAATCCGGTCGACCGCCGCTTTCGCATTCGCCGCCGGCGGCTCCGGCTTCACCGGGTCCGCGGCCGGCTGAGCCGCGGCCGAAACCTTCAGCAACTCTCTCCCCGGCGCCTGCCCGTTCTTCCCCGCCCAGTCGATCGCGTTATCGCCGAGCTTGCTCGTGAGCTTCAGATCGGCGCCATGTTCGAGCAGCATCCGGATCACCGCCGGATCCTGATGATCCGTCGCCACCGCGAGCATCAGCGGCGACATGCCGCGCACATCTTTCGCATTCACATCCGCCCCCGCATCGATCAGGGTGCGGATCAGATCCGGCGGGCCGAACGCCGCCGACATCGTCAGCGCCGTCAGCAGCCCGAACTCCGAGGCGCCATTCTTCGCCGGAAGACCCATCACCGGCCGGCTGACTGCATTCACGTTCGCGCCCTTCGCGAGCAGTGCTTTCGCCGCTTCGATATTCCCGTTCCAGCCCGCCGCAATCATCAGCGGCGAGATCCCCGGCAGATCGGCCGCGTTGACATCCACGCCCGCATCGATCAGCAGTTTGACGGTGCGGGTATCGTTGCCGAGCACCGCGCCGCGCAGCGGCGTCGTGCGCAGGAAATCGACCGCCTTCACGTCCGCGCCCTTGTCGATCAGCAGCTTCACGATGTCATACGACCTGTCGCTCATCGCCGCGATCAGCAGGGCCGTGCGCCCGCGCTTGGTCGCCAGGTTCACGTTCGCACCGTGCTCGAGCAGAAACCGGACTTTGGCGATATCGGTCGCCGACCAGATGAGCGCCGTCGCACCTGACAAACTCTGCGCGTTGACGTTCGCGCCCTTCTCCACCAGAAACTTCATGGCTTCGAGCGAACCCGCCGCCGCCGCGTACATCAGCGGGGTTTCGCCCAGCCGGTCTGCCGTGTTCACATCCGCGCAGCATCGCGCCAGCGCCGTCAGGCGCTTCATGTCATTGGCGCGGATGGCCGCATAAAAGTCGTCGCTCGGATCCCCGAAACACACTCCCGCCGCAGCGAACGCCAGCAGGAGGCCTCCGATAGCTCTCCGGTTCATATCTGCTATCGTAACCGGATTCAGGGCCCGCTTTAATATCGATTACATGAAGCTGCTCGTCTTTTCCGACATCCACAGCGACGCCCCCTCGCTCGAACGGCTCATGTCCATCGAGGCCGACTACTACTTCTGCGCCGGCGATCTGGTGAACTGGTCGCGCGGCCTCGACGCCATGGGCGAGATCATGAAGAAGCGGGCGGACCGCGTCTACGTCATGCCCGGAAATCACGAAACGGCGGATCAGATCACGGACTTCTGCGCCCGCTTCGGCTTCCACGACTTCAACGGCGGGCACCTCGAAATCGGCGGGTTCCACGTCGTCGGCCTCGGCGGTTCGAACCCTACCCCCTTCGGGACGCCGGGGGAATACACCGAGGAGCAGCTCGCCGGGCGCATGAAGCCCTTCCACGGTCTCAAGCCGATGATCGCCATTTTCCACGCACCGCCGCGGGGCACCATGCTCGACCGTATCGTGAACCTGAAACACGGCGGCAGCACCGCCGTCCGCGAGTTCCTGCAGCGCGAAAAACCGCGGTATTTCTTCTGCGGACACATTCACGAAGCCGCCGGGGCGCAGGAAAAGCTGGGCGAAACCTCCGCCATGAACGTCGGCCGCAAAGGCTATCTGCTCGATCTCGAAAAGCAGGCCGAACTCGGGCTCATCTGATATCCCCGAAATTTCCCGCGAAAGACTCTCGAAAAAGAGAATTTCCGCCGATAAGACTACTTCAAATAGTAGTTAAAAAGTTGTCCTTCGGAGGGTATCGTGTTCGGGATTCTGTTGCGGTTCGTCCGCCCGGCGTCACGGGTTGCGGCGGCCTTTGCCGTTTCGGCACTGCTAGCGTGGTCCGCGCCGCCGGATCGCGTTCGCGAAGTCAGGCAAGACCAGACTGTCCGGCTGTCCGGCAGCGTTCATCCCCGCGTCGCCAGCTCGACCGACCAGGGCGTGCTGGATCCTGCCACGCGGATTACCGGACTTCGCCTGGTTCTGAAACCTTCCTCCGCACAACAGGCCGCGCTCGAACAACTCCTTGAAGAACAACGCGATCCGGTTTCTCCCAATTACCGGAAATGGCTGACGCCCGAAGAATACGGCGACCAGTTCGGCGTCAGCGCGAACGATCTGGGCACGCTTTCCGCCTGGCTGGCGCTCCAGGGGTTCACCGTCGAAAAAACGGCGCGCGCCTCCAACTGGATCTCCTTCAGCGGCACGGCGGGCGATCTCGGCAGAGCCTTTGGTACCGAAATGCACCGCTATCAGAGTAGCGGCGAGTCCCATTTTGCGAATGCCACCGAGATCTCCGTTCCGGAAGCTTTTTCAGACGTCGCGGACAGCGTCCTCGGCATGAACGATTTCCTGCCGAAGCCGCCGGCCCGGACCAAACCGCGTCCCGAATTCAATGCGTCCAACGGCAACCACTATCTCGCGCCGGACGATCTGGCGACCATCTACGACATCGCGGCCCTTTACGCCGCGGGCTTCGATGGCACCGGCCAGAAGCTGGCGATCATCGGCCAGACGGACATCAATCTTTCCGACATCCGTGGCTTCCGCAGCCAGTTCGGTCTCCCCGCGAACGACCCGCAACTTCTGCTCGACGGCGCCGATCCGGGCGTGAGCGCGGCGGATGAGACCGAAGCCGATCTGGACCTGGAATGGTCCGGAGCCGTGGCCCGCAACGCGACCATCATCTACGTTTATTCGCAGAATGTCTTCGAATCGCTCCAGTACGCCATTGATCAGAACGTCGCGCCCGTGATCAGCATGAGCTACGGGAGCTGCGAAGCCGGCAGCCCCTCGACTTATCGCACCCTCGCCCAGCAGGCCAACTCGCAGGGCATCACCTGGATGAATTCGTCGGGCGACTCGGGCGCGGCCGGCTGCGATTACGACGCGATGATCGCGGTCAATGGCCCGTCCGTCACGTTCCCGGCGGATATTCCCGAAGTCACGGCGGTGGGCGGTTCGGAATTCAATGAAGCCAACGGCCAGGGATGGGCCTCGAAAAACAGCTCGACCTTCGCTTCGGCCACCGGCTACCTGCCCGAGAAAGCCTGGAACGATTCGTCGAACGGCGGCGGCATCGCGGCCAGCGGCGGCGGCGCCAGCGTCACGTTCCGCAAGCCCTGGTGGCAGTCCGGCGCCGGCGTTCCGAACGATAATGACCGCGATGTGCCCGACGTCGCGCTCACGGCCTCGGCCGATCACGACGGCTATCTGCTCTACACGAACGGGAACCTGACGGCAGTGGGCGGCACGTCGGCTTCCTCGCCGGTCTTCGCCGGTCTTGTTTCGATCCTGAACCAGTACCTCGTGGCGAAGGGCGTGCAGTCGAAAGCCGGCCTCGGCAATATCAACCCGAATCTTTACAGCCTCGCGCAGGGCACCACCACCATCTTTCACGACATCACGGCGGGAAACAATGTCGTTCCCTGCAAAACCGGCACCACCGGCTGCACGACAGGATCGTTCGGCTACAATGCCGGCCCGGGATACGACCTCGTAACCGGCCTCGGCTCGGTTGATGCCTTCAACCTGGTCTCAAACTGGACCAGCCTTCCCGCCGCGACCGGAACCACGATGACGCTGACCTCCAATCCGTCGTCGATCGCGCAATCGGCCAGCACCACGATTACGGCGCTCGTGAAAGCCGTCAGTGGCACCACCGCGCCGACCGGCAGCGTCACGTTCACCGACGGCGGAACGACTCTCGGATCGGCAACGCTGGTGAACGGAAGCGCGAGCATCACGGTGAAAGCTACCAGCCTCAGCGCCGGTTCGAATGTTCTGAACGCGAATTATGCTCCCACCGGCTCTTTCGCGAGTTCTTCGGCATCGGTGACCGTCACCGTGACCGTACCGCTCATCACGACAAGCACGACGCTCACCGTCAGTCCCGCTTCGATCACGACGTCGGGTTCCACCCAGCTCACCGCGACCGTCAAAGCCGCGAGCGGCAGCACCGCACCTTCGGGCGCAGTCACGTTCATGGCGGGAACCACGAACCTTGGCACCGCGAACCTGACGTCCGGATCTGCTTCCCTGAGCGTCAATGCGAGCGCGCTCTCGGTCGGCACGAACGCCGTCACCGCCGTCTACGCCGCCAATTCGACATTCGGTGGTTCCACGTCGAAGGCGGTGAGCGTGACCGTCACGGCGCCGCCAGCCGCGACGACAACCCTTGTCTCCGCCAACCCAACCACCATCGAGCAGACGGGATCGACTGTCCTGACCGCGACGGTGAAGCCCGCGAGCGGCAACGGCCTGCCATCGGGAACGGTGAACTTCAGCCTCGGAAGCACGGTGCTGGGCCTCGCGACCCTGGCTCCCGTCGGCGGGGTCGAGACCGCGACCCTGACGGTCAAGGGCAGCAAGCTCGCGGTCGGCTCCAACACCATCACCGCGACTTACTCCGGCGCAACCGCGTTCTCCGGTTCATCGGCTTCCCTCTCGGTCGTCGTCAACGCGCCGCTGACCGCCACTACAACCTCGGTCTCCGCCAGTCCGGCCAGCATTGCCTCAACCGCCTCAACCCAGCTCACCGCCACGGTGAAGGCCGCTTCGGGCAGCACCACTCCGGGCGGCAACGTTTCGTTCACCGTTGGTTCGACGACGCTCGGCAGCGCCACGCTCGCAGCCAACGGCACGGCCTCCATTACCGTCAAAGGCTCGAGCCTCGGCGCCGGCCGGAACGTGATCACGGCCAGTTATTCCGGCGCAGCTGCCTTTACGGCTTCCGCCGGTTCCGTGACTGTCAGCGTGACGGCGCCTTCCGCGTCCGTCACTCTCGCGATCACCGCATCTCCGGCGACCATCGCCCAGAACGCATCCACGCAGCTGACCATCACGGCGAAGACCGCCGGCGGCAGCGCCGTCGCGTCGGGGACGGCCACTCTCACCAGCGGCACAACATCGCTCGGCTCGGCCTCCATCAAGGCCGGCAGCGCCACGCTCTCCCTGCCCGGATCGAGCCTCGCCGTCGGCGCCAACACGATCACCGCGGCATACTCCGGAGCGACCGCGACTGTTCAGGTGACCGTGACGGCCTCGAACGTCGCGCTCTCAGCCGTGAAGGGTACCACCGAGCAGCCCGGCTTCCCGGTCACTCTCGAAGTGCAGGAGCAGTCCGGAGTCGCCTCAACGCTCACCGGCCTCACCATCAACGGCACCAGCTTTTCCTCCGAAATCGCCGCTTTCTTCGGGACAACGAAACTCGCGGCGCACGGGACCCTCACCGCTCAACTGCTCGTTCAGTGGTCGCCGATGCCATCCACTCTGACCTTCGTGGTCAGCGGCGTCGATGCCAGCGGCCAGCAGTGGTCGCAGACGACCGCCGTCGCGACCCAGTAAGCCACAATGGCGGTATGCGTATTCCCGCCTGCTGCTCCCCGGTGCTCTTGCCTGCCGGGCCGATTCGTTTCCGGCCATCGACGGGGAAAGCCTCAGCGGCGTGACAGTGACGCTTCCGGACGCAGCGAAAGGCCACACGACCGCGATCATCATCGGCTTCGCGCACGCCTCGCAGAATCAGACGCAGCCCTGGACCGCGCGTCCCGGATCGGACTTCAACGCCTGGTGGATTGCCGTTCTCGAAGATGCGCCGCGTCCGGCGCGCGGCATGGCCACCGGCGGAATCCGCGGCAGCGTGCCGATCGCTTCCTGATCGTGGTCAAAGGGGAAAAGGCAGCTCAGGGACGCTGCAGGGTTCGAACGGCCGGATGACGCCTGCGTCCTCCTGCTCGATTCGCGACGGAGCCATTCGGTGGCGATTCCACCGCGCTCTCACCGAGCGCAAACAGCCCTGATGTCCGGAGGACTTTCCGCGGGCGGGGATATTCGGCTCCTTCTCTCCCTCTGAGCTACCGCGTCTGGCCGGAGGCGGTCACGTCAATCGTGACCGTATTGCCGACCTTCAGGATCAGCGTGCTCGGGTCCTTCATCCCCCACTGCACGTAAGGGACGAGGAATTGTCCCTTGACGTCGAGCCGCGTCCCGTTCGGCGTTCCCGTCATCTCCATGGTCATCTCATGGTCCTGGCCATGGATCCGGAACGTGCCGTGAACTTTCGCCTTCGCGAGAGATCCCTCGATACGATCCGGCAGAAACGCGATTTCGGGAAACCGGTCGCTTTCGAGCACGTTTTTGTGCATGCGCCTGTCGCGCGCGCCGCTGCCGCTGTCGCCGCTGCGCGCGTCGATCACGATCTCGCCCGAAGCCTTCCCGGCTGCAAAGTCGTAGCGCATCGATCCGTGCTTCAGCCGGAACGATCCATGCACGGTATGGAGCACATCACTTAACGTGAACTGGACCTGAGTCCCGGCGGGATCGAGATCCAGAGTCGTCTCCTGCGCGAACATGGCCGGAGCGGCCAGCAGGAGATAAAGAAGGGCTTTTTTCATATAGAGAACCCACGTGGAAGGCGAGCATCGTCTCGAAGACCGGCGGGCACGCCTGCATCGCGCGCATGGCGGCGAACCGGAAAGCCGCATGATCGCCGAGCGAGAGGAGGAGCTTCGCCATCCACCACGGACGCCGCGCGATCCGCCGGTGCTCCGCCTGATATGCGGCCAGATCGCCGCGCTCGATCGCACCCGCCAGAGTCTCCGCCTGCCGGAACGCGAGGCACAGGCCTTCCCCGGTAATCGCATCAACGGAGCCCGATGCATCGCCGATAAGCGCCACGCGATGGCGCGAAACCGCGCGCAGCCGGCGCGAGGCCGAAACCGAACCGCGATCGGCCGATGTGATCTCGCATCCCTGCAGCCGTTCGCTCAGTTCGGGAGCACCCTGCAGCGCCGCATCGAGGCGCAGCTTCGGATCGTTTGTGATGATCGCGACACAGACACAGTCCACCGCGACCGGCGTTACGTAAATCTGATAGCCCCCGCTCGTCCAGTAGATCTCCACATACTCGGACCACGGCCGGATCCTGTAGTGCCGCCGAAACCCATAGCGGACCCGCTCTTTGACGGGCGTCTCAAGTCCCGCCCATTTGCGCACGGCGGAATTCGCGCCATCCGCGCCGATGACCCATCCCTCGTGCGCGCTCAGTTCATTGAGACTGACGTGTGTTCCCCACCGGAACTCGACACCCATGGCTTGCGCCCGGGCGAGCATCGCCAGATGCAGCTTCGTGCGCCGCACGCCGCGCCCCACCCGGTGCGGAAAGCCCGCTTCCACGGTGCGTCCCCGGTCGATGAAACGAATGCCACGAAACGGGAACGAATCTTCCGGCCGTACCTGGATGCCCAGCCGGCTGAGCGCCGCGAGTGCATCGGGCATCAGGCCTTCGCCGCACGCTTTGTCGATCGGAGGCATGGCGCTGTCGGCCACGGTGACCCGCATCCCGCGCTGGCGGGCCGCAATCGCCGCCGCCAGGCCCGCCGGTCCGCCTCCCACCACGACAATGTCGCGCTTCACCACTGCAGCAACACCAGCTCCGAGCAGAATCCCGGCCCCATGGCCGAAAGCACGCTCCACGTACCCGGCTTCGGCCTTCGCTCCATCATGAACTTTTCCAGTACGCAGAGCACCGAAGCCGAAGAAAGATTGCCTGTCCTGCGCAGAGAATCCCACGATGCGCCCAACGCGCCCTCCGGCAGATCCAGCGAATCCTGGACGGCCTCGAGCACCCTCGGCCCGCCGGTGTGAATGATCCAGCTTCCGATCTCGCCGCGCGTCAGCCCGTTTTCCGTGAGGAAGGCATCGACATCGCCCGCGAGATGCTTCGTGACCATCTCCGGCACTCCCGCCGAAAGAACGGTCCGGAATCCCTTTGCCGGGATGGCCCAGCCCATCACGTCTTCGGTCTCGGGATAGAAGACGGAGCGTGTGGCCACGATGCGAGGCCCGGTGAGTCCTCTGTCCGCGCCTGCGACCACCACGGCCGCCGCGCCATCGCCGAACAGAGCGGCTGAAATCAGATTCGCCATCGAAAGGTCCTCGCGCTGAATCGTGAGCGAACACAATTCCACCGCGAGCAGCACGGCGATCCGCTTCGGATGCGCCCGCACATAATCCGCGGCGAGCGAAATCCCCGCGGCGCCCGCTACGCATCCGAGGCCGAAGACCGGCACACGGCGCAGGCCGGGTGAAAAGCCCATGCGGTTGATCAGCCGCGCATCGATCGACGGGCTGGCAATGCCGGTGATCGACACAAAATACAGCGCGCCCACATCCTGCACGCTCACACCTGCCCGCTTCAGCGCGCAGTGAATGGCGCGTTCGCCCAGATCCATTGCCGCATCGATCCAGAGGTCGTTCGCCTCGCCGAAATCGCGCAGGTTCTCATAGCTCTCGGCCGGATACGCCAGATATCGCCCGTCGACCGCAACCTTCTGGTGCAGCCAGTCGAGAATCTGCGGATTCTCCAGCTTCGCGCCCCAGTGCGCCCGGAATCTCTCGGCCAGCGCCTGCTGCGGGTAATAGTGTTTCGGAAACGCGCTCGAAGCGCTCACAATGTTCATGAAGATCCCTGGCGCAGCCTCGCGAGTTCCTGCGCATAGAGCGGATTGTGCGGGTACTCGGCCACGAGGCCCTGCAATAACGTCCTGGCGCGGGCCGTATTGTTGTCGCGCAGCGCCGCCACTGCCAGCAGCACGCGCGCATAAGGCGCCAGGTAATGCCCGCGCTCCGCCGTCAGCGAAACGTCGCGCACGCCGCGCTCATAGTCGGTCTGCGCCCCGCCCATCCGCAGCAGGAAACGCACCGGCGCGGCCTTCTGGCTCAGCACATAGTTTTCGACGCCCACTGCGAGATACGCATCGCCCAGATCCGGATGCGCCGCGATCAGCGATTCCGCGATGGCCCGGCCCGCCTTCATCTCGCTCAGCGACGCGAGATATCGTTTCTCGATCAGGCCGGAATAATCGGCGCGCAGCCCGTACCGGATGGCGCTGGCCAGTTGCGCGCCGGCATTCCGCGGATCCCGCGCCAGCGTTGCTTCGGCCGCCGCCCGGCCTTTCTCCGCCGATGCCTCGAACAGAACCTTGACCTTCGGATCGGGCAATGGCTTCACTTTCAGAAACGTGTCGTGCAGGAAGAACTCCGATTGCAGAATATGCAGCCGGTCGAACTCGGCAAACAGATAAGCCGCCGCATCCGATACAGGGCCCATCGCGTCGTCAGGATGCTGTACGATCCACCGCTCGAAACTGCGATGCGCGCCATCGAAATCGAGGTCGTACATCTGGTGATAGCCGGTATCGAGCAGCGTCTGCGCACCGGCCGGCGCCGGCAGGATCAGCAGCAGCAGCGGCAGTGCGCGCATCAAACGTTGACCACCCTTCGCGCCATGCCAAGCGCTTCGGTCCAGAACGAAGCCGAGCTGTGCGCCTCATCCACCACGCTGGCGACCGCCGCCGCGAACCGGTCGATCTGTTCGTCCGTGACCACAAGCGGCGGCGCGGCCTTGAGCACCATGAAATTATTTCCGCACATCTGGGTCAGGAACCCGTGGTCGCGGAAGAGCCGCATGACCATCACCTGCCCGAACATGCCGGGATGAATCGCGCGGAAAGCCTCAAACGGAATCCGCAGCGACATGCGTTTCGGCGGAACAAACACAATGCCCGAGAGCAAACCGGCGCCGCGGATCCCGCTCACCATTTCGTAGCCCGACAGCGCGCTGCGCAGTTTTTCGCGCAGGGCCTCGCCGGCCAGCATCGCTCTTTCGCCCAGCCGTTCGCGCTCCAGCACGTCGAGCGTCGCAAGTCCCGCCCGCATCGAAAGGCTGTTCTCGCTGAACGTAGAAGCATGAATGATCGAGTTGCGCAGCGAGTCGAAGACGGATTCGTGGATGGCGTCCGTCATCAGCACCGCGCCAGCCGGAATCAATCCTCCGCTCAGCGCCTTGGCGAGCACAACCATGTCCGGCTCCACGCCGAAGCTGTGCGCCGCAAGAAACGGGCCGGTGCGAAACATCCCGGTCTGCACTTCGTCGAGCACGAACAGCGTTCCGTACCTGCGGCAAAGCGCCTGCGCGCCCTGCATGTATTCCCGCGAAGGCACCCTGATGCCGCCTTCCGATTGAACCGGCTCCATGAAAAAAGCCGCGAACTTTCGCGTGGCCAGGTGCTTCTCGAGCGGCTCGAGCTCCCCGAACGGAATCGCCTCCGTCCCGCCGAGCATGGGGCCGAAATTGCCGCGCCAGAACGGATCTCCCATCAGCGACAGCGCCCCGCACGTCAGCCCGTGAAATGCGCCGTCGTTGTAGAGCAGCCCGATGCGCCCGGTCTTCGCGCGCGCAAACTTGATGGCGGCCTCCACGCCCTCGCTGCCCGAGCTGCAGAAGAACACCTTCTCGAGGCGCCCTCCGGCCAGATCGCAAAGACGGTTCGCCAGCTCGCCGGCCAGCTCCGGCACGTGGCTCTGCAGCATCGCCGGACCGCGCCGGTCCAGTTCGATCTGGATGGCCGCGATGATCCCGGGATGATTGTGCCCCGCGTTATGGACACAGTAACCGGAAAGGAAATCGACAATCGTGCGCCCGTCGCGCGTGAACAGCTCGCTCCCGACGCAGCGCTCATAGCTGACATCCATCCCCAGCACCGACAGCAACCGCTGCCATTGAGGATTTACAAATATTGAGTAACCAGTTGCGAGTGTCCCGGGCAAGAACAGACGACGGCCCCTCCCGCGAACGCGTTTCAGCGGACGGCGAAGTTTCCGCGATTGTGCCGCCCCGCTCAGAGTGCGTCAACCGGCGCACGCCCGATAGCTGCGAATCGCGCAGAAGCGCCGCGTTTCAGACATTTACCCCGCCTTTCGCAGCGGAACCTTTCGTGCCCTTCGTCTCTCAGGAGCTCGCTTATGAAGAAGAGCAAATCGTTTGCATGGGCAGCGATCGCCGGATTCCTGCTCGCCTCGCCGACCGTGAGGGCTGCGGAGGTTCCGGACTCCGAGCAGGTTTCGAAGCTGCTTTCCGAAGCCAAGACCATGGCTTACCAGCTCAAGGAAGACGCGGTCCAGATGGAAACTTTCACCCGTCAGAACGTCAGCTGGCAAAGCCACGCCGAGGCACTCAACATAATTCGTGAGCACGCCAACGCGCTCGGCAGGCAGGCGCAGAAGCTGAAAGACGCAAGAGCCACGGCTTCGCCCTGGCAGAAGACCGCCATCGACCGCATCGAGCCCTATCTCGACGAACTGGGCGGCTACATCACCGCCGCCATCGAGCATGTCAACGACAAAAAGCACACGCTGCTCGAGTACAACGACTATCTCGAAGCCAACGCCGACTACGCCAGCGATCTGGCCAACATGATCGCCAACTTCGTCGACTACGGCAAAGCGCGGCAACGAGTGGAGCGTCTCGGAGCGAAACTGGAAATCCCTGTTTCCCGCTGAAACTCCGGCCGCGATCGCCGGGCCGGAACAGAGGCCGGGAAATAATGGGGGGATGCGCATCGCAATCATCGGGGCGGGAATGGTCGGGGCCACGCTCGGCCGCAAGTGGGCGAGAAAAGGTCACAGCGTAACGTTCGGTACGCGCCGCGGCGAGGCAGAACCCCTGGCCGATCTTCTCGCGCAGGCCGGCCCCACCGCGAAAGTGGCATCGGTGGCCGAAGCCGCGAAAGAGAACGACGTGATTCTCATGGCGGTCCGCTGGGAGGGCATCGAACAGGCCATCATCGATTGCGAGAGCGTAGCGGGCAAGATCCTGATCGACCCATCCCTTCCGCTCCTGAAGGACTTCAGCGGCCTCTCGGCCGGCACCACAACTTCAGGCGGCGAGATCGTGGCCCAGTGGGCCCGGGGCGCAAAGGTGGTGAAAGCCTTCAACCACATGGGCGCCGAGATCATGGCCGATCCCGCCTTCGGCGATACGAAAGCAGCCGCCTTCTACTGCGGAGATGATCCGGACGCGAGAGCCACGGTCGGCAGCCTCATCGCCGACCTCGGCTTCGATCCGGTCGACGCCGGTCCACTGCGCATGGCCCGTTTCACGGAACCTCTGGGGTTCCTCTGGGTCTCGCTCGCCCACGCGCGCGGCCTCGGACGCGGCATCGCCTTCGAGCTGGTTCGCCGTTAGGACCGGCTGGAAATACTCAGGCTTTCGGCTGCGGCGTGGGCAGATCGCGCGCTGTAACCGTATCGTGGAAACCCGTGCGCTTGTGCGAGCCGTCGCAGAACGGCTTGTTCTGCGACTGGCCGCACCGGCACAGCCCGATCACCGTTCGCCCGCCCAGACCGAACGGCTGGCCGGTCGGGTCGCAGATCTCGAAATCCCCTTCCACGCGAATCGAACCGTCGTTATTGACCACAATCCTTGTCGATGCCATAGATTTATCCTGGCACGCGATCAGTGTTGCGGATCGTTGACAACGTCGCCGAACGTGACGCTCGATTCCGAACCGAACCGCTTGTAGTTCTCGTACTTCACCGTCATGCGGATGCGCTGCGACATGTCGCGGAAGTGCAGCGTATCGTTGGCGCGCGTGTAAGTGGGGAACCAGTATTTCCCGTCGATCTGTTCGCGATAGGTTTCGAACTTCGGGAACTGGTTATCCTCGTTCTTCTTGAGCACGCCCACGCCCTTGCCGTAGGTCTTCACGATCTGCAGATCGCGGTCATCCACCCAGATATCGCCTTCGAAATACCGCTCGTTCTTCACCATCTGCTTCGGCTTCACGGTGAACTGGTAGCAGTCGATCTCGTCGAGTCTCTGCTTGCCCACGTAGTGGATGTCGTATTTCCCGATGTCATCGCTCGTCAGCACGAACGGCTGCACGCTGCGCAGATCCTGATCGTCCTGCGGCGTGAGGATGATGTTGCGCAGCGTGTTCGGCGGCGCGTAAACCACCTTTTCCGTGCGCTGCTTGTTCGGCCCGAACACGATGTCGGAGACGATCTCCCACTTTCCCTGCACGTTGCCGCCGCCGTCCAGTTCCTCCAGCTTCACGGATTGCCGGTAGGTATAGTTCTCGCGGGCCTTGCGGAACTCTGCCTCTTTTGCGGCAAACTTGCGGATGATTTCATCCGGAGAAGGATCCTGAGCGTGAACGGGGACAGCGCTTCCGGCAAGCGCCGCGAATACGGAGACAAAGAGTAGTGGGCGCATTCGGGTCACCTGATTTTTGAACACCTGTGAGACGTTCTTATTATCCCAATAGTTTCCTGGCGATGGTGAGGAGCTGGATGTTGCTGGTTCCCTCGTAAATACGGCCGATCTTGGCGTCGCGGTACAGCTTTTCCACCGGGTAATCCTTCGTAACGCCAACGCCGCCATGCACTTCGATGGCTTTCGACGCCACTTTCTCGGCGATCTCCGAAGCGTAATATTTCGCCATCGCCGCTTCCTTCACAAACGGCTCGCCTGCATCCTTGAGCCGCGCCGCGTTGTAAACCAGCAGGCGCGCGGCCTCCACTTCCACCGCCATCCTGGCCAGATCGAGCTGCACCGCCTGGAAATCCGCGATGGGCTTGCCGAACTGCTTGCGTTCTTTCGAGTACCGGATGGCGTGGTCGAGCGCGCCCTGCGCGAGGCCGGTCAGCTGCGCGCCAATGCCGATCCGCCCCTCGTTCAGCGTCTCGATCGCGATCTTGTAGCCCTTGCCCACCTCGCCCAGCATGTTCTCCTTCGGCACCCTGCAATGGTCCATGATCAGCTCGCAGGTGGAAGAAGACCGCAGCCCGAGCTTGTCTTCCTTCTTGCCCACGCTGAAGCCGGGAAATCCGCGCTCCACGATGAACCCGGTGATCCCGCGGTATCCTTCCGCCGGATTCGCATTCGCGAACAGCACGTAGATTCCCGCTTCCGCCGCATTGCTGATCCAGAGCTTGCGTCCGTTCAGTTCGAAATGATCGCCGCGATCCGCCGCCGTTGTCGCCAGCGCAAACGCGTCCGAACCCGAGCCCGCTTCCGACAGCGCGTACGACCCGACCGTCCCGCTCGTGAGCTTCGAGAGATACTTCTTCTTCTGGTCTTCCGTCCCCCAGCGGACGATGGCGTTGTTGACGATCGTGTTCTGCACATCCACCACCACGCCGGCCGAAGGATCCACCGCCGAAATCTCTTCGATCGCCAGCGCGCACTGGAAGAAGCTGCCGCCCTGGCCGCCATACTCTTCGGGCACTTCGATCCCCATGAGCCCCAGCTCGAAGAATTCTTTGATCAGCCCTTTGTCGAAGAGACTGGCTTCTTCCATCTCTTTGACCTTCGGCGCGATCCGTTCGCGCGCAAAGCGGCGCACGGTATCGCGAAACAGCTTCTCTTCAGCGTCCAGTTGCGTTAATGCGGGCAAAATTGGCTCCTTTTAAAAACTCTCCCGGAACGGTCTGTTCTGCGATTCCGCGACCGCGCGGTTGGTCACATGGCCGCGCCAGACATTGACGCCCGCGCGAATCCCGGGATGCTCGGCGCAGGCGCGTTCAAGGCCCTTGTTCGCGATCTCGACGAGATAAGGGAACGTCGCGTTGGTGAGCGCGAAAGTCGAAGTGTGCGGCACGGCGGCCGGCATGTTCGAAACGCAGTAGTGAATCACATTGTCGACGGTATAAACCGGATCGGTGTGGGTTGTCGGGCGGGACGTTTCGAAACATCCGCCCTGATCGATCGCGACGTCCGCCACCACCGAGCCGCGCCGCATCCCCGCCACCATCTCGCGCCGCACCAGCTTCGGCGCCGCGGCGCCCGGAATCAGCACGCTGCCGATGGCGAGGTCGGTCAGCTTCAGCGTTTCCGAGATCGTCCACGCATTCGACGCCAGCGTCACCACCATGCCGTTGAAAATGTCGTCGAGTTCGCGCAGCCGGTTCAGATTCCGGTCGATGATCGTCACGTGCGCGCCCATGCCGAGCGCAACGCGCGCCGCGTTCGTGCCCACCACGCCGCCGCCCAGAATCAGCACATTGGCCGGCGCCACGCCGGGCACGCCGCCCAGCAGCATGCCTCGTCCGCCGTAGGGCCGTTCCAGATACTGCGCGCCCACCTGCACCGCCATGCGGCCCGCCACTTCGCTCATCGGCGTCAGAAGCGGCAGGCTCCCGTCGCGTTCGACAATCGTCTCGTAGGCGACCCCCGTCATGCCGGAGTTGAGCATCTCCGACGTGAGTTCCGGCAGCGGCGCCAGATGCAGGTAGGTGAACAGCGTGAGATCGGGACGGAAGAACTCGTACTCCGCCGGCTGCGGTTCTTTCACCTTGACGACCAGATCGGCCTTCGACCAGACTTCTTCCGCCGATCCCACGACGGTCGCGCCGGCCTGCCGGTATTCCGCGTCCGAGATCGTGCTGCCTTCGCCCGCGTGAGTCTGGACGAGCACTTCATGCCCCGCTTCGCGCAGCGCCGTCGCGCCGCTGGGCACGAGGCCCACCCGCGTTTCGTGGTCCTTGATTTCCTTCGGAACACCGATAATCATCGACAGCCTCGTCCTATGTTGCCATGAGGCCATCAGGCAGTGAGATCAGTTCGGCCGGCGGCGTCTCAACGCAGTCCGGTGTCGTGATCTCGCTGCAGTGAATCAGGGATTCGTCGCGGGCGGAGGAGTATCCGGCTGCGGCGGAGCCGTGATCGGCTCCGGAGGCTTCGGACCCAGTCCCAAACCGATCAGAGACTGCGAAGTGATCTTGCCCGTCGGCGGCAGATTCCGGTCGGTCTGAAACCGCTTCAGCGCCTCTTCCGACTGCGCGTCCCAGACACCGTTCGGTTCCGTCTTCAGATACCCCTTGTCCGCCAGGGCCTGCTGAATTTCCTTGTAGCGGGAGGCCGTCGGGGCCAGTTGCCGGTTGCGCCACGTCTGCGCGGGAGGACCGTTCTTCTTCGCCGACTTGTACGTCTTCTTCGTTGCCGTCCCGGTCTTTGTTGCAGGCGCCTTCTTCGTGGCCGCGGCCGTGGTTCCGGCAGCCTTCGGAGCCGCTTTGGGCGCGGCCTTCGATTCCGCTTTGGGTTCCGCCTTGGGCGCGGCCTTCGGCTCCGCTTTCTGAGGAGTTGCCGTCTTCGTGGCTGCTTTCGGCGGAGCCTTCTGCGCGGGCGGCGTGGCCGCCTGCGGCAAAGCCACCGACGCCGCCAGCACCGAGATCAGAAACAGGAAACAGGCACTCTTCACAATGCAAAAAGAAAGGGGGCAGCGAACTGCCCCCTCTATTCTACGAATGAACGCCCGCTCTTACTGCTGCTGCGCGGGAACGGTCCCGGCCACGAACAGCGACTGCCAGTCGCCGCCGCCGCGCGGACCCATCGTGCGCCGCATCACATGGAACGCGACGGCATCGCCGACTTTCAGAGTGCCCTGAATGCGGCGGATGTCGTCCGGCGAACCGACTTCCTGCCGGTTCAGTTCCACGATGATGTCGCCCTTCGCCAGGCCGATATCGTCGGCGAATGAGCCCGGTTCCACCGAGGAAATCAGCACGCCGCCTTCGCCCTTGAAGCTCAGGCTCTGGCGATCCGACTGCCGCAGCGACTGCACCGACATCCCGAACTTCATCTCGGTCGTGTCGGACTGGCCGTTGTCGTTGTCCTGCTTCTTGCCGCCGTACTGCTCGGCGAAGATCTTCGTGCGGTCGCCCACCACGACGTTCAGCACCATCGGCTTCTTGTCGCGGATGACCGCGACCTTGATCGTGCTCTCGATCGGGCTTTCCGCCACGAGGTCGATCAGATCCTGGCCCTTGCGCACTTCATGGCCATTGATCGAGGTCACCACGTCCTGCGGCTTCATGCCGGCCTTGTCGCTCGGGCCGTTGGCGACCACCGAGTCGACGAACACGCCATGATCGGCGCCATAGACCTTCAGGAGCGCCGAGTGATTCTCACCCGTATCGTCCTTGAACGTGATGCCGATCGAACCGCGCGTCACGTGGCCGTTTTTGATGATCTGGTTGTAGACGTTCACCGCCGTATTGATCGGCATGGCGAACCCGATACCCTGGTAACCGCCGCTGCGGCTGGCAATCATCGTGTTGATGCCGACCACTTCGCCGGCGATGTTGGCCAGCGGCCCGCCGCTGTTGCCGGGGTTGATGGCCGCGTCGGTCTGGATGAAGTGCTGGAAGCTGGTCGCGTCGCCCGGGATGTCGCGGGCCAGCGCGCTGACGATACCGGCCGTCACCGTCGTCTGGAAGCCGAACGGCGAACCGATCGCGACCGTCCAGTCGCCCGGCTGCAGCGCATCGGAGTTGCCGATCTTCGCCGCCGTCAGGTTCTTGCGGTCGACGTGAATCACCGCGAGGTCCGTATCCTGATCGGTGCCCACCACCGTCGCCGGATATTCCGTATCGTCATTGAGGAACTTCACCTTGATGCGGGTGGCGCCATCGACCACGTGATTGTTGGTCAGAATGTAGCCGTTCTTGTCCACCACCACGCCGGAGCCGAGGCTGCCGCTGCGCTGATCTTCCGGCTCACTCGGGACGCCGGGGCCGCCGAAGAAGCGCTGGAAGAAGTCCGGCAGACCGCCGTTGTCGTCATCGTTGTCGTCCGGTTCCTGCGGCTGGACCTGCTGCCGCCGGCGCGGCTGGGTGCGCTGCTGCGGCTGCGTCGCTTTCTTCGTGGGGATGTGCTCGATCGAGATGTTGACCACCGAGGGTTCGAGCATCCGCGCCACTTTCGTGAACTCGCTCTCCATCTTCACCGGGCTCGGAATCGTGAGAGGCGTCGCGTCGGGAGCCACCGCCTGCTCTTTCGCCGCCTTCGCGCCGGTCTGCGCCACCGTACCGATCACAATCCCGATCGCCAGGGTGAACAGCACCACTGTGAGCGACAGGAACTTCTGCTTCGAAATCTTGTCGTAGAAACTCATTTTTTACTCAACTCCTGCCCTGTATACACGCGAAAACGCGCACTTCGCCACAACCTTAAGATGTTCTTCTGCCGCCGATCGTTTCAGCCCTGGCAGGATGCGGCTGAGTCCGCGTGAGCTCTCCCAGCACAATTCCGGCCAGGATAAGCCCCGCCCCTACTTTACCGCGATTCGCCAGCGCTTCGCCCGTCAGGATCCACGAAGTGAGCCATGCGACCACCGGCTCCACCGTGAAAATCAAAGCCGCCCGCGTCGCCGACGTGTACTGCTGCGCCCACGCCATCGTCGTAAACGCCAGGGCGGTCGTCAACAGCCCGGTCACCACCACCGCCGCCCCCACCCCCAACGTCAGGTGGAAGCGCACCGGCTCGGCAAACCGGAAAATCGACAAACCGAGAACCGCCGCCACCGCGGCCTGGATCACCGCCAGGGATTCGAACCCGCCGATCGGCGAATAGTGACCCGTGACCACGATATGCACGGCGAACAGAACCGCACAAAAAAAGCTCAGCCAATCGCCCGTTGTTAATCTCAGAGCCACGCCGAACCCACCGGCTCCGAGGGGATTCGCCGGCAGCGTCAGCAGAATCATGCCGACGCTCGAAACCAGAATGCCCGCGACCTCCGCGAGCTTCGGTCTGCTCCTGTAGACGAGCGAACCCGCCAAAGGTACCATCGGAATCGAAAGCGACGTCAGAAAGGCCGATTTCGATGGCGTCGTCAGCGCCAGCCCCATCGTCTGGCAGACGAAAGCGGCGAAGAGCAGGCTCCCCGCCAGCAGCCCGCCCCCGAGCGCGTTGCGCCGCACCTTTCGCCCGTAGATCAGCGCCAGCGTCACCGCGGCCAGCGAAAAGCGCAGCCCGATGAACAGGATCGGCGAGACATCGGCCAGCGCCGCCTTCACCATCACGAACGTGGAGCCCCAAAGGATCGTGACGGCAGCCAGTGCCAGTTCCGCTCTTGCCCTCATGGGGATCAGATGCCGCGCAGAAGCATCGCCGCGGTGAGCAGGATGCGCTTCAGCCCGAGATCCCGCCCGTCGGGCCGGTACCATTCGGCGACCGTGTGCGCGCCTCCGCCCTTGCCGCCCGCGCCGATCGAAATCGCCGGTATCCCCATGGAAAGAGGGATGTTCGCGTCCGTCGATGCGCAATCGAGCCGGGCCCGGATGCCCAGATGGGCGTCCACCGCCCGGATGGTTTTGAGCAGCGGAGCGTCGGCGGGCAGCACGGAAGCCGGCCGGTTGCCGATCTCTTTGATCTTCGCCGTCACGCGGTTCATCGCGGGCCCACGGCTTTCGATAAGGAATTTGTTTTCAGCGTATTCGGCGTAATTTACCGCCTCGTGCAGGGCCGTGACCAGCTCCTCGATCCGGTCGTTGCTTTCCGACCGGATATCGATCTTGGCCCGCGCGCTGGCCGGGATGGCGTTCACGCTCGTCCCGCCGTCGACAATCCCCACGTTGACCGAAACCCGGGGCGTGGCGCGCGGATCGAGCGGGTTTTCGTCCACAAACCTCGCGACCGCCCGGCAGAGGGCGTGAACCGGATTCCCGATGCCGAAATCGCTCCAGCTATGGCCGCCGGGTCCGGTGAAGCTCACCTCGAACCGCCGGCTGCCGAGCGCATGAACGGTGATGTGGTCGATGGCGGCCCCATCCAGGACAAGGAATGCCCCGATCCGTTCGATCAGGTCCGGCTGCCCGCAGAGATGGCGCATGCCCCGCAGATTGCCTTCACCCTCTTCGCCGACGTTCGCGATCAGCAGCAGCCGGTCCCAGAGGTCTCCAGTCTCGAATGTCGCGGTGGAGCGGATCGCCCTGGCGACGGCCAGCAGAGCCGTCAGCCCGGCGCCGTTGTCCGACACCCCGGGCCCGCGGTAATCGCCGTCGCGGTCGATGATCACGTCGTCTTTCGTTTTCGGCGCCAGCACGGTATCGAGATGGGCCGTCAAAGCGATCAGCCGCCCCTCGGGGTCGGCGTGGAGCGAGGCGAGCACATTCCCGGCCTGGTCGATCCGGGAATGCCAGCCGATGGCCCGCATCTGTGCGGAAAACCACTCGGCGCGCGCCTGTTCGAGGAAGGTCGGCGCCGGAACGCGGCAAAGCTGCAGGTGAATCTCGTTCACCCACTGCTTTTCCCGGGTAAACCAGCGCAGCGCTTCACGAACCCCGGGGCTTTCGGCCACTTCGCCGGCCGTCGCCGCTACAGGCAGAGGATTTGCCGCCACCCTCTGAGTGTAGCGGGCCCGAACTCCCTGTACTCAGTCCGCGAGGTGTCAACGTATACAATCTGAGCGAGGTAGCTATTGTCCTTTCGTTTCTTTCGGTTTCTGACTTTTTCCGTTTCGATTGCGCTGCTGCCGGCGGGCGCCCGCGCGCAGGACGCGCCCGCCCAGGCGGCGCAGACCCAGCCGGCCGCGCAAGCGCCTGCGGGTAAGCCAGCTCCCGATTACCCCGATCCGCGCACCTTCACCTTCGGGCTTTCCTACTGGGCCACGAACTCCGGCCTGGGGACCGAGCCGAGTCTTTTCGGCGGCAGCCAGGCTCCGGATTACGAAAACCTGCCCAATCTCGGCACGCCGAAAAACTCGCCGGGGCTCTTCATCAGCTATCCCATCACGCGCACGGGCGAACTGAAATTTGAGACTTTCCTGATCAAGGGCACCGGCAACGGCTACGCAACGGTCGCAACCGATCCCTTTGACCAGAGCGTCA
>Ga0187771_10000147_pt1 | contig 36772 bp, 39 predicted proteins | sample 0116_SJ02_MP15_1_FD_133139 | JGI IMG/M metagenome (GOLD analysis project Ga0187771, IMG submission 133139) | Tropical peat soil microbial communities from peatlands in Department of Meta, Colombia - 0116_SJ02_MP15_10_MG | ecosystem: Environmental > Terrestrial > Soil > Wetlands > Peat | place...
AAACTATTCCCAGAAGAGGACTACCAGGTTACCCACAACGTCCTATTCCCACGCGACTGCATCCACATCGAGAACATCGGCGGACAAATCGAGGAAGTACTTGGCAAGCGCAAGGCGTTCAGGACCACAATAGGCTGCTTCCCGTGGCTCTTCAAGGGAGGAGAGGCGGCCTTCGCAAGGGTCGTAGCTTTCGTGGAGTAGTTCAGGGCAGGAGACGGACGCTAAGAAATGGAGACCCCATCGGTGGGCTGGTTACTGGGTATTGCCGACGACGGGAAGCTGACTGACGTCGAAGGCGCAGAAATCGACCTCAGGAAGCCTCTCCCTCCGGACACAATGACCCATGACGACGGCGCCATCGCCGGAATAGTGAGGGTCGGAGGCACCGAGGTTGCCGTATTCGCCCAGGAGCCCACCTACAAGGGCGGGTCCATGGGGCTGGGACACACCAAGCGCCTTGAACGGCTGGTCTCGGTGGCTGCCGAAAGCAACCTCCCGATTGTCGGCTTCTACGACTCGGGAGGGGTCAGGGTGCAGGAGGGAGGGCACTCCCTCGAGGAGGCTAGCGCTCTCGTCGGCCATCTGATCAAGGCGAGGGATGTCGTGCCAGTAATCAGCGTGATAATGGGGACAGTCAGCGGAGCTGCGGCATACTCCGCCTACATGGGAGATGCGATAGTCATGATCAAGGGGAAGAGCAGTCTATTCGTCTGGGGACCGGGTGTCGCCAAAGCCGAGACCCAGCGGGAGGTCGGAATAGAGGAGCTTGGTGGATGGCAGGTGCACAGTTCCAACGGAACGGCATCCCACGTTGTGGAGAGTGAGGAGGAGTGCCTCGATATTGTGAGGAGGTTGCTCGCCTTTTTCAGGGGGCGGGGCGAGAGGGCGATTCCAAGGGAGCCGAGGTCCGGGACGTCAGCCCCGCTTGAACCAATCGAGTCCGCCTTCGATCCTGGCTCTTTCATCGAGTTCAGGGGCGGTTACGCCCAGAGTGTCGTCACAGGAATGGCCTTGCTCGAGGGAAAGACAATCGGAGTAATTGCCTCAAACAAGGAGGTGATGAGAGGTTTCCTTGACGTCGACGCCTGCAGAAAGATGTCCCGGTTCGCATCGATGTGCAACACCTTGGGCATGCCCATGGTGACGTTCCTCGACTGCCCTGGTGTCTACCCGGCCGCGGATCAGGAGAGGGCCGGGCTGATCAGGGCGAGCGCGGAGGCGATAAGGGAGTACGCATCCTCTGGCTGCCCAAAGGTCACGGTCATCACGGGAGAGGCCTACGGAGGGGCTTTCGTTGGTTTCGCGAGCAAGGCCCTTGGCTCTAAGAAAGTCTACGCCTATCCAACAGCGAGGATTTCAGTGCTGAGCCTCCCAGCCTACTCGGAAATCTTCCTGAGGAGGAAGCTCGAAGCGATGAAAGACGAGCAGCGGAGGGCCGAGCTAGAGAAGGAATCGGCGGCCTTCGTGAAGCAGATGGACCCATCCATAGGCGTTAAGGAGGGGTACGTGGACGAGATAATCGAGCCCGCTCAGACAAGAGCGAAGCTCATCGAGGCGTTCAGGGGCGCGGGCGTGCTGTAGGGGCGCTCAGGCCTTGGCGTTCTGGGTTAGCTCCACGAGGACTCCGCCCGTGGACTTCGGGTGAATGAAGTTCACCCGGCTCCCGAACTTGCCGTCGGCAGGCTTGTCGTAAATGAAGCGGAAGCCGCGCACCTTCAGCTCTTCGGTCGTTTTCTCGATATCGTCCACCTCGAAGGCAATGTGGTGCAGGCCCTCTCCCCTCTCCCTGATGAACTTGGCAAGGGTGCTGTCTTCGCTAGTAGGCTCCAAGAACTCGACGCTTGTCTCCCCGGCCCTTAGCATCGCGATCCTGGCCTTCTGGCCGGGGACCTCTGTCCTTTTCACCTGGAAATCGCTGATCTTGCCATAGATTGCGAGGATCTGATCCACGCTTTTCACGGCCACCCCCACGTGGTCGAATTTCATTGTCATCCGCTAGAACACCTGCTTCGCCCTGTAGACGCCGTGCACCCCTCGCAGGGCGTCGCTAATCTCGCCTACAGTGCACCTAGCTTTCACTGCATCAGATATTGATGGAAGCATGTTCTCGCCCCTCTGAGCGGCGCTCTTCAGCCGTTCAAGCTTCTCCGTCACGCTGTTAACGTCTCTCTTCCTTTTCGCCGCCTTGATTGCCCTAACTCGCGCGCTCTGAATCCACTCCGGTAGAATCTGCACTTTTCTTTTCGAAGGGGAGGTGGGCTGGTAGGCGTTCACCCCCACAATGATCCTTTTCCTTGACTCGACGTCCATCTGCTTATGATAGGCCGAGTTCAAGATCTCCTTCTTCACGTACCCACTTTCGATAGCCTTCAGCATCCCGCCCATCTTATCCACCCTTTCTATCTCTTCGAAGGCTAGGCTCTCGAGCTTGTCCGTCAGGTACTCCAGGTAGTAGGAGCCACCTAGAGGGTCGGCTGTGAGGGTGACCCCGGACTCGTTGGCTATCACCTGCTGTGTCCTGAGGGCGAGCCTTGCAGCCTCCTCCGACGGCAATGAAAGGGCCTCGTCCATGGAGTTCGTGTGTAGCGACTGCGTGCCCCCGAGGACAGCTGCCAGGGCCTGTATGGTCACCCTGACAGTATTGTTCTCCGGATCCTGCGCGGTCAGCGTCTCTCCAGCGGTCTGGGTATGGAACTTCAGCTTCGTGGACTCGTCATCCTTGGCGCCGAACCTTTCCTTCACTATTCGTGCCCACATCCTCCGGGCAGCCCTGAATTTGGCCACCTCCTCGATGAAGTCATTGTTCGAGGCGAAGAAGAAGGAGAAGTGGGGTGCGAACTGCTCGAGGGACAATCCCCTCTGGAGGGCGGCGTTGGTGTAGGTTATGGCGTCAGAGAACGTGTAGGCGAGCTCCTGCACGGCTGTGGACCCCGCCTCCCTGATGTGGTAGCCGCTGATGCTTATCGGATGCCACTTCGAGTAGTTCTTGACAGAGTACTCCACCAAGTCTATGGCGAGTGAAAGGGAAGGACCAGGAGGATAGATGTACGTGTTCCTGGCGATGAACTCCTTCAGGACGTCGTTCTGAACGGTTCCCCTTACCTCTGACTTCGGCAGTCCCGAGCCCTCTGCGACCGCAGCGTACATCGAAAAGAGGATAGGCGCCGTCGAGTTGATTGTCATCGATGTGCTAACCTTGCCCAAGTCGATCCCCCGAAAGATAGCCTGGACATCGTCCAAGATGCTCACCGCAACCCCGACCCTTCCTATCTCCCCCATTGACCGGGGGTTGTCGGAATCGAGACCCAACTGGGTCGGGAGATCGAAAGCGAGGCTAAGCCCTGTCTGACCCTGGTCTAGCATGAAGCGCAGCCTCTTGTTCGTCTCCGCAGAGGTACCAAACCCGGAGTACTCTCTGACCGTCCAGAGGCGCCTTCGATACATCTCCGGATAAATCCCACGTGTATAGGGATACTTTCCTGGCTCTTCCTGGAGTGAGTGAGATTCTCCGGGGGAGTAATATCTCCTCACCTCGATACCCGAGAGCGTCTTCGGATTATTTTCTCCCTCTTCGGTCGAGGCCATGGTGATCTGTCAGCTGCCTGATGCATTGTTAAAGATAATCACTTCTAACCAGGCCCCCTTGGTTCTTTGGAGGGGAAAGTGTTTTTTGCTGCGCTGTTGAAACGAAAAGAAGGAGAACTCGGTGAAAACCAAGGCGCTCTCGTTGTTTCTTGTGATTCTATTCCTTGCACAGCCGGCTAGTGCGTCTACGTACCCACTGACAATTACACCCGGTCGTTCGTGGCCCATGGCCATAGTCGCTGATTCGGCCAGGGGACTGGTCTACTTCGACGCCGCCTCGGGGGAGTACCCGCCCACGGGGTTCTCCTTCGGAATCATCAATGTAAGCACTCACCAGGTCATTAAGGTCCTACCCCTTGACGTAGTCTCGGGTGCAATGGCCATCGACCAAAAAACAGGCAATGTTTTTGTCGCGGGTGACACTACGATAGCGGTCTACGACGCGGCCAACCAGACTTTTGTACGTCAGATTGACGTCGGGAAGCCTATCCTTTCGATGACCTATGACAGTTCTGTCTCCACAGACCTATTCATCACCTCAGGTCACCAGGTCTTTGCGATTGATCCGCAGACCGGAGAAGTGGTACGGAATGCAACGTTCGGCAATAGTGTCGACGGAATCGTGCTTGACTCCTCCAACGGGCGACTTTACGTGGGCCAATACCCCCAGGGTGGAATCTCTGTGCTCGAAGCCGCAAGCCTGGCGCCCATTGGCACCATCGGGATCCCCGGGTGTTCACCAGTCTGCCCTGCCATCCAGCTTGCCCTCGACGGTATTAATCAGATGCTGTATGCGGCGACGGGGACCAACAACGTGTATGCTGTGAACACCGAAACGGACTCATTTGTGAAGAGCTTCCAAGTAACCACGTCTGACCGGAACTCGACCAACGCGATCGCGGTGGACAACATGACGGGGCGGGTGTATGTGGCCTCTTCTCCCGGAGGGTCGATTCTTGAGCTGGACGCAGCCGGGGATGTCGTACAGCACTATCAGGTCCAAAGCCAGGTGGCTGCGCTGGCAGTCGACACCAGGACCCAAGAGCTCTACGCCACAAATTATCATCAAATCACAGTTTTCGACGCTGCAAGAAGCAGGACCTTCTTGGTCGCAATATTCATCGGCGTGGCGGTGGTCGCCGTTGGAGTAATCCTCGTCTACCTTTTCATAAGGCGCAGGGAAGAAAGGGAACGGATGGAAGTTCAATCAGGCTGGATCGGTCCACCCCAGGCGAAGTGAGGACACGGGCGTTGGACCTTGTCGTAAGGGGCGCGAGCCTGCGAGGGGTGAAGGGTCGACGCGACGTCGGCGTGGAGCAGGGGAGGATAGCGACTATCCAAGAGCACCTGAAGGAAAAGGCAGAGCTGGAAGTGGAAGCGAGCGGGAGGCTTCTCACCCCTGGGTTCGTCAACATTCACTGTCATCTGGACAAATGCCTTACCGGCTCATGGGCAGACGTCTGGGAGGCGACCAAGACCGGCTCTCCTCAGGCCATTCCGTCTGCGACGCGGGTGAAGGAACGGTTTACAGAGTCTGACATCGTCGACCGTGCGAGTAGGGCCCTCACCTCGTCCGTGATTGCAGGCACCACAGCCGTCAGGGCGTTCGCCGATGTCGATACCATTGGAGGGTTGCTCTCAGTAAAGAGCCTGCTGCGTGTCAAGGAGAGGTTCAGGGATGCCCTGGATATACAGGTGGTCGCTTTCCCACAGGAAGGGTTGCTCAGGGACGAGGGCACCGAGGAACTTCTCGAGAAGAGCATGGAGATGGGCGCGGATGTTGTTGGGGGCATCCCGTGGTACGAGAAGGACGGCGATGCAGCCGAGAGGCACACCGATATCATATTCAATATTGCGAAGAAGCATGATAAGGACATCCACACACTCATCGACGACAACACCGATCCTTCCTCCAAAAACCTGGAGTACTTCATTCGGAAGTCGATCAAGGAAGGGTACCGCGGTCGCGTGGCCGCCTCTCACTGCAGAGGGGCACTCGACTCATCAGACGACGCCTACGCGAGGAGGATCGTGGGTTTGGCGAAGAAGACCAACCTGACCGTCGTCGAGAACTCCCACATCAGCCTCTTCATGTACGGGAGGACGGACAAACACCCTGTGAGGCGGGGAGTTACCCGGGTTAGGGAGTTCCTCGAAGCAGGGGTCAACGTGGCAGCAGCGCAGGACGACATTGACGACCCGTACTACCCCTTCGGAAGAGGGGATATGCTGGAGCTGGCGTTCGTGATGTGCCATGCAGCCCACCTTGGTTCGCCGCGTGAGCTGGAGTCCGCTTTCGACATGGTAACACACAACGCCGCCAAAGGGATGAGGATGGAATCTTACGGGGTTAGAAAGGGGGACTACGCCGACCTGGTCCTACTCGACGCCCCGAACGTGCACGAGGTGCTTCGGCTACAGCCAGACAGGCTTACGGTACTCAAGCGCGGCAGAATCGTGGCCGAGACCAAAGCTAGCCGCGTCACGCACTTCTGATATCGACTATGCGATGGGGTTCCCGTTTAGCGATATGTTGGTGACCATCTTCACGCCCGCCTTCTTCAAGGTCTGGTGGGCGTAGCACATCAGTTCGGCTTCATTCGCGAGTGAGAGGATGTCCTTCTTAGAAGAGGGGCTTTTGAGCTTAAGGTCGTAGACAATCTCGTTGAAGGCGCCTCCCATCCGCCTGTCGAAGTGCCCCCTGGCGGACAGTTCAACGCCTTCGAGCTCTACTCCTCGATAGATCGCGTCGGTGAGAAACTGGTTGATCAGACATGAGGCTGCCCCCGCGATGAAATAGGCCAGGGGGTTCGGGCCCTGGTCGGTGCCTCCTCGGTCGGCAGGCTCGTCGACATAGAAGACGAAATGCCTCTTCCGTGCTTCGACCTTAAGGTGATCCACCCTGCGGAGATCGACCCTCTCGGCGCCGAAAAGGAACTTCTCGTCGTTCGCCTCGTGCCTCTTCTTGACGTGCTCCTTGATGGTCGCGATTAGCTGCTGGCGGTCGCTCACGTAGGACCGAGAGGCCAGATTCTATTTATTCGTTGGAAGCCTCGGATATCCGCCTAGATGCTCGAAACGGATACGGAGAATATCGGAGGCAGGCCGTCCGAAAGGTTTTCCCAATTGTTCCCCTGGTCCCGGCTGGCGTAAAGTTGTCCGGTGGTGGTCCCGAAGTATAGGCCGCAGGGGTCTTCCTGGTCAGCCACCATCCCATCTCGGAGCACCGTGTAGTATGACACAGACGGCAGACCTTTGTCAAGCTTGAACCACTCCTTTCCTGCGTTGTCTGTGCCCCAGACCGCGAAGTGACCGCCGGGAGGGATGCGGGAGAAGTCCCCCTCCATCGGCGCCACGTAGGCGCGCTTCGGCTCGTTGGCATCCACGGCTATGGGGAACCCGAAACGGGACGGGAGGTTGTTCCTGATGTCGACCCAGTTCTCCCCCGCGTCGTCGCTCCTGTACACTCCGCAGTGGTTCTGATGGAAGATCACGTCGGGGGTCGACTGGTTGCTCGCCAGCTTGTGGACGCACTGACCGTATTCCGGGTACTTCTCCGGCTGGAAGTTGGCGAGGACGTTCTTGTTCTGGAACTTCCAGCTCTCCCCTGCGTCGTCGGTGCGCATGGTTCCCACGGCCGAAATGGCGATGTGCATCCTCTTCGGCCTCTTGCTGTTCAGCAGGATGGTGTGAAGGCAGAGTCCCCCCGCTCCTGGCTGCCATTTCTTACGAGTCTTCTGGTTCATCATACTCTCGTTGACCGCCCAGCTTCGCCCCCCATCTTCCGACCTGAACAGGCAGGCGGGCTCGACGCCGGCGTAAACGACCCCGGCCTCGTCCTCGGGACCAGGCTTGATGTGCCAGACTCGGGCGACCGAGAGTCCCGTACCCCTCGGGAACTTCGGAGGGGTCCTGGACTCCTTCCAGGTCTCGCCCATGTCGTCGCTGCGCGCGATTGTGGGCCCCCAGTGGCCGCTGATGACCGAAGCGAGTACGGCGCCGTTCCTCCTATCGTAAGCCATGTGGTAGATCTCGTTCCCTTTCATGTGCGGACCGGAGACCTTCCACTCCTTCCTTTTCGAATCCGACGTGAAGACGAAGCCTCCCTTCCGCGTTCCCACGAGCAGGCATACTCTCCCCTTGTTAGATGGCAAGCGGTAATTCCCCCTATCCCCCTGCGACGGACGGGAGGATATGCACTACGTCGCCGTCCTGCAGTGCGGTCTTTTCGTTCCCAAGCTCCCTGGAGTTCGTAGAGTTCACAAACACGTTAACGTGGGCGCGGATCTTCCCCTGGTCGTCGACGATCCTTCCTCCGATGCCCGGGAAGGACTCCTCGAGCTTTCCGACCATCGCCTGAAGGTTGGGCGCAGAGTCAAGCTCAATCTCCCTTGCCCCGCGAGCATAGTCCCGGAGCTGGGCTGTGAGGCGCACCCGAATCAAACTCCCTAATCTGTGAGGGGGCGTTATTTATGGTCAGCGATTTCAAGGAGGAGCACGTTCCGAACTTTTTTATTAAGCGAAATGCGAGAATGGGGAGTTCCTGATTGCCAGAAGCGCCAGCGGGTCAGGGTCTCACCCAGGCGGAGGTCGAGCGATACAGCAGGCAGTTGGTCCTCCCTGAGTTAGGCCCGGTCGGACAGCAGAAGCTGAAGCACTCCTCCGTCCTCATCGTCGGCGCAGGCGGCCTTGGAATTCCCGCAGCTGTCTATCTCACCGCAGCCGGCGTCGGAAAGATAGGAGTAGTGGACGAGGACGTCGTCGAAAAGAGCAACCTGCACCGCCAGACTATTTACTCCGTGGAGGACGTCGGGAGGCCGAAGGCGAAAGTCGCAGCCGAACGCTTGAGATCGGTCAACCCACACGTATCGGTGGTGCCGTACGAGAACAGGCTCTCCTCTGCCAATGCTCTGGAGATCCTGAGGGGGTACGACGTGGTGGTAGACTGCACCGACAACTTCCCGGCCAGGTACCTGGTCAACGACGCCTGCGTCATCCTTGGAAAGCCTGACGTCTACGCCAGCATTTTCAGGTTCGATGGCCAGGCGTCTGTGTTTGATTCCCGGATAGGGCCGTGCTACCGGTGCCTCTTCCCGGAGCCGCCTCCGCCCGACAGCGTGCAGGACTGCGCCGTCGCCGGAGTGTTGGGCGTGCTGCCGGGGATAATGGGAAGCATTCAAGCGGTCGAGGCGCTGAAGCTGATTCTGGCCCAGGGAGAGCCGCTGGTGGGGAGACTGCTCTTGTTCAATGCGACGGACATGTCATTCAGCGAGCTGCGATTCAAGAAGAACGAGGCTTGTCCCGTGTGTGGCAAGAGCCCCACCGTCAGGTCTCTCATCGACTACGAGGCCTTCTGTGGTCTAAGGCGCGCAGCGCCGGCAGTCAAGGAGATAGCGCCGCTCGAGCTGAAACGCCTAATGGATGGGAAGGAGTCCATCACGCTGCTTGATGTCAGGGAGCCCTTCGAGCACGAGCTATGCAGGATTGAGGGGTCGAAGCTGATACCCCTGAGAGAGCTGAGAAACCGTGCCGGTGAGCTGGAAAAGGGGGCGGACATAGTGGTGTACTGCCACGTAGGCGCCAGGAGCGCCACGGCCACCGAGCTACTCTCCTCTCTGGGATTCGCGAAGGTCCGAAACCTGAAGGGGGGAATCCGGGCGTGGTCAGAAGACGTGGACCGCTCGGTCCCGATGTACTGACGGCGCGTCAGGACGCCGGCCTGCCTATCTTCAGTCGCCCCGACTTGTCGAAGACGAAGGTGATCCGCCGGATGGTCTTCCCTTCCTTCAGCGGGGCCGGACGCATTGCCTTCACCATCCGCACTATCTCGACGATGTTGCTCCGGATGTGGATTCCCGACCTGTCTCCCTCCGCGAGGACCGTCGCAGGGATATCATAGAACGGCGTCCCCTTTGGGACGGTCACCGAGTGGTCTGTGAGGGTGGAGCGGTAGGCTTCGAGAGTCTCTCTGGCAAGTGCCACCTTCTTCCTAGCCCGGTGCTCGATCATGGACACGTTGGCGCGGGTCGTTCCCAGGGCCTTTGCAGTCTCCTTCTGACTCATCCCCCTCCCCCTACAGGAGAGGACCGCGTACTGCGTCTCCGTGAGGGCTCCATGAACCATGTGCAACAACAATCCGTTGCCCGTTCCTTAAAAGCAATGTTGGGACGTCTCCGGTTGGCATGGCCTCGCTACGCTTCATCGCGGCCGCATCGATGATAGGCAGCGTAATCGAATGGTACGACCTGTTTGTGTACGGCTCGCTGGTGGTGGTGCTGTCTGGCGCCTTCTTTCCCTCCCAGAACCCTTCGGATTCGGTGCTCCTCGCGCTGGCGGCCTTCGTTGCTGGCGCAGCCGTGAGGCCTCTGGGCGGAGCGGTGTTCGGGAGAATTGGAGACCGCATGGGACGGAAACGAGCGTTCCTCCTGACGGTTGTCGTGATGGGGATCTGCGCTTTCCTCACCGGCCTGCTCCCGACCTACAGTGCCATAGGAATCCTTGCGCCGCTCCTGCTAGTCGCCCTGAGGGTGACAGAAGGGCTAGCACTCGGTGGCGAGTTCGGCGGGGCGACCGTTTACCTCGCGGAGCACGTCCCCGCCAAATCAAGGGGGATGTGGACATCGCTCGTCCAGGTCTCTGGGACCCTGGGGCTATTCGTCTCTTCCAGTGTTGTACTTGTCTCCCGGCTTTCGCTAAGCCAAGAAGCATTCTCCGACTGGGGGTGGCGCATTCCCTTCCTCTTCTCCGCAGTGCTCGTCCTGATCGCTGTCTGGTTCAGACTGAAGCTGTCCGAGACCCCACTCTTCGCCGAGCTTGTCGCAAAGGGGAAGACCTCCTCCGCCCCGATAAGGGAGTCGTTCTCGGACAGGAGGAACCTCCGGACCCTTCTCGTTGCGCTTCTGGTCGTGTCGGGGTCCTCTGTCATCTGGCACACGGCGCAGTTCTATTCGTCGGTCTTCATGCAGACAACGCTAAAGCTGAGTTTTACGAACGCGAGTACCATCTCCGTGGCTGCACTGGCCATCGGCTCGCCGTTCTTCGTATTCTTCGGGTGGCTCTCGGACAGGGTGGGCAGGAAGAAGGTGATACTCCTCGGCAACCTGCTGGGCTTGGGCTTCCTCCCTGTATTCATAGAGTTGAATGCGCTGTCCAACCCACTGAACACCTTTGGGATGGCCTGCCTTGTGCTCTCCCAAGTGTTCGTCTCCGCCATGGTCTACGGTCCCCTCGGGGCGTACCTCGTGGAGTCATTTCCGACCCGAATCAGATACACCTCGCTCGCCGTCGCGTACGGGATTGGGACGGGCGACATCGGTGATGGGACGCTGGTCATCGCACCCTGGCTGGTCCTCGTCACAGGCAACATCTACGCAGGGTTCCTCTGGATTGTCGCGGTCCCGCTGGCAACTCTACTTTCAGGGAAGTTTGTGATGAAGGAGACCAAAGGGGCGGACCTGAGGGCTGAGTCCTAGGGCCTCGGCCCTCGGTTGGTCTCAGCCCCGGGCGATGAACACCACGTGGGCGAACTCTTTGGCGAAGGCCTTCATGGCGGTCTTCACCGCGCCGGGCGAACCCGGCGTGCACACTATGAGCTTCCCCGAAGCTACCCCGGCCGTTGCACGGGTGAGGATGGCTGACGCTCCAATCTCCTCGACTCCCAGCCTCCTTACGAGTTCCCCGAATCCCTCGAGCTCCTTTTCGAAGAAGGGGCGGATCGTCTCGACCGTTACGTCCCGTGGGGAGAGGCCGGTGCCCCCGGTGAAGAGCAGCACGTCGTCCTCCCCGGCAATGAAGGTCCGAGCTTCTTTTCGAAGCATCCCTGCGTCGTCTGAAATGAGCGTTCTTCGGATCACCTTGTGCCCTGCGCGCGTGACCTCTTTGACCGCCACGTCTCCTCCCTCGTCAGTAAAGTTCTCGCCCCTGCTCTTCTTCGCATAGCGGCTGGTGCTCACGGTCACAATCACCACCTTTAGTCGCGATTTGGCCGCCCTGTGGTGCTCTTCGTGGGGTTTCAAAGTATCCGCTTCACCTTGCTCGTCACTTGGATCGACCTGATCGCTGTCGATGGGTACTGGCCGGTTGAGTCCTTCTCGTGCGACTTCACAACGTCCCATATGTTGAGCAGGCCCACGGCCACCGCAGTTAGGGCTTCCATTTCGACTCCCGTCTTCTCATGGGCGGCCACAGTCACTGTCACCTCTACCCAGTTCTTCCCTACCTTCACTCTCGGTTCGGTCCTCTCCACTTTGAGGGGGTGAGCGAGGGCAATGATGCTTGGGGTGGACTTCACTGCAAGTATGGCTGCGGTCGCGGCGAGCGCCAAAGGGTCTCCCTTCTCCATCTTCCCTTTTCTGATCAGGTCGATGGTGGCAGGCTTCAGCGTGATTCGGCCCGTCGCAGTGGCCTCCCTGTAGACGACGGGCTTGTTGGAAATGTCGACTTGCTTGAAGTGCAAGAGCCCCTGCGCGGCTTTCATCTGTTATAGGTTCTACTCCTCCTTTCAGGAACGTTTTTACTCCGGATGGGGCAGTTGTCGTCTCTCTTTGCAGGGAACCGAGAATCGGGAGGAGAGAGTCCTCCGCGACAGGAAGGGGAGGATAGCGAGGAAGCTGAGGGTGTCGGTTACCGACAGGTGCAACTTCGCGTGCCTATTCTGCATGCCCGAGAAGGACAAGATTAGCTGGATCCCGAGTGAGGAAATCCTGAGCTTCGACGAGATAGAGAGGATCGTCAAGGTCCTCGCCTCCCTGGGGATTGAGAAGGTCAGGTTAACCGGTGGCGAGCCCCTGCTCAGGAGAGACCTGGAGGAGCTTGTAGACCGTATTACGTCCATCGAGAAGATCCGCTCTGTGGACATGACCACCAACGGGTGGCATCTCGAGAGGAAGGCTGAGCCGCTCCGTAGGGCAGGCCTGAGAGGGGTGACCGTCAGCCTTCACAGCCTCCGGAGCGACAGGTTCGCGAAGATATCGGGAGTTGACGCCCTTCCGAAGGTCCTCCGCGGAATCGACAGGGCCCTCGACGTTGGGCTCAACCCGGTGAAAATCAACTCCGTCGCCATCAGAGGGTACAACGACGACGAGATACTGAACCTGATAGAGTACGCCCGGGAGAGGAGGCTCTCCATCCGTTTCATTGAGTTCATGCCACTTGACGGGCTGGGGATGTGGAACTACGACAGGGTCGTGCCGGGGAAGGAAATTATCGACACGGTATCTAGCGTGTACCCCCTTGATGCCCAGGGGAGGGGGAACAGCGAGACGTCTTCGATTTGGCGCTTTAAGGACGGTAGAGGCGATCTGGGGCTCATCACGCCCATGAGCGAGCCCTTCTGTGACGATTGCGATAGAATAAGGCTAACTGCGGACGGCAAGCTTCTTTCGTGCCTCTTCGACATCGACTATCACGACCTTAGGCACGTCGTCCGAAACGGGGGGACCCAGGAGGCGCTGGCCGATACCATTCTCAAGGCGGTCTGGAAGAAGCCCGAAGGGGTGGGGTACATGCCCTGGATCAAAGACGGATGGGCGAAGCCGAGGAACATGAACGCAATTGGGGGGTAGGGAGGGTTGATTGTGAAGGTGCTCTATTTCGCGTCAGCCCAGGGCCTAGCAAACCTGAAGAGTGAGAGCATGCGCCTGAAGGCAGGCAGTTCCGTGAAGGACATGGTAGCCGAGATGCTCCGCCTCCACCCTGACCTGAAGAGCATCGAACCGACGATTAGGTACTCGGTCAACTTCGAGGTAGGAGAAAAAAACGCACCATTGCACGACGGGGACGAGGTAGCAGTCCTTCCGCCGGTGGCGGGGGGCTAGTCATGAAGTCAGTCCGCATCACCCGACAGCCTATCGATCCCGCCAGGGTGCTGGCATTGGTCGGCGACGAGGAGGCCGGTGGGGCCGTCCTATTCGTGGGAACAATCCGACGAAGGAGCGGAGGGAAGACCGTGGAGGGGCTCACATATGAGGTGTACAGGGAGATGGCGGAGAGGCGTATGCGCGAGATCGAAGTCAGGGTGAGGAAGAAGTGGCCCGTTGTGCGAGTTGCCATGGTTCACCGGTATGGACCTCTAAAGGTGGGGGACGTGAGCGTCGCGGTGGCGGTTTCATGCGAACACAGGGCAGAGGCGTTTGAAGCGTGCAGATACGCCATAGACACCATAAAGGGCACACTGCCCATGTGGAAGAAGGAGCGGTTCAGGGGGGGCGCTCAGGCATGGGTGAAGGGCACGCCGATAGAAGGCTAGGTGCTAGCTCGGAATTTCTTTGGGCTTGCCTTCGGGTAGGGCCTTGCGGAGGACTTCCTTGCCGTACTTCGCGGCAACTATCTCAGACAGAATGCTGAGCGCGATTTCGGTCGCGGTCACCGCCCCGATATCCGCCCCGATGGGCGCTCTGAGGGACGTGATGAACGGCTCGCCCACGCCTGCCTCCCTGAGCTTCCCCAGGTCCTCGCCGACCCGCTGGCGGCTCCCCAGCATCCCGACGTACCTCAGCCTGAACTTCGAAAGCGCCACCAGCGTCCCCACATCCCTCTCCCCCCGCGTCAGGACGACCACTGAGTCCGTGATTGCGAAGGGGAACTTGCCGACGTCGTAGTCGACGTCTTTGATGAGCTCGTTAGGCTGCTCGCTAAGCACCGGGCTGTGGTCAATCACTACGACGTCGAAGTCCAGGCTCTTCCCCATCTTCACTAAGGCGTCTTCCACGTCGTCCTTGCCCCCCTGACCAATCAGGATGAGCCTCTGCTGAGGGAGGTAGGGCTCGATGTATATGTCCATCTTGCCGCCACAGTTTGTCTCTACATGCACTTCGTCTTCGCTCTGACTCTTGAGAACCGCGCCGACCGAGTTCTCAACCCCCTCCAGGAAGACCTTGACCATTTTGGGAGTCCCGGTTCTCATCGTCATCTTCGCTGCCGAAACTATTGCCGACTCAGGGCAGACGCCCCCCAGTGTGCCGTAGAGAACCTCACCCGCTCCTGAGATAATCACCTTGAAACCCGGTTTCCCAAGCGAAGAGCCTTCGATACTCACCACCGTTGCTACGGCGAATGGAGCCCCTCTGCTGGCTAGGGAGTCTATCATCTTCGCAAACTCTGCCTGCTTCATGGCTGCCTCTCAGGACGATGTCCCCACTTTATTACTTATCCTCATCCTGGAATCATGCGACAGCCGTTGATCGCAGTCATCGTGCTCGCTGCTGGGGTCTCGTCACGCATGGGGAAACCCAAGCAGACCCTCCTTCTGAATGGAGTGCCGATGCTTGAGAGAGTCCTGGAGACTTTCCGTAGATCAAATGTTGGAAAAGTCGTTGTCATCCTTGGGGCGAACGCAGTCGAAGTGAGGAAGCGCGTCAAGTTCGCAGATGAATTGATAGTGGTCAACCCAGGATTTGCCGAGGGGATGAGTGGTTCGTTGAAGCTCGGGCTCGAACATGTCAGAGGGTTGGCGGACGCCGTAATCATTGCCCTGGGGGACCAGCCATTTGTCCTCCCTAGGACGATTGATATGTTGGTGACAGCTTACGAAGAATCCAAAGCCCGTATAGTCATCCCCACATATCAAGGAGCAAGAGGAAACCCTGTCCTCTTCGACAAGAGTGTCTTCCCCCAGATCGCGAGGATTCGTGGCGATACGGGAGCGAAGTCAGTGGTTGAGATGAACGCCGCCAAAGTCCTCGAGGTCGGTGTGCCGGACAGGGGGGTGCTAATCGATATCGACACGCCCTCGGATTTGGACAGGAGAATAGAAGTCAGGCGAAAGAGAAGCCGGGCACGAGCATGACGTTCACCCGGCTGCCCATCTCGAGCCTCTTGACGTTCTCAGGGACAAGGAAGTAACCGTCTGCTTCTGTCAGGAGCTTCATTGATTCTGTCTCGCCTGCCATTGGCTCCGCTACGGCCGGGTGACCGGCTTTCAGTTTCACGTAGACGACCTTCTGGAAATCTGAGAACCTTCTCCTTGCCTCCCAGGACGCCCCGAGGACGCAGGGGACGGAGAGTGTCGCCTCTTTGCTCCTTGCGAGCTCTCTGATAATGGGAACTCCCACAACCAGGAAGGCGTTCGCAGCGGCTTGGATCGGCCCAGGCAGCATCAGGACTGGCTTTCCCCTCACCGAAGCAAGCCCCGTGACTCTCCCCCTGTCCAGCCGGAGTCCGTGGACGAGTGCGTCGGGTCGAAGGCTCGAAACGGCACCCACAACCAAGTCGCGCCTTCCTGCTGACGTACCACCAAGCGTCACCACGAGGTCCGACATCGAGAGGGCGCCACTCAGTGCTGTCCTGAGCGCCCTTGGATCGTCGCGGACGATGCCCATGTCCAGGGTGGCACAGCCGAGAGCCTCTGTGAGCCGCAGGAAGATCAGTGAGTGGCTCTCCACTTTCTTGCCCTTCCTTGGTCTGTTCGCAGGAGTCAGCTCGTTGCCTGTGGCCAGCACAGTCACTGTAACCCTTTTCCTGACGCGGACCTTGCGGAAGCCGAGTGAGACCAGAATGCCCACATCTTGCGCTCTGATCCTGTTGCCTTCTGAGAGGATGAGTTCCCCGCGCCGGATGTCCTGACCTGCCTTGTAGACGTGCTCCCCCTGACCCTGCGCTAATCCCACACGCACCTCTCCACCTTCGACTTCCGCCGACTCGACGGGGACTACTGCGTCTGCACCGGCTGGTAGCGTCGCCCCTGTCGCCACTAGGATTGCCTGCCCGCTAGCTAGGCGGCGCTTCGAGCGGTCACCGGGCCCGGTCGCGTCAACCACTTCAAGGGTGACCGGTTTAGAGGGCGTCGCCCTACTCAAATCGCTGGAGAGCACCGCATATCCGTCCATGTGGGAGATCGATGCCGGAGGAACGTCTTCTGGAGCAACCACGTCTGTGGCCAGGACCCTACCATATGACTGGAGTGTATCAATGGACTCGATCTTCTCGCTCGCTCGGACACGCGCCATTACGAGTCTCAGTGCTTCTTTCACTCCAGTGTACTCTCTAATCAGGGGCGCCAAGTTCGCTGATGGCTGCGCCCAGGGCAGCTATATATGCGGGGGCAAGGTCTTCATGGCATCTCCATCTGGTTATCACAGAATGGGGCCGTCGAGATTCGACAGGTTTACTGTGCAAATCCGATTTGGGTTCGGGCCCGACAGGAATCGTCACGAAAACGTTGCTAGAACGGACCCGATCCACGTTACCCATGTGTGATAATGAGCCTCTTACTCCTAAGCTATGCAACCAGAACTCGACGCTGAAACGAGGTCCAAGCGCGCCCTTTGTACTACCCTCCAGAAACCCCTGAACCACCAGACGTGTTGATATTCCCTAGTGTAGGGTTGCCCAAGTAATGTAGCTGACTGCCTCCGCTAATTGAGGCATCCAATCTGCCGTTGAGGTTCACTGTGGCAGTGCTTCCGCCGCTGAGGTCGACGTTGGCGTTCGTCACACGAAGATTGGTCAAGTCAAGCTGGCTCCCTCCCGAAGCACTCGCCGTCAGGTTTGTGGCTCTGCCGCTCGAAGTCATCACGCTCCCACCCGATGCTGTGACAACGAGGGAATGAGACAATACGAAACCTGTGGTACTCCCAGTCGTGCCACCGGAAACGTCTAGCCGGGTCAAGTCTGGCATCGATATGGAAACCCGGGGAGACGACAGCACGAAGCGCCCAGGAACGAGACCGACGGAAAGAACGTCTCCAGTTTGAGTGACTTGGACATAGCTCACCAGGTTATCGTCGATTGTCACGTTCGCGCCGTAGTCCGTCGACTGTGTAATCGTGAACCTGAATCCGTCTGATATAGTGACCGCAGTGAAACCAGTGAAAGTCTCCCGTTGTGTGACAAGGTGGCCCGAGCCCGTTATCCCTCCCTGAATGGCGGGCAATCCGGTGGCTACGATGGTTGCTACGACTATTAGGGCGGCAATGACCAGAGCAGCAATCGTAATCGCAATCATTGGAGAGTAACGATGCGGCTGAGTCCGAGAGGGTGTTGCTTGTGAGTAGGCAGGAGCCCCACACCTGTGGCAGAACGAAGCGCCCTCAGCGAGCTGAGCCCCACACCTATGGCAGTATGCCATGCTCGCTTCGCCCTGCCCTACGTATTTGAAGCGACTTCACCATTGCCAAGTTTGACAATGAGGTTCGCTAGGCACATTGATACCAGCGCCCGGCGTGCTCCGCCTAGCATCTTTGGCAGTTTGTTCAAAGAGGGTGTCTCAGGTGGAACCTGCGTTCAGTCTTCGCGCCACTTGAATAGCCGTACTGCCGCTGCGAAGACAGCGACCGCAATTATCAGAGTGATTGCCAGGTCGATCATCGCTGGGCCCACATTCCCGTAGGTTAGCACGTTGGTCAACCCCTCTACAACGTAGAAGAGCGGGAAGACATGCGCCACCGTCTGAAGCCAAGTGGGCATTATACTGATTGGAAAGAAAGTGCCGGAAAGGAACATCATTGGGAAAGTGATTAGTTGCCCTACGATGGCGGCAGACTCGGGGCTGTTCGAAGCAGTCCCGACAAGCATTCCGAGTGAAACGAATAGGAAAGGCCCGACAACAAGGAACGGCAGGATGTAAAGGGAAAGTGATATGTGTGCTCCGAAGGCGTCTTCTCCCACCAAAGTCATGAGAATGAAGGCCGCTATTGTGATGATGATGTACCATATTACTTTCGATAGTAACCATTCCCCTCTGGTAAGCGGCGTCAACGAGAGCTGTTTGAAGAGCTTGTCCCTCTTGTACTGAGACGAGATGTTCACCAGTGAGAACATCGGGGCTGTGAGTATCGAGAAGCCCACGAGGCCAGGAATCAGGAAATCGATGTATTTCGCACCCGTCGACATCAGCGTCAGACTTGCGATTTTGATTATTGCGCTTCCCCCGGCCCTATAGAGGTTGAACTGGTTGACCACCTGGGTCGCAACTCCTGAGACTATCGCGCTCGTCTGAGAAGCTGGACTACCATAAACCGAGATGTTGACGGGCTCTCCGGCTCGGAATCGGACCTCAAATCCAGCGGGAATCACGATTCCGTCGGAGGACGAGTGTGACACTAGGAACTTGGTAAAGTTTGTGCCCGGGGAGACTGGGGCTAGCTGGACCACTCCCGTGCTGTTGAGAGCTGATACGAACGCTGCGCTGGTCTGCGTGGGGATCCCATTGGTGTTGTCGTTGTTCTGAACGTAGGCCGTAACTGCTCCGTTGCCCCCGCTGAATATCGCGCCGAAAATTAGCATTATGACTATCGGGAAGATGAGAGAGAAGAAGACTCCCACTCGACTTCTAAGGAATTGCCTTGACGTCACCTGGAGGTCGGCGATCACTCTCCCGATGCTAAGCATTACTCACCCCTCCGATCCTAGACGCGCCGCCATGTCCGCGCATCACAGCTACACGACCTCCCCCGCTTCCGTCGTGGACCCGCCAACCATCCTAACGAAGACATCCTCCAGTGTATCCTCCCGCGTGCGAAGGTTCTTCCATTCGATCCCTGACTGTTCGACTTCGCTTATCGCGATCATAGCGTCATGTGGCTTTTCTAGGAGTATGCTGACGGTCCCATTGCTGTACTCGACCTTGAGCTTCGTCTCCCTCTTTAGATACTCAGCAAGTGATTCTGCTGCCTTCACTTCGAGCCTCTCGCCGCTTCCCTCCCTCTCCAGAATCTCTTCCGTGGTCCCAGCACTGATTATCTTGCCGTGGTTCATTATCGCTACCCTGTCCGCGAGAATTTCGGCCTCTTCCAGGTAGTGAGTGGTGAGAATGACACTTCTGTCTTCTTTCTTGAGCTCCCGTATGACGTTCCATACCGCGCGCCTGGCCTGCGGATCTAGACCGGTGGTTGGCTCATCTAGTACAACGAGCTGTGGGTTGTTCACCAGTGAGAGTGCGAGCCCTAGTTTCTGTCTCTGCCCTCCTGACAGCTTGTTGTAATAAAGCGAAGCCGCATCTTCGAGAATCACCTCTTTCAGAATGTGGTCGACGTCCGACTTGACCCCAAAGAGTTTGGCGTAGTAACTCACCGCTTCGCGGGGAGTGGAATAGTCGAAGAACCTGAACCCCTGGGGAATTATCCCCATCTTCTTGTGAAGCTCGTATCCTGCCTTCCACGGGTCCAATCCCAAGACCTTCACTTCACCGTCATCTTTGGCTCTCAGGCCCTCAAGAATCTCCATCGTTGTGGTCTTGCCAGCCCCGTTTGGGCCCAGCAGCGAGAAGATTTCCCCGTCCTCAACAGAAAAAGAAATGCCGTCGACAGCTTTGACATCGCCGTAGCGCTTTCTGAGGTTGTCCACGTCCACGGTGAACAATTGAGTCAGCTTCCCCTGGGTCGCAACCCCGGGGCGAGGTATCTTATTTCAGCGGTGAGCCGATTTCCAAATATGAAAGGGAGCGGTATCTCCCCTAAACTGTTGGGTGGCCGCGAGTGATTTCCATATTTGCCCGAGCCTTGCGGTTGACTAGACTGACAGGTCAGTGACACGTCTCTTCGCTTAATTGACCGAAACAGGCTCGGTCAGTCAAATGGAGCTCATTCTGAGCTTATTCTACGTGGGGCCGTCGAGGACCGAGAGGTTTACCATTTGAATCCAACTGGGGTTCGAGTCCGGTGGGACACGTCTTGAGCACTCGTCGCATTTCAAGGCTCAATCCCTTCGCATAATCTTGAGCGTGATGGATTCGATTCCGACGGGGCTCGCTGATTGCACCATGTGGCTAGCGAGGAACTTTGGCTGTTTCCCAGTACATCTCGAGTACATGGGGCGTACCTCTCATCTTTCTCACCTGCAACGTCGGTCGTCTGTTTGAGCCTGCTTCGGACATCTTAAGGGCGATAACACCGTCGAAGACCTGTTCCATCGAAGCCAAGACCTCAGGCTTGTGCATGGTTTCCTCAAGGGTCGCAAGTAGCACAGCATCGTATTGCTTCACCTCTTGGAATAGCTGGGTGAGGAACCTATAGATCGTCTCGGCCTGATTGATCATCAGAACTGACGATACGATGTCAACAACAACCCGGATTCTGTGATTCGCGTTCTGCCGGAGGATTTCTTTGATGTTGAATGATAAGCTGGCGAGGTTACTCACGTCGCACTTGACTTGATCACTGTCTCTTGATATCCACAAGGGACCCTTCTCCCTCATATCGATACCGAACCCCTTCGCGTCTTCGAGGACTTCCTTGGTAGACAGTCTGGTTACGTATAGACAGATGTCTCCGCGGGCAAGCCCATCTTGAATGAACTGGTACAATAACGACTCTTTTGCGCTCCCCGAAGGCCCTACGACCAAGATGGCAGACCTGGTGGGGTAACCTTTCAGCAACCCATCGAGGGCGGGTACCCCACTTGACATGCCGGTCAGCAGGAGCGGACCTACCGCATCATCTCTCACCCCCAAGAAGCGGCGGTACTCAACTAGAAACTCTCTCCAGGCGCTCTCTCCTTCCAGAAGGATGTGATTCCTGCTTTCAAGTGGAACGAAGCGTGCTCCTCTGATTGAGGCGGCGAGCTGCACTCCGTTTCTGAAGGTTATCTCCTGGTCCCCCCTGGCGTGAAAGACGACAGTGGGCACGGAAACCTTTGGGAGAAGGTCGAGAACGTCGGTGTCGCCGATTAGCTTCCAAATCCGAACCGCAGTTTCAGGTGAGGTCGAGACCCTCTGATACTCATTGAATCCTCGCATCTGTTCAGCTGTCGCGTCCGGAATGAAACCTGTCGTGAATAGCTGACGGAAAGTAGGGTTGTCCCGCCCCCATCCCAGCCCAATCAGCTTTGTTATTGCCTCCATCTCTTCCACCTTCGATGGGGGCAAGCCAAGTTTGGACCATCCCCGGGCGAAGGCACCATAGAGAATCAGGTGCGAAACCCTTTCGGGATGACGAACAGCATAGGCGATGCTCACCGAACCGCCGTGTGACATGCCCAACAGGCCAAAGCGTCGCAGCCCAGCAGAGTCGACCACAGATTCCAGATCATTCACGTACTCCTCAAAGGTAAGATCCTGCGTTGCACGATCTGATAGACCACAACCACGTTGGTCGTATCTCACGAGCGTATTTTCTCTTGACAACTCGGTTATCCAATGATTCCATATTCCCTGTAGATCAAACTCCAGATGGCCGAGCCAGTTGGCAGCTTTGACGATGGGGAATCCCTCGCCTGTGGTGGCATACGCGATGTTTACACCATCTTTGGAAGTACAGTAGCGAATTTGCTGTTCCACCACGCGAGTCTGGTTCTCCTTGATTCATCCCTGCCGCCGCTGTTTTCCATTTAGCCTTATCCGACTCCAGGAGAGGCGGGCTCGATTGCATTTCCCAATTGTAATGCGCAAAGCAAGGAATCATTTTCTGGCTCACGGCTTCAAATAGCCAGAATCAAACCCTTTCATCCGAAAAGGGTTCATTCTGACCTATTCCAACGCGGGCCCCGTGGGATTCAAGCCAGAATAGGTTCTTGCTCGATTGGTTTTCCTCGCCGCACTTCCTGCCTCCCTTGCTCCAAGAACGAATACAATTTTGGATGGTGACGCGCGGAACGGAATAGTTGGGATTGAGTCTCCTTTATCAATCGGAGCTCATTCTGAGCTTATTCTACGTGGGGCCGTCGAGGTTCGAGAGGTTTACCGTGCAAATCCGAATCGGGTTCGGGCAGGAGGGTATGCGCTTTAGAAATTAAGCGAATCCGGGCTCATGAGAGGTCGGGTCACCGGGGGAGAGCTCGATTTGGAAACGGCGAGTATTCCACAGCGCAGAGCACGAAATCTCGTAATGGCTGTCTGAATGAGCCTACAAGCCTGACTCAATTGCGCCGGGCGATCCGATGCGGAAGAAGAGACGTTGCGCTCTTGTAGAGACAGATTGCGCCCGCGAACTGCTGTATGAACACAAGAGAAGTGTAGGCCGGGGAAGTCGGAATGAAACCACCAGTTGCCAGGACAGCAGCGAACCCAGCCAACCATGCCAGTTGCTTCCTGAGCACCGGATCCCTCGAGCGCATTGCCGTCATGGGCAGAACGATGAGGCCCGTGGCCACGACAACGAAAATGTAAAAGAATGCTCCTGCAAAGTTCACCCAGGAAGGCGCTAGCGAGAGGTTCCCACCCGTCAAGATTGTTCCGCCTGTCAGAACCGAATAATAGCTCGCGATGTAGATCGACAAAACCGAAGCTATCGCGAAGATCATCCACATCCATCGACGGATCCTGCGCCAGTGAAGAGTATCTCGCATCAATGGGTCGGACAGCATGCCGTCGAGCACGGACGTATCGATGTAGTAGAAGAACATCGCAGAAACCAACATGTTGATCACCACGAACAAGAACGTACTGAGAGAAAAGACAAGAACGTAGTCGAAGAATATCAGAATCCATCCTAGAGACACTAAGCCGATTCCGAAGGCATGGCTACGATAGATTCTGACCGTGAGTGCACGTCTAATGTTGAACGCCCAGAAGGCGGCATAAGCGAAAGTCCCCTCCGCCGCTAGCACGAGGATTATCCCCAGGATGCCTACGATTAGTGACAAGACATCACTAGCCATGGGTGTTCACCTCGATCATGTTGTTGAACCTCGTCCATGGGCTTCGCGGTCGATCAGTCGTTTGACGAGTTCTTTCTCGTAGGCCACTCTTACCTTGATTATTTCACCGCCCCTGCCACGTTCTCCAGCGAAGAACCTGGTCTCAACGAGACCGCTCGAAAGTAGCTCCTTCAAGGTCGCCCCGAACCGTCCCTGCTGCCCATAGAGCGAAGCCTTGGCAGCGCCAGTGGCCTTGGCAATGGTCGTCCGTGACCTCCATCCCGACTGTTCGATTGCTAGCTTGTTGGCCGTGTAGTCTTCTCTGAACGATTTCGCAAGATAGTCGAAGACCATCCTCGCCTCGCTCCCGCCAATGACTGGAATGGGGCCAGGCCCCCCCAAGGGTGGAGTGCCGACCGTTGGTAGAGTTGTGGGGGTCTCGACTTCGCCCCCGTAGGCTGGTTGAAGGTTCATTCCTGACTGCGTGAACGAGAAGACATAGTATCCCTGCGTTGGATTCGTTCCTCTCATTCGGCCTACCCTGAGCAGTGGGAGCACTCTGAAACCGGTTCTGTACAGACTCATCTCGAGAAAACCATCGAATAGCTCCTGCATTGCAACGTAGGTCTTCGCTGGGTGCATCCCTTCTTCCAGGGTCGCGAGCATGACAGCGTCATGCCTCTTGATTTCGCCAACCAAATCGTTGACAAACCGGTAGGCAACGTCGAGTGGATTCAGCATCAAAACAGCTGAGAGGATGTCCGTCACCACCCTAGCCCCCCGACCCCTATTCTCATCGAGGAGTGCTCTGATTTGCCCGAGCAACCCCTGCAAGTCGGTAATATTCAGCTTGGCTTGGCCACCCTCCCTCGCGATCCACGCCTGGCTCCCGCCGACCCCTTTCAGCCCAAGGGCCCGTTGGTCCAGCTGAATCTCACTCACCGACAATTTTGTCACGTACAGACAGAAGTCTCCGGCCTGGATGCCGGAGTGGGCGAACCGGTAGGAGAGCGCCTCTTTCCCAGCTCCCGGAGGGCCAATAATCAGAATTGCGGATTTCTCTGGATATCCCGTGCCGCTGAGCATCTCATCGAGCACGGGCACACCAGACGAAGGCAACCAACCCCTGGACGGCGAAGAACACGAAATAAGCGTGACCTCACTCAGAGCGCGCGTCCTGGGAGGCAAGGAATGGCGTTGTGCCGGGAAAAATACTTGGGAATTTTTCCACTGTCGCGAGTGGTCCCGCCCTGCGGTAGCCTTCCTGCTGCCAAGTGAACATGGGGAAGGCAAGAACCAGGGCGTGCGGACGATTCCCTACTCGAAATGGATTTTGCTACGTCAAATCTCTCCAATTCGCCGTCTCGTCGGTCGATTTGGGATAGATTGAACCCGGACTGCCTTGGAAAAATGACCAACTAATTTTCACGTTCTTGCCGGGCTCACAGAAAATGAACAGCCGAACAAGCATACCACGAAGATCTCTCGTGTTCCTAGTCCCATTCCTTAACCTCGTCTTCACAGGTCTCCGCCATGTGGATGCCTTCCTCTCCACCTACAGCCCTTTCTTCTTGTTCACTATCGTGCTGCCATTCGTTGGCGCCCTCGTCCTCTGGAGAGGAGGGCGGTTGGGATATGGCGTCGCGTTGGCAGTCAACCTACTCTTCTTGCTCGCTGAGGGGCCATTGGTAGGACCCGCATTATCCGCCGTGACACTGACCTACAACTTCCTAATCGCAGTGACTGCACTCCCCTTCATCTTCGCATCGATAGCTTACGCCCTCTTTGGCCTCGAACAGGCCTGGCGGAGGAGCGCGCCTTTACCCGCCCGGAGGATGATTCCAGCCAGTAGTCTAGTCGCACTCCTGGCCATAGGTTTCATCGTCGGAGGTGCAGTGATAGGCGCCTACGCAGCCCAGACAGAATCAAGGCTTGCGACAAACGGCTCCGTCACGTCCCCGGACATCACCATCGTCCAGGGTGCCGCCAGTTCCAACAACGTTCAATTCTACTCCCCGGCCAACTACACCGTGAAAGCGGGGACCGCTGTGACCTGGGTGAATCACGATGGGACGACACACTCCGTCACCGGGGACACAGGACTATTTGATTCAGGCCCGCTGCCTCCTGGGGCCTCCTTCAGTTACACCTTCACGCAACCAGGCACCTACCATTATTCCTGCTGGTATCATTCGTGGATGACAGGAACAATCGTTGTCACTGCAGGATAGCGAGTATACGAGCCGGATTTGAGTCACCGGCTCCACTTTCCTTTTTTTGGTTTCTGGGGTAACGAGTGAGATGGGCGTGCATTACGTGGCCTGGATGAGCCTCGAAAGAGTTGATTGTGTCCACGGGATTCACTTGGAAAATCGCTCCAAGACCTCCGTTGCTACCCAAATGGCATTTGGATTCACCTAATTTCTCAATCGAATCCAAACGTGGGCTGGAAGGGATTCAGGGCCCGAATAGGTTCGTGCTCGCCTCGGTTTTCTTGCAGGGCCGAGATTCGAGAATTTTACCGTGCAAATCCGAGGTGGGGTTTGGGCCCCACTGGGCTCGGACCCACACCGGTTCCATACCCAGAATCAGCAGCCTGGCTAGGTATGGCCGGGATACATCAGCCCGTCCATGAAATTCACCTTCTTGTGATTTCCGTTGCAGAAGGGCTTGTTGGTCGAAGCGCCACACCGACAAAGGGTTACACGGTTCCTGGTTTCATAGGTAGTCCCATCTTCTGATTCGATTCTTATCCCGCCACGTACCCACAGAGGGCCACTGCACCCTTTGCCCGTATCCTCGACAACGCCAATCGAAGGACTAAGCTCGTGCTCGTCCCTCTCCCCGGACATCGCTCCTTTCACCGTCAGACGACCAGAAGGGCAATTGTTTGCCTCTCGGATGACGAGTTCCCGGGCCCCCTCGCTGTCCAGCTTGACAAGGTGCCATATCTTCCCCGCTGCCATGCAGAATCTAGCGTGCGAACACAAGTCTCCTACGTCCAGCAACTTGAGGTCTGGACCCTCGTAGATTTCCGCCCGGCTCGCATAGGATTCCCTGCTCGCGGTCTCCATTCCATCAAAGGAAATAGTCTTACAGACGTCGTCGCAGAACGGCTTCTTTCCGGACTGTCCGCAGCGGCAGAGCTTGTACTCAGGTTCCGTGGGAATAGATCTGCTCTTCCTCCATTTCCAAGCTATTCCCTCTTCGTTGGTGAGAATCACCATGATTGACAGTGGAATATTGCCCGCTACGAGGTATGGGCCGTTCTTGCTGATGACAATCTTGCCTTTTTCCTTCAACCTATATTGCGAAGGCCCGGGTTGTTGCGAGCCGATAAGTGTTCAGACCTACGGCCCGCGTAAGGACCTACCCGCCTAGTTCTTATCTACCCTCCGTAGACTTGGCTGTTGGTGTCCGGCGACACATCTCGGCTTTCACTTTGCATCGCCTGCGGGGAGCCATTCAAGAAAGATGAGCTCAGCGGCCTGCTGTACTGCGTTCATTGCGACTTGATTCTTTCAATGGTACCCGAGGGAAGAACGTACATGCTCATGGGCGGATCAGGATCGGGCAAATCCATTCTTTCTTACAAGCTAATGGATCTGTACCTGAGGAGTTCGAGGCCCTGCGTCTTCGTGGCGGTGGACGAGCCACCAAGCCAACTCAGGACTTCGTTGAGTACCCTAGTCGATGGATTGGTGCAAGCAGAGAAGGAGCAGCTTCTTACCTTTGTTGACTGCTATTCTTGCCTGGGAGGATTTGCGAGCCAAGAGAAGTACCATCTCGACTCCCCCTCAGACCTGAACGGGCTCGGTTTTCTGCTGACGAAGCTGACGACCGAAGTTGGGTCGAAGGCTCCAGTGCGGCTCTTTATGGATTCAGCCACGGCAATGTTTGCCCACTGCGAACCGGAAGCCATCGTCAAGTTCTTGTATTCGACAAGCGCGAGGGTGAAGAACTCCGGCGGGTCTCTCGTATTCACGCTGAACGGAGGTGCGGTCACACCCGAGACTCAGAAACGCCTAGAACTCCTTTCCGACGCTCTTATAGAGCTCCGGTGGGACGAAACCCAAGGCGTACGATACTACAGGTTCTCGAAAGTCAGGGGAAAACTGTATTTCGACACATGGTTGCCATTCTTCGTGAGAGAAAGGGGGATAATGCTAGCCCCACCTGAGGAGCCCGAGAGGCGGGAGAGGTTCTACAAGACTTTCGAGCTCATCAGAAAGGAGACATCACCGGAAGCGGAGCGCACCGGGCCATAGAAGCCGAAGCGGCCTCGGAGGTTGAGACCGGGTGGGGTCGAGCCCCTTGTGTGAATCGGAGTCAACTCCGCTGTTCAACAAAGCCTGGCTAGGCCAGAGAGCGTCTAGTTCGATTAGCCAGATCGGCAAAGGTCCGGGCAGGCACGCGGGCGCCCATGTGGATGCTCAGGTCCGCTGGAGTGTTTATGCTCATTCGGACGTCACTTGAGAGGGCGCGCGAGACATCGGACGGGGATCGGGTCACGTTACCATTGGTCGTCACAACTTGGTTCGGGAGAGTCTGAGGGCGTCACTTTCAGTAAACCGTTCGGTCGCTGGGTACACCCTCGCCCTTGACAGGACTTTGCCCCCCGACGAAATCTGTACCTCGAAGATGTTCCCGAACCTCCAGCCCCTGGTCGCCCAGAGAGAATGGCCGATCACGCAAAGCGGGCATGCTAGGAGGGCGCTGCCTTCCCTCTGCGTGCGCCTGAAGACGTTTGTGTAATAGCGTGCCGATTCGTATCTGCTCACGAAGGTATTCGGAGGAGCTCCTTCTAGCTCGAAACTGAAGCTCTTGGCGTACCCCGCTTTAACAAAATAATCGACTACCCTTTGGAGAAGAATGTTCAGGTCTTCCGACCGTTTGATCGCTCCCACATCGATCAGGTAGTCGAGCATCAAGGTCCCAATTCGGTCCAAGATGAGCTGGGCCTGCAACCCGAGCTGGTCATCAAGGGCCTTGGTCATGCCGTAAAGAATCGCCTCATACAGTACCCAGTCGACCTTGACCCCTTCTTTGGAAGTGCCGCGCCCGGTTGGTGTTCCGGCATCATGGCCACCGGCTTTCTGCGCCATGATTTCGACGAGGTTAGGAGCCGTGGCGAGCGGAGCAAACCCGTTCCTGATTAGGAGCCGCTTCAAAGCGCTGCTAGACTTCCCAGGTCTGTCAACGTGAGGAATGGTTCTGGTTTCCACAAGATACTGACACATCAATGTCCCCATGTCGTCAAGGATTACCGACCTCTGTCCCCCCATGGATTCCAGACTCTTCAGCAACCCATGCAGGAGGGCGTCCACCGCGGTTCGGTCGATCTTCTTGTAGGTTGCAGCCAAAGTGCGTTTGCTCACCTCAATTGCCTGCCTTCACAAATGCGTCGCAGAACTGAGCTAGCTGGGCGGCGACTTCATCCCCCTCTACCATTTCCACAAGGAGCAGGGCCGCGGGGAGGTTCAGGCTCCTGAGCCTCTCGGTTACAGCATGGCAGAATCTGGCGACAGATTTCGGGTCGTTGTAGATCAGCAGAGTGGAAACAGAATCAACAAAGACGAACTTGACTTGGACCTCAGATATCATCTTCGCCATAGCAATACCGAGGTCTGTAAGCTCGCGCATTCTACCCATATACTGACAGGATTCGGTTCTGCGTTCAGTGGTATTTGTGATGGAATCAAGGTACACCAGGCTCCCTCTTGCCAACCCACCCTTCTCGAATGCCCCCTGCAGGACGGCAGACGGCTTGTTCAGGGTGACGTACAGACCCGTCCCGAATCTTTCCGAAAAGTACCTTATCGCCTCCAGGACCCCTTCCTGGTAGACCATAGGATCCACGCTCAATAGCACGACGGGATTCTCCAGCTCCGACGCCTGCTTGTCAATCAGGTCCCGTAGGTTCAAAGGTCTGAATTCCTGCCCTGTTCCCTGATTATTTCAGGCCTCCTTTACCGGGGGATCCCCAACCGTCCTCAGCCTTCAGCATGCTCACGCTGCCTGGTGACTGGGGGGATATCGGCTGCAGAATCGGCTGAATTGAGTGCCGTGCTGATCCCCATCCCTTTCATGTCCCTCAGAAAGTCAGCCAGAGGTCTGTGGGTTGTATAGAGGCAATAGTCCCCCTGGACTAGTCCCGAGCGAACAAACCAGTATCCGAGAACCCCTTCCCCTATACCAGGGGGTCCAACCACAAGGATCGAGGATTTGTCAGGGTAACCGTCTTCGCCCAGTAGGTGGTCCAGGGATGGAACCCCGGTGGATACCAAACGCAGACCGTTGTCGTTGCGGCGAGTTAAGTCTTCGATGCAAGAAACTGGTCGGAGTTCATTCTGGGCTTATTTGAGATGGGGCCGTCGAGATTTGAACTCGAGATCGCCAGCGCCCCAGGCTCACTGTGAAGGTCATTCACTCTGGTATGCTGGACCAAGCTACACTACGGCCCCACTGGAAACGGCCGAAGCCGGAGTCGGTTTAAAGGTTAGGCGAGCTCCGGGCTTCGTCACATCTTGGGGTACTCGTAGAGGCCCATTACGTTCCCCTCCGAGTCCTTGAAGTAGGCATAGGCCCCGTACTTGCCCATTTCGGTCCGCTTTACCACAGTCTCCCCGCCGTTTTTCTCTACGAGTTTGAGAGACGCGTTGATGTCGTCAGCCACTATCGTGATCAAGGGGCCCGTGAACGGCTTCCTCAACTTGACCATACCGCCGTTTATCGCGCCTGGAGACTTCGGTCTGCCTTTCGAGTCGGTCTCAGTTGTAACCAGTGATGTGTACGTCTCCCCTGACGCCATGGTGGACTCGCTAATCTTCCATCCGAACACCTTCGAGTAGAACGCCTTTGAGCGCTCGAAGTCCTTCGCCGGTATCTCGAAATGCCCTACTTCGCCGTTCATAGGGATGACGGCGCCCACACCGAGATAATAAGGCGCGCTGTTGGTGCAAGGTTCTCCGGGGAGACTTCGCCGAAAGTGTCTTTTACGGTTGTGCTAACTTCAAGTGTTCCAGTATCTTGGCGTAGCGGTAGTCCGAAAGATCTCTCTTGTAATCGCCCAGGAGCCTCTTCAAGGTCTCCGTGTCGTGCAATCCCAGTGTTCTTCTTATCAAAGGAGACAGGCCTCCCCCGACAAGCAAGTACTGGGCGGCCGTTGTCACGTTCCTAGGCTTCCGCTCGGTCCCAGCGGATTCGAAGTCAATGATCCAGGGCTTTCCCTCGGCGATGACAGCATGTTTCCTCAGATTGCTGAGTTGACCATGGTCAATCCCCATTATGTCGAGCGTGCGGCACTGGTTGAGCAGGGAGTGCAGCATCTCTCTGACTTCGGCTCTCCGGCCCTTGCCGCGAAGTGCCTTCAACCAGTCCACAATCTCTTGCGCCTCCAGGAGCTTCATGAGAATCATGTCCCTGGTGTGTGCGTAGATTTCGGGGCCTACCCCTACTCGGTTCGCAAGGGCCGCAATCCTGACCTCCTTCTCCATGTTTGGCCTGTTGGCGTCTGTCCTTCTGATCTTCAGGGCGCAGAGACTGCCGTCCGCCCGGGCCCTCACAACAATTCCGACTGTGCCCAGACCGAGGATGCCAAGGCGCCCGACCCTAGCGTGTCCTTCGAACACGAGCTCATCGACCCCGAGCAGTTTCAGTTGTTTTATCCTGGGCTTCGCCTGACGGAGCGAGATTCTTGGGTAGGTGAGTATCTGGATGTACGGCGTCCTTGACAGGTCTTCCGTCCTAGCGCGTTCCGATTGCATCGGAAGTGATTTCCTTGATTCCATCGCGCAGCCATTTCGAGGAAGATGCGGCTCTTGTGAGGGTGCGTCCCCGCAGCACGACGCCGTTCTTCTTCATGCCGGTCTCGATCTCCTTCGAAGCACCAATGGGGCCAGCCTTGCCCTCGATAACGTCCCCAAGGAGGTCAGGCAGCCGTGTATACCTCCGCGGCCTTAGGAGCCGGACACGAGCGTCGTCATCCACCCAGACGAGGCGAGACTGCTTCGAATTCGTGGAGACGAAAGCCTCGACGTCTTTCCTCCTGTCCACAGAAGGGCCCACCCGCTGCTCGACTGCCGGAAGCTCGGTGAACTCTGGTATTAGCAGGATTGCGCTCTCCGAAACGTTGTCCGATGCGGCCATGGCACGAGCGATGACGAAGCCGTTGACCTCCAGATGCCGGACTACGTGCTTGAGTGTCTTCCGAAGCTCCCCCCAGAGGGTATCTTCGCTCATTTCTTTGTGAGAGAAGAGAACTGCGTAGACATCTCCACCTAGTGACGCATGGGCTTTGCCTTTCATTCCGCCGAAGTAGGCCAGACTGGGGCGTCTTAGAAACTCTCTGCATGCCAGGACCATCCTACCCAAGCTGTCCCCCGACACCGCTATCCCAAGATCGCGCGTTTCGTCGACCGGGTCAGGGAGGCTGAAGATCCTCCCGTCGGCCGGCATATTATAGCCGGCGAACCATTGAATCGCCGACTTGAAGCTCCCAAGCTTAATTACCAGAACCTCGGCGACGTACCCACTGAAACCCTCCCGCTGAATTTCAGCCCCGTAGACCCCGACCCCGTTCATGAAGAGTTTCAGGAGCCTTATCTGGTTCTTCCTGTCTTCTGGAAGTCCCTCGACGAGTTCGACGTGGTAAGGGGACCTGTCTGCCGCGCTCATCCACTCGCCCGCCTTCACGGCGAAGCAGGGGACGATGTTCACCCGCACGCCCTCGACGGTCGCTTCGGTGTAGGGATGCTGGGCGTACTTCTTCCCCATAGGAAAGCCTCTGGTGGCGGCAGATCCGATATCAAGCCCCACCCTCTCGAACCGTTCGACGGGGGTTGCTGGGTCAATCTTGACGAAGATATCAAGGTCGACGTGGTTCGGTAGCCAAGTCCCCTTTGCAAATGAGCCCCCCATCAACACTCCTCGCACCTCGGGGAATCTCTCCGCGGCCCGCCTGGTTTTTCGGAGGAGCTTCTTCGCCAGCCCGGTGATTTTCGTCGTCTCGGCCGTAGAAGGGACCACAAGCCTGGTGGCTTGCCTTAGCACCGCGGCGAGGGGACTCATGAGAGGAGGTACACCCCCTCGTCCCTATAGATCGGACCGCTAGGCGTGAGCGTGCTCGACTTCAGTTTGATTTCCCTCAGACCGACTTCGCCGAACTCCCTTCCTGCCATTCGATGCAGGACCTCTGCGAGCTCGCGCATGTTCCGGCCGGAGCGGACCCTTGCCAACGTGATGTGGGGCTTGAATGGTCTGTCGTCCCTCTGTCCTATCCCCTCCAGGACGCTGAGGACTTCCCTCGCGATTGGGATGACAGAGGGTTCGTCCTCTGGTGCTATGCCTGCCCAGACTACTCTCGGCCTGGCGGAGGTGGGAAATGCGCCAACGCCCCTGACGGAAACGTCTGCGCCCTTGAGTGAAAGTCTGCCGAGCCGAGACGTCACTTCTGACACCTCCGCATTCGAGAGTTCGCCAAGGAACTTCAGGTTCAGGTGGAGGTTCTCGCGCTCGACCAGCTTGACGTCGGCCCCCGTGGCCTCCAACTCCTTCTGAGCTTGAATGAGGGAGTCGGCGACATCTCGTGGGATTTCGAGCGCAACGAATGCGCGCACGAGCCCAGCCAATACTGCTTCCTTTAAATCCGCTACCTGTCGGCCCGGAAGCGAATAGATTGCTTCGGATCGTGGCGATAACTGGGATGCCAGGCGCGGGGAAATCGACGGCCGCACTGGCACTCGTCGAGCTCGGATGGACTCGGGTGGTCATGGGGGACGTAATCAGGACAGAGACTAGGCGACGCGGCCTGGAGCCTGATGCAAAGAACACTGGTGAGGTAATGAAGCTCTTGAGGAAGGAGAAGGGGGAGTCTGCAGTAGCGGACCTCTGCCTCGAGACGATCGATATACTGAAGGCAGAGAAAGTGGTGGTGGATGGAATAAGGTCCATGGCCGAGGTGGAAGCCTTTCGCAGGAAGGGGGAGGTTCTTCTGGTCGCTGTGGATGCATCTCCGGAGAGGCGCTTTGAGCTCCTTAGGGAAAGAGGAAGGAAAGACGACCCCCTCATCTACAGAATGTTCGTTGAGAGGGACAGGCGTGAGCTCGGGGTCGGGATCGGCAAGGCAATCGCGCTCGCCGATGAGACAGTCTCAAACCAGCACGCGACCCCGGGAAGGTTAGCTGCCGAAATCACCCAGGTGGTAAAGCGGTGGGACAGGCATGTCGCGGCCTAAGCTCAGTGCCAAGTTGGTACTAGAAGCCAAAGTTTCACCATCCGAAGACCCTGCGAAGGTCCTGCAGGCCATGAAGAACATCGTAGGGGAGGCGCAGTGCGATGTTGCCACAGACTCCCATTCCGAAAGGCTGGCGACGGAGGACCCGAGAGCGCTGGTCCGCATAAGAGACCAGTTGAGGGACAGGCACGTGCGCGCTGCCGCGAGGAAACAGATGCTGCTGAAGAACTTGGGGCGCTCGACTTCCCTGATGCTCAACCGGCAGGCGGCTACTGCCGGCGTTGTCGCCCTTTGCGGAAGTCCAGAAGAATCGCCCCTGGGTCCGATATACCTCACCCTGGAAACGGAAGAGGTCGACGCCGTGATAGATTGGCTTACTGCCTAGACCGGATAGTCCACCTTGATCGATAGCCCATCCGATGCGGCGATGGTGTTCGGGAAGACCCTGCGTGCTTCCCTGACCAGGCCCGAGACAGTAGTGTATCTCGCGCTGAAGTGTGTCAGCGCCAATTGGCGGACCTTCGCCTTACTGGCCAGTTCGGCCGCTTCGAGGCTCGTGCTGTGCCTCCTCTCTATTGCCTTCTCCCTGTCACTGTCTCTAAACGTTGAGTCGAATATCAAGAGGTCGCAGCCGGAGAAGAATCGCGCGAGTCTTGCCGACGGACGGGTGTCGCCAGAGTAGCCTATCTTTCTGCCTGGCCGGGGCGGACCAGTGACTTCGTAAGGCTCGATCCTCTTCCCCCCGATTGTGATAGACCTCCCTTTCTGGAGCCTGGACCAGAGCTTCCCTTCAGGCACCCCGAGGGACTTCGCCTTCGCCGGGTAGAAGACCCCCGGCCGACCCAGCTCTTCTACGAGGTATGAGAACGCTTCAACGGAGTGGGCGGCCGTAGCGGCCCTGATGCGGAAGCCGGCCGTCCGGAGAACCACCCCAGGTTTGGCAGCCGAGAAACTGATAGGGAAGGTGAGACCGATGTGAAGAAGTTGGGCGGTCACCTCCAGCCACTTCAGAAGCTTCTCCGGGCCAACCACGTTCAATGGCTTGCGTCGCTGGGCGAGGCTCATGGTCTGAAGGAGGCCCAGCAATCCTGTAACATGGTCGCCGTGGAGATGGGTAATCAGAACGGTCATGTCGCTCCCAAGCCCCAGAGACTCGGATAGTACCCTCCGCTGGACCCCTTCGCCGCAATCCATGAGGACAACCTCCCCCTCCCGCTTTATCGCCACCGCAGGGAGCCCCCTGTCGGCCGTCGGCGCGGCCGCGCTCGTCCCAAGGAATGTCACGACGAGATTAACCAAGCTATCTCCTCTTCAGGACTGTGATTGTCCTGGTAAGGAACTTATGAACCTGGAGGTGGTGCTCCTCTTCAATCGCAAATTCGGAAGTGGCCTCCACGGCCGCATTCTTGGGGTGCATCAGGACGAGGAATGAGCCACGGTCCATGGCGCTGGCGAGCTCCGGAAGTAGTACCCTAAGCATCAGCTCAGGGGGGCGTCCACGGGTGCTGGACGCCCTCCCGTAGGGAATGTCTGTGGCTACAGCATGCACACATCGAACTGGGAGCCGGGTAGAGTCGGCGCGAACGACCCCTAACCAGTCCTGCGCGTAGTGCCTCATGTTTGAGGATGCACCCCGCGCCATCTCGTCAGCGAGGTCTATGGCAACGACGTGGGCTCCCACCAAAGAGGCCTCGATCGCTATGCTCCCGGTCCCTGCGAAGGGCTCCAGGAAGACGTCCCCCTGCTTGCAACGGGACATGTTGACTAGAGCTCTGGAGAGCTTGGGGAAGATGGCCGAGGGATGGAAGAAGGGTCGGGACCTGGGTCTGCGGCGAGACCACTCCTGCAGCATGTGGGACGGAGCAGTGACCGCCAGGTACTCTCGTTGGCCCCTTACAAGGGTGAGCTCGTAGTCCGGGTTTGTAAGATCAACTGCAGCGCCAATGCCTTCCAGATATTCACCGGGGTCCGGCTCCGACTTGCTCGGACCTAAATCGAACGATCTGAACCTGACACGGTGGCCTGTCAGGAGTCCGCTCGCATCAGACGGGGACCCTAGAAGGTACCCCACCCTCCTCGCAAATGCGATTCGCGCACCGACCGCCAGAGGGTCTGCCTCAGAATCGGCGATCAGCACTCTGCGCTCCGGCGTTTCGAAGGTGGATCGGGGGTCTGCGGCGAGGAAAAGGGCTTTCGCCTCGGAGGCAGGGACCGTAGTCCCCTCCCCCGACAGGAGAACCAGTGACCTATTCTTCAAGTGTTCCTAGATGGGACGCCAGGGCCTCGGAAACGTCAACTTTGCTGAACCTGCTGGGGACTGTGTTTGTACAGACTATGGGGTCGACCGAAGCTTTCTCCAGCTTCTGGAGCGCGTCCGCAACGAGCAGTCCGTGAACACAGACTGCCAGAACACGCTTAGCCCCCTGCTTGAGGACGGCGTCGGCAGCAGCCTTCACCGTGTCCCCCTGGCTGATTATGTCGTCGACGATAATCACTTCTTTGCCAGCCACGTCCATTGTTGACTCTTTCACACTGACCCCGCCCGTCGCCCTGTCCCTGGTCTTGCTCAGTTGGAGGAATTTGGCGCCGAACAGCTGAGCGAAGGCTTCCGTCCTCTTCGAGCCGCCGAAGTCGGGGGACATAACCACCGGATTCTTCAGGTCCAGCTCAGCCTTCACATATCCGACAAGGCTCGGGATGGCAGAGACGCTGTAGGTCGGGAACGAGAACAGCGCGAGACCCTCCGCGGAGTGTATGTCAACAGTGACCAGCCTGCGCACCCCCATTGAGCGCATAAGGTGTGCTATGACGCCCAGCGTGACTCCCTCGCCGGGAAGAAACTCCTTGTCTTGTCTGGCGTATGCAAGGTACGGGACGACCGCTGTAACCTTGGCTCCTGCTTCGCTGAGCTGGTGAGATGCCAAGAGAAGCTGAAACATGTGCTGGTCAACAGGATTGTAGGTCGACTGGACTACGAAAACGCTCTTCCCTTCGACCTTCTCATGGAGAGTGAACTTCGACTCGCCGTCGGCGAAAACCTTGAACTCTGCTGCGAGCATGGAAAGGCCGAGTTTCTCCGACAAGGAACGCCCCAGCTCCTCGGAGGCAGGGCCCGCCAGGACTAACTTTTCGGCCACCTGTCGCTCGAGCCGGCTCCGTCCCCGTTGCTATTTAACGAGTGTGAGTAAGAACCCGGAGAGAAAGGGCCGAGGGAAAGCGTTAAGGACACCGAGAGAGGACAGGGACCGAACTATCTTGGACCAAATCTGCCCCGAATGCCACGTCGGGATAATGCTGTATGACGCGCCGACAAAAAGATACGGTTGCAAGAACTGCGGAGCGTTCCTCACCAGAGACCAGCTTTCTGACGCGAGGTTCAAGGCAAAGACGCCCGAGGAAGACGAGAGGCGGAAGCGCTCAAGGCAGCAGGCCGACTACCTCGAA